>NHCFC04200__coassemble_466_pt1 | contig 47856 bp, 37 predicted proteins | sample NHCFC04200__metabat2_low_PE_026 | metagenome-assembled genome bin NHCFC04200 | reverse complement strand
AATGTGTCAACACGAAATGAAAGCGTGCTGACTTCGTCGTCAAATTCCGCCAAATCGTTCTCCAGCGAGCGAATCCTCTCCTTCAAACCATCAATCGCGCTGCTTTGCGACGCCTCGGAGTATTCAACCGCGAGCTTCTCCCACTCAAGTGCTTCGTCCTGAGCTGCAGCAAGCTGTTTCTTGAGATACCTAATCTCATCTTCAGCATCTTTCGACGGAACATGACCGCGACGCTCCTCCTGTGCAGAGTGCACGCGCTTTCTCAGCTCTTCGGTTCTTTTGCTTAATTCCCGAAGCGTGCTCTCGCTCTGCTTCCGGCGAATATCATCGATATCGACAACATCGTCCTCTTTAGTCGCAAAGCCCCTGCTCAGACTCCGACTCAGCGTTTCGACAAACCCATCCCTATTTCCATATCGCTGGGCATCGATATCGCCCTTTTTGAAAAAGCGATGACGGCCACTGCCCGATGGATCACCTAAGTCAATACCGGGGTGATAGATACGAAGCGTCGACATGGCGCACCCGTATTTATATGCAGGTGTCCCCTTCGCAAATAAGCGGAACAGGCCATCGTGCTTGAGCTTGCTGTCCCTCCAATCGAACACGTAAACATTTGCCATCCCAAGTACCTTGTCGGCGAGCTCCGTTGCATCCCAGACTGCCGTCGCGCCATTATAGTCAGTAGTAATCAATACCAACGGCAGGGTTCTAACGGGGCTTAGCAAGCTCTTCTCGAACGATTCGAAGGATCTTGAATCTAGGTAACATTCCTCACGCAGAATCTTGCTTTCCCCAACGTAAACATCGATGTCGGGAAGTTCAATCATCGACTTCACAAAACGGGGCGTCGTGCTTGGCGGAACAAAGAGTTGCTTTCCAATATATCCAGGCATCATGTAATACGAAACTCGAATGTTCACCGTGCAGAAGCCGGAGCTCTCACGTCCGGAAATGCCCACGCTCGTGTGCCAGTGCCGAAAAGCAACCTTGCTGTCCGGCTCATCGTATTCAAACGCCCAGCATGCCGGCCTCTCGTCATCCTCTGCAACAGCCCGCGTACAAACCGAAGTTGCACCCCTCAAGCCTATGCCGCCCTCATATCCAGCGGGAAGGGAGAGGCTGCCTGCTGAGAATTCTATCGAGAATGTACTCACGTCGCGACCGTACAGCCGTGACGCCGCATCGATACCGTTGTGACTCGCCATCCGTTCCTTACCGGCAAACCACTTCTGGAGCACATTGATAACCTGCTTGGCAGGGTCACAATCTCGCTGCGACGCACGAAGCTCGAAACGCGCGCGATAGTGAACGGACTCATTCTCAGACCTCATGGCAGCCTCGCAATTGCTACTCGTTAAACTCGAACGTAATACCAAGCGTTCGGCAATTCTCGGTAATGGTACGCACCAGCGGAACATCAAAGCCGTCATCGGAATGGGCCTCGACATGTAAGATCAGCTCAACACGTGCGCCCTCACGCTCAAAATGCGAAACGATTTCATCGATAACCTCAGGAACATCCCTATTGACGCGAACAGAGTCGAGCGGTTTATCCATGATGAACTCAACGGGACGCCGCTCTGCCGGTGCGATCGGCGGCCGCATGCCACCGCCATTCCCGTTTGAGCTGGAAGTATCTGAGCCCGGCTTCAGAACCGGCGGCGTCAGCACGACATCCTCGCCTTGGGACGGATTCCGCTCGCGCTCAAGCTGCTCGCGCGCAACGGTAGGCTTCACCAGCCAATCGGCATCATGGATACCGAGTCGCTCAGAACCAAGCGTGAGGTTGATGTAACGGTCACCCTCCACTCCCGAGGCCACCGCAAAGAACTCGCCAGATGCGGAGCCCTCTCGAATCGTTCTCTCGAGAACCGAGAAGCTCGCCAAGCGCGGCAGATAGCAATACGAACAAAGCTGCGTCCAAAGCTGCTTTACCTGGATGGCGTCCTTTTCTTTCCAAAGCCATCGGTCCAGCGTCATCTTGAGTAGCATGGGCGACCATTGGGCAACAAGAGCCTCATCCGCCTGAAGCTTCCTAACAGCACGATCAACCATGCCGCCATCGCCTTGGGCAAGACGCGCTTCTTCCCAGCGAACCTCCATCGATCCCGACTCAAGGTCGATCTGAGGAATGAGCAACCAGCCATATGCGGCGTCGATGCGCACATCAAGACTCTGCGAGCTCGCCTCCATGCCGCTGCGCGCCTCGCGAACCTGTGAAGCGGGCAAATCGAGTCGGTCGCGGTCATCGTACACCGATTTCCACGCAAGCCACAGACGCGCCTCCTGCACGAGCGATGTCACTGCCCCTGCATCCGGTGCCAAGAACACCAAACCGTTCTTGAACGTGCGCGGCGCAGTTCCACGGTTTGCCAAGTATTCCTTTGCTCCTTCCATCGCCTTGCTCGCAGCTACGCCCTTTTGATGTGACGCATCGAGCCCAAACACCACCAGCCGAGCACTCTGCTCATCAGGAACCTCGAGCGAGCTCTGTGGACATGCGTGCAAGCGCTCAAGCGGCGCTACCGCACGCAGGCGCTTGATGCGCTGTTCGATTTCATGACGAGCCTCGTCCTCGGAAATGCCCTGCGCGCGCCCCTCGACGGTCTTGCGCAGTGTGGGACGCGTGTCGTACCAAAATCGAGCTCCCGCCGAATCGGTATAGAAATAGGAGGCACGTGCCGCGAGTGTTGCCAGCGCATCAGAGAACAACGAGGGATTTTCCCCCGGCTGCAGCACGCCGAGGTTAATCTTCGTCTTTTCGATACCGCGAACGCTCTGCCCCTGCTTATCGGGCGCACTACCCAAGAATACGGTTCGAGCAACACGTCGACAGGCAAACGCCCGTCCAAAGCGAACGTTTGACGCATCCGCCTTAAATGGCTCGGAATTGCGACCATCGACCTCGGAATCAACGATGGCGTTCCAGCTATCCCCCAAATGGAGCAGCAGTTCATCGCGAACTGGCGCGACATCGAACGGCAAAGAACCGGCCATGATCATAGGAGCCTTATCGTTCTCGCACCACAACTCATGAATCACCGCAGCCATGAAGCGCAGGACGCCACGCGTACGCTGGAAGCCGTCGATGGACGACCAGTCCTCATAGAGGCGATCGTAAACCTCCGGGTGAATGGGATAACATGCCACCAACCGGTTGTAGTAATCCGGCTCACGCGTCTCGACCGGGAAGTCGGCCGGATTGTCCCTGTACATCTGCGCATAGGCGTGGCAAATCGCATCGCGCTTCGCTTCATCAACATGTGTGGAAAACAGGCGTCGACTCACCACCGAGAAGCCCTCATTGGCTGTCACCGGATTCCAAATCGACTCCATACGACCAAACGTATGCTCAATGGCCTCCAGCGCACGCTGCCCGGCGTCGCCGCCAATCTCCCGTTCGCTTTCAGGGATGGACGCGACCACGAGACTCGCCTTGCTGGCACGGGCAGCCTCCGTAAGCTCCTGCACAAACGTAATGAGGTTATCGAACGAACCAGCAGTCAATCCGTCGACGCCATACAGCTTCTTGGCATAGGCAACGAACTCGTCAATAAGAATCAAGCAGGGACCCGCCGCATCGAGCAATGCCGTCAAGGCCTCCGAACCGGGGGAAACATGGCGCTTGTCCGCATCCCGTACATATTCATAGAGGCTTGGGTCACCCGCCGCATCCGCAAGCTGATAGGCGATCTCACCCCAAACGGTATTGACCGTGATGCCCGGCATGGTCTGGGGCCTGCGCGCCTTAGACGGATCGAGCGCCGTTCCCACAATCGCCGCCACGCGCACGCGCGGAGCCTCGGTAAGCCCAGCCTCCTGCAATACCGCCGCCACATTGGGGGTTTTCGCAACATCGAATCCACCGCGCAGCAAGTGGTACAACACAAGCATACTGTGTGTCTTGCCGCCGCCAAATGCCGTCTTGAGCTGGATAACCGGCTCGCCGTCCTGACCACTCACGCGCCTGAGCGCCTGATTCAACAGCCCCTTGATGCCAGCCGTCATATAAGTGCGCGAGAAGAATTCAACCGGATCCTGGTATTCCGCCTGTGCGGTATGCCGCACCACCTGCGCCAGGTCGGCAGCGAACTCCGCCTTGCGATAGCGACCTTCGGCAACGTCGGGATGTGGAGTTACCACATCTCGCCAGCTACCGAGCTGACCTACTTCGAGCGTGGCGGTAGACGTCAGGCGAGTCACAGCATCACTTGCCTGAGCGCGTGCCTGCGATGACCCCTCGGCGGACCCATAGCGAACCTCGCGCATGAGCTCACGAAGGGGCTCCGCTTTATCACTGTCGATTTCCATGCACAACCGCTGCATGGTATCAAGCGCGCGATACGCATCATCGTCACTCATATCCTGCACGCCGCGGTGTGCCGCATTAGAGCGGACTGTCTTCAGCTCGTTTGTCCACGTCCTGCAATCGCGGGCCAATCTTTTTCTAAATACATCCTTCCATCTGACATCAAGCACCCGAAGAGCAAGAGCAATATCCATCGATGCTATACGCTCGGAATCATCGCTAAGATGGCCAATGTTTCTACGCTGCTCCGGCGAGAGGATGGGCTCTATTCCCTCCGTCCACCACGCCTCTCTGCCATACGCGTTTTCAAGCTCATTTAGCTCATATCTGAGCAACACGGGGAGAAGCAAATCGAAGCCCCTATTAACACGATCCCAATTATCCACCATGCATCCCCCTAAAACTCAAGCCGTTCTTGAACAGGTACAAAGCGCAAAAGCTCATGTGCACGCCCGGCAATGTCGGACCAGGATGTAACGAGTGAGTTGTAAGCAAAGGCCTCGCCCGCCCAGCCCCTGCGGTCAGCAATGGTGAACAAGCGATACGCAAGCGACTTGGCACGCTCTGCATCTGCCAGAGAAACCTGAGAGACATGCTTGGCACACCCCTCAACACCTTCCTTATCCAGCAACACGGTAAGCTGCTGGGCCAGGAGCCATGCCGGTTGGGTAAGCGACGTCTTCATCTCGATCTGATCGCGCGTCAGAAGGTGAACGATGCCCTTATCCGCATTCAGCAGACCCACGTCTTCCATGGCCTGAATGGATACGTTCTTCGCGTTAGCGAGCACCTCCGCCTCGCCATACTTCACATCGTTGAATCCAGCCTGGGTATAGAGCTCGATGCAGAACCGGCTCATCGCATCGGTGCCATCGCTTTGGTCGTTAAAGTACGCATCCAGCTCCTCGTTGATGAGTTGGAGCGCCGCACGCACGCCCATCTCGGAACCATCGGCATCGAGAACATGCGCATAGCGTGAGTACACTCCGATACCCGGCCCGATAGCAGATTGTGCCAAGTCAACGGGAGCGATATTCGCCGCTTGGAGCTTATCGAGCGCAGGATGCAGCTCTCTGCGCAACGCGGTCACGAGCTCGCGACGGGTACAAACAGGAGCATCATCCGAGCGCTTGCGGCAAACGAGGACGATTGAGGATGCGAGGGCGTTGGCACCGTTACCGATCATCCTAGTTGCCATTTCGGTGCGAACGGGCCAAGTTCCAGTAATTGAAAAGCCCGCAGTTATGACGGCGGCAAGCATAGTTTCCCATCCAGAAGAAGCCGTCTTTTCACTCTCACCAGCTTTTTCTGTCTCGCTTTGCTTGAACGCGTAATAAATTGTTACTGGAAGATCCTCGCGCGCATATCGGTATACCTGCTGAAAGGTATGCAGCATACCATCCTCAAAAAACTCTTTTGCGCTCTGTTTGCTTCCTCCAAAACGATAAGGCGTTGCCACTAGCTCCTCCGCCTTCGGCACAAGCATTGTGCCGAAAAGCTTTGGATACGTGCATTTAAGTGATTGACGCAGCCAAACATAAAAGAAATCAGATAAATCAGCATATCCAATGTTGTCATAATACGGGGGATCCGTGCTAACCATAATTCCACTCATGCCATTGTCAGACTGAGCGTCCCATTGACGAGCGAAGCCATCTTGAGCAGAGGAAGCAGGCAAGCCATCAAAAGCCTCAATCAATCTGCTGAATAGGTTCGCATAGCTGCCCGTTGAATGACAAAACGGATTGCTTTCCGCATAGTCCCATGTCATCGGTATTGCCTGCCTAGAAAACACGTTTCTAAGCTGGCTGTTGCGAGAATGCCAGCTGCAAATTGACGAACAATGATTGGAAAGCTGATCAACCAGAAATGCTAGATACACGCCCACCGCTTGACCATAGGCAAGCGCGCCGGTGCCACCATCATCGAGACCGATGCCGTCATTTGCCATGCCCGATGCCCGGGCATCTTCATATGCCTTTTGCTGAGCCTCTTTCACCAATGCGGAAAACGTCGTCAAAGCCGTCAGCTGACGATTGGTGAACAAGTCGGACGTCTCGGACAACCCATAGAGACCAATGTTGACCTGCGCTTTACCAAACAGTTTGCCGGATGGATAATCTGCCGGTTTTTCGACATTTGCTGTATCAACATGCACGCCATCAGGAGCGATATACAACCTGCCGTGTTTGCCCTCAGCAACCACCGCCATGAGCCTCGAACCCAACGCATGATCTTTACCGGCCTGCCTAATATGCGGAAAACCGATCGGCATGCCACAATGAACGCACGTTGCACCCTGACGACAAATCGTTCCCTCGCGGTCGCTCTTCCCAGGCCTCACTTCGAAGCGAACCCCGCCATTCTCAACGATGGGCTCAACATGCCATTCCTTGCCCTTTTTCTTTGATAGGTCGAACGAGCGCACGAGCGGCGTCTCATGTCCGCACGCTGGATTCGGACACTTTACCGTACGAGCCCAGATCCACGCGATAACGGTCGCCTCCCCACCGCCCTGCTCTTTTGGCACCCCCACCTTGGGATACAGATGTCCGATACGACGAAAAGCTTCTTCTCGCATCCAGTTTCCGTAGTATTCAACATCTGCGGCTAGACCGGTGTTGCCCTCCCATGTATCGAGCGGTCGCTCCGCTTGGGAACGAGGATTCACCGGCTTATTCCCTGCAAACTTAGGCGGGATTTCAATCATTGCCTTGTTGATGGTTACCGCCACGGGATTCAAGTCCTGGGCATATGCTTTGAGTCCCAGACGCTGGGCCTCGAGCGGAATAGCCCCTCCACCCGCAAATGGGTCGAGCAGCGCAGGCACATCATCGCCCATGGAGCGATGAATCTCTGCTTTGGCGGCATCGAGCACACGCGGATTGTTCGAGTTCTCCCAAATAACGAGCTCTCGCAAGATGTCAAAGAGCCGCTCGCGCTCCGCCTGTTGCTCCTCCTCGGTAGGAAACTCCTCAGGATGGGAGGAGGGGTCATCGACGAGCGACGCCCAGATCACGGCGCGAGCCGTCGCTAGCGGACGACGCGCCCACCACAAGTGCAGGGTTGAGGGATGTCCGTGACGAATGGATTTCTCGCGCGCAGACGCCGCATTGATATCGTCCAGCGGAAGCGCAACCTCAATCAGCTTCTTCTTGTAGGCAGATGAGGAGCTCATCGTGCCTCCTCTCTGCTTAGGATTACATCGCCATCGGCGATAAGCTTGTCGATATAGAACGTGCTGCTAGCTAGCGCGGTATGCGGCTGGCCGGCAAACGGATGCGCGATATAGGTCGTCTTTGTCGTCGTCTCCCCCACCTCAACGATGGCAAGGATGAAGGAATCGAGGTTTTCGGCATTGCCGGCACAGCGCAGCTCGTTGCAGCTCACGGTTACGGTATCCGCGCCAGCGGTACGGGCCTTCACCTCGATGAATCGCAGACGCCGCCCCGCATCCCGCTCACCAGGAACACGCGATTCAATGTCGTATCCGCAGTTCTCGCGGCTCACATCGCGCGGCACATACCCCAGTTCACGCTCAATGTCCATAACAACGCGCATGCCCACCGCCTCAATAGCGGCGCGCTCATCACGCTGCGCGGGCGCGATTGAGCCACCAGAAAGCTTACTCATCAGCCCCTGGGGAACCACAACCGCTCTACCTACGATGCGCGGCGGCTGGGGCCTCAGCGCACGCTCCGCTTCCAAATGGGCAAGACGTTTCTCGCGACGCTCAGAAAGCTCGTTCGCCCGCGCTTCGGCATTCGATGAGTTAATGCGGCTGCTAGACTTCCCCTTCGCTTCTTTTGCACGTAGCTCGGCAGCACGGCTGTCCCAGTAGCGGACCTCTGCCGTCAAACGCTCGTCAACGGCCTTAGAGACCTTATCGATGCGCTCCTCGCGACGGGCACGAGCAGCATCGAGCTCTTCACGCACGATGCCCGTCATGGCAAAGCCCATTGCGCGCTCTTCCGCTCCACTCTGAATCCACGATTGATCCCGCAGATACGTCTGAAGAATTTCCAGCTGCTCTGCAGAGGGCGACGCGTAATCAAGATATGGGGCGAATCCCGCAGAACGGGCATTGCCTGATTCTTCAAGCTCTACGAAACGCAAGCTCTTGCTCACGACATGGGCATCGCCGTGCGCATCGACCACGTCGTCTTCGATGGAGCTCTCGATATAAAACAGAGCACGAGGCTCTTCGCCCCAGTCCTGCTCGTCAATCAAGATGGAACCCTCTTGCAAGGCACTCCCCCATTCGCGCAGCGCGAGAGAGCAGAGGGCCTTGAGTAGAGGATGCCCGGGAGCGATGAGCTCCGCTACGGGCGCGCCGGGCATGTTGACACATGCCCGGTCGAACGAAATGCGCTCATAGGTTCTGTTAACAGCGCCTTCTCCCAGCCGATCGGCCTCAGCAATCACAGCAGAGGGAATACGTTTTACCTCATAACGCCCTTTCTCGCGGCGCGCGACGCGACCACCGAAGCGCTTAAGCGCCTCGATAAAGAACCCGCCGACAAAGTGAGGCTCGAGCTTTCGCATCTCAGCGCGTTCCATATCCTCTTTGACGGCGATGACGTCGCTCGTGCTCAGAAGATCATCGGTTAAGGCATAGTCGGCGATCAGCCGCTTTACAGCACCAATATCGAGTGCGCTGTCAACCACCTCGTTGAGGCGCGCCCGAACCTTTGGGTCATCGCCATAACGGACCGCTTCAAGTAGCAGATCGCGCAGCGTCTTTTCGCCAAACGACACCTTTCCAAGGACATCAAATACCTTGCCGCCAAGGGCGTCGCGCTCTTCGTTAAGTTTGCTGAACAGGCGCTCGAACACCTGGCCTTCACGGGTATCCGTTGCGACAAGGTTCCACAGATGACAGACCTCGGTCTGGCCAATGCGATGAATGCGTCCAAAGCGCTGCTCGAGTCGATTGGGATTCCAGGGCAGATCATAATTGATCATGAGGTGCGCGCGCTGCAGATTGATACCCTCGCCCGCAGCGTCGGTTGCGATGAGCACCCTCACGTCCTTGTCCTGTGTAAACCGATGCTGCGCCGCCCTACGGTCATCACGGGTCATTCCGCCGCGAATCACCACAACCGCATCTGGGTTGCCCAACAAGACGCTGATCTTCTCTTGGAGATAGAACAGCGTGTCCTTATGCTCCGTAAAGATGATGAGCTTCTCGCCGGTGCCGTCGCCATCGAACATGCGCGCATCATCCTGCAACAAGAGCGAGAGCTCTTCCCACTTACGGTCGTATCCGCTATCGCGAAGACGCTTCGCCATGCCTTCAAGGCGGGCCAAGGTTTCGATTTCCGCTTCGAGCTCGGTGATGGTCGCCGCGGCAGACGCGGAGTCGACTACGCTGTCCTCATAGCGCTCGTACTCATCACCGTTCAGGTCATCAACATCAAAGTCATCATCCTGAGAAGAGACAGGATAAAACGAACCGCCCATGACGAGCGTATTCTCAACGCGACTCCCCCGACGAATCGTATCCAGTTGGTTTTCGAGCCTACGACGGCGTCGGCGTAGCGACTGATAAATCGCCTCCGGGGAGGACGCAAGACGACGCTGCAACGATGTGAGTGCGAATCCAACGCTATTCCTGCGCTTACCGTCCAGACGGTCCGCGCGGTTAAACTCCTCGCTCACATATGCGGTTACGTTGTCGTACAACGCTTTCTCGGCCTCAGAGAGCTCATAAGAAACGGTATACGCCCTACGTTCTGGGAAAAGCGGACGACCGTCGAATTTGAGCAGCTCCTCCTTGACCAGTCTGCGCATCACATCGGATACGTCGGACACTGCGGCGCTCCTCCCATGCCGCACACCAAAGCGGTCCGGGTCGATAAGCGCCATGAACAGCTGGAAATCATCCGGCTTGCCGTTATGAGGAGTCGCAGTCATCAGCAGGAGGTTCTCAGTTATGTCACCGAGGAGCTGACCAAGCTGATACCTCTTCGTGCGCTTAACCTCACCTCCCGAATAGGAGGCGGACATTTTGTGCGCTTCGTCACACACCACGAGGTCCCATGAGCTTTTCTTCAGCTTGTCCTGAATGCGCTCGTCACGGGAGAGCTTGTCTAGACGGGCGATGCATAAATCGTGCTCGTTGAACGCGTTTCGCGTTACCGCTGACTCAAACACGCTGTTCTCAAGAATGGTGAATGCGAGGCCGAACTTTTCGTAAAGCTCGTCCTGCCACTGCTCGCATAGACTACCCGGACAGACCACAAGGCAACGCTTGAGATCACCGCGCGCCATCATCTCTTTAATCAGCAGCCCCGCCATAACCGTCTTGCCGGCACCGGGATCGTCCGCCAGCACGTATCTGAGAGGAAGCTTGGGAAGCATCTCCTGGTACACGGCGGTAATCTGGTGAGGTAAAGGCTCTATCGCAGACGCGCGAACCGCGAGGTACGGATCAAACAGATATGCAAGCTGGATACGCAGGGCCTCAGAGGCGAGCTTGAGCTCATCCGCATTGGCAGAAAACGAGTAACGATTCGCCTCGACGGGAGTCAGCGACTGCTCGTTCTCTCGGAAAAGAAGGGTCTCCTTTAGCGATCCAGAAGAGTCGCGATAAGTAACCTGCAGTGCTTCAGGACCAAACGACACCACTCGCTCTACAGCAACCGGACCGCTTTGGGTAATGCCCGAGATGACAAGACCCTCGGATATGTCCTCGAGGCGCATCATGACGCTGCCCCGACTTGTTCTGTGAAGCGCTTGCTAGCTGCGGCGTCGCAGCGCGCTATCGAAGGAGAGGCCTCTTTCGACGTGCCCCCCCCCCGATGTTTTTCATCGGGGTTCAGCATGCACGCTCCCTATCGTGCCGGCACTCGAATTAATGGAATGCCCGAGTTTATTCACGATATCCATCATATACGATTGGGCGGACACATTCATGCGCCGCGCCGGCGCCATTATGTCGTTGCCCGAAGAGCTTGTACGACCCCCTGACCAACGACAAATTGGCATCAGCGCCCCAACCGCCACTTATCGCACGATTATAGCGTGCTTTGATAAAATCAGAGAAACCGCCAAGACTGGCAACTTTACTGGAGATCGTGCATCTATTCCAGGGGGCCTGCTTCGATGATTCGTGAGCTTCGCATAAGCGGTTTCCGCATCCTCAAAGACTTCGTCTGGGAGCCCAAGGAGGGGCTCAACATCCTTGTCGGCGCTAACTCAGCCGGCAAGTCAACCGTCCTGGACGCCATCGAGCTTGTCACGCGCGGGAGCATCCGCGGTCAGGGTGCCCGTCGCTCCCTCTCGCCCGACTGGTTCAACAAGGATATCGTGGACGCCTTCTTCCAGGAGCTCGGCAGTCCTTTGGAGGGCGCGAATGTTCCCGAGATCAAGATCGTCGCGGTGTTCTCTGAGGACCGGCACCTTGCAAGAATCACTGGCGCCAACGACCCCGACAAGAAGTTCGAGGACGCCCCCGGCATCTTCATCACCTATACCGTTCCCCCAAGCCTGCTTCCCCAGTTTCTCGAAGAGTGCCGGAGCATCAGGGAGGCAGGAGGCCCGTTCGTTCTTCCAATCGACTACTACGATTGCTCCTGGTGCATCTTCCAGGGCGATCCGATAGTTCGGCGGCCCGAAGGGGTCAGCTGCACACGCATCGACACCATACCCGAGCCCCGGTCGAGAGCAGTGGACGCCTACGCGAAGAACTACGTTGGTGATGAGCTCGACGACGACAAGATGCGCGAGGTTTCAAGCCAGTTCAGGCGTGTTTCCGCGCAGGTAGACAGAGAGATTCTCTCCAGCATCACCGTCAACTGCTCGGGAAGGGGCAACCTCGGCCTTCAGATGGACAGGTCGCCTCGCACGGACTGGACCAACTCGATAGTCCTCCACAGGGACGGACTGCCGCTCTACGTGCTCGGCAGCGCCGAACAGACGCTCACGAAGTGCGCCGTGTCGCTCGAAAACGCCGCGAGCGAGTCGATCCTCCTGCTCGAAGAGCCGGAGTGCCACCTCTCCTACTCATGGCTCAACGACCTCGTCGGGGTAGTCGCTGACGCCGCCAGCGAGGATAGGCAGATCTTCGTCACCACACACAGCCCCTTCGTCCTCAACAGGCTCGGCTTGGACAGCCTCTCCGTGATGGCCGAGGGGAACAGCCCGAGCAGGATATCCGACCTGAGCGATGACACCGTTCGTTACTTCAAGCGCCTCAGCGGATACGACACGCTCCGGATCGTGCTGGCGGACAAGGCGGTGCTTGTCGAAGGCCCCACCGACGAGCTGGTCTTTGACTGGGCGTTCCGAAAGGAGCGCGGCAAGCTGCCGCATGAAAAGGGCATCGACGTCATCGAATGTGGGACGTCTCATAAGCGCCTCCTTGAGTTCGCAAGCGCCTTGGGAAAAGGCAGGGTGGCAGCGCTTCGCGACAACGACGAGGAGGATCCTGGCTACTGGGCTGGACTCGCCGAGCCTCATCTCTCGAACGTCAGAGCGTTCTTCTGCGGCGCACTCGAGGAAGGGAAGACTATCGAGCCTCAGATGATAGAGGCGAACAAAGACAAACTCCAAACGCTTGCCTCAATCGTGAGGAAGCGCGGCAACTCCACGGACAAGCTCGAGGAGTTCATGACGAACAACAAGACGGAATGGGCACTCAGGCTGCTCGAAGCCGACAGGAGCGTTTCTGAGGTCCTGAGCATACCTTCGTACATCCTAAACGCCATCAACTTCATAGACCCCGCTCCGGAAAGTGCTGAGAATGAATGACGCCGTCGTCGCCGTCGCGGGCTGGGGCAAGACAGAGGAGCTTGCGAACGCAGTGGCGCGAGAGCCAAACCCTGATCGGGTCCTCGTGCTCACCTACACGGAAACCAACCAGCGCGAGGACACCCTGAGGATCTTTCAGAAGACAGCTGGGGCAAAACGTCATGCGTCGGTAACGGGATGGAAGGCGTTCCAACTGCACGACATCGTTCGGCCGTACCTGCCCCTGCTTTATCCAGGCATCCGCCTCAGGGGCCTCTCGAATCGTGATGTGGACTTAGACAAGCGCCCGGGCGGCACGGCCAGATATCTGACGAGGGACGGGGACGCCTACCCCAGTCTGCTCGGCAAGCTCGCTCTCGATGTGATTGATGCCAGCAAGGGCGCTGCAATCAGAAGGATTGAACGCCTGTACGACTCCATCTACATCGACGAGGCTCAGGATCTCAGGGGCAACGACCTGTGCGTTCTTGAAAAACTCCTCAAGTCGAGCATCAGTGTCCACATATTCCTCGACCCCCGGCAGTCGACGCTCAGCACAGCGGAGAAGGACCGGAAGTACAAGAAGGACTACCCGAACGCAGAGGTAATCAACCTCTATCGGAAATGGAAGGAGAAGGGGCTTCTCGACATCAGATATGAGAACGAAACGCATAGGAGCATCGCGCCAATCGCTGCACTCTCCGACATCATAGTTGGTGACGAACTCGGGCTTGGGCCCACCGTGAGCACCGTCGAGCCGCGCGGTCGGCACGATGGGATATACATCATTGCCAAGTCAGACCTGAATCGTTACGCGAGCGAGTACGGTGCAACTCTCCTTGCGCTTCAAAAGAGCGAGAGGTACGGAATCAGCGACTCGATGAACTTCCGCAAGTCGAAGGGAATGACACGTAACGATGTTGTTATCGTCACCACTGGTCCCATCGAAAAGTTCCTTACTACAGGTGCAGCGCTTAAGCCGGTAAGCGTCTGCAACTTTTATGTCGCAGTAACGCGAGCCAAATATAGTGTTGCCCTAGCAGTTGAGAACCCTGAAAGGGTTTTCCGCTCGATTTCCAGCAACGGTTCTGTGTGGGACGGCATATCGGTTGAAAAACTTTACTAGTCTCCGTTATCGCCCATTGAGGCAATCAGGCGCTTTGATGAGACAGCCCGCGTTGCATGAATTCATTGTGTGAACGAGTTCCGCATCCACTCCTCTACGCTCCCGCATACGCATCCTCCGCACTGTTGGAGAAGTCCTGCTCGGCGAGCCAGACGCGCTCGGCGTCCGTCTCGGGGATATCGATGCGCTCGATCTTGAACACCACGGGGCGCGTGCCGTCGTTGCAACAGGCAATCATCATGCGATCGTCCGCGGTCCAGCCATGCATGATGGAGCCGCCCTGCAGGGCCGTGTAGATGTAGCGGCTGATGCAGTCCCATGCCTCCGCACAGGGGAACTTCGGGTCCAAATCGCGCCCGAAGTGCCAAAAATCTTCCTTGCCGTCCTCGCGCTCGAACAGATACTCCTGCCCCGCCGCGAAGCACGGGCACGGCCCGCTCGCCGGGTCCGCCAGATAGCGCGCCTGCAGCTCGGGAAAGCACTTGGTCTCGAGCACCGTCACCCTGCACTGATGTTTCACAATCGGCTCCCTCTTCAGAACGCATCGTGGTCACGCCTACCGTGTACCCCAGCACAGGCAATCATTACGCACAAGAGGCACACGCCCTACAACTCGAGTTGTTCCTGCCCCGGCGCGACAGCCTGACGCGCCGCCCGCGGCCCTGCCGCAAGATAGCTCCGCTGCGTCGCCTGCGTCACCACGTCTCCTGACCTCAAGTGCCCCAGCATGAGCGGAGACGCCGGGTCATGCTGCTCACGAAAGGTCCGTGCCGCCCCGCGGGCGTCGACATTCGCATAGCAGTACCGGCACCCGTTGGGACAGCTGTTATACGCCCCGATATCGCGCATCTCCATGCAGGCACAGTCTTCGCGCATGCCGCGGTGCGCAAGCTTCCTGAACGTGACACCGTTCGCCGCACCGAGCGCTTCCAAGGTCACGCAACCTGCCCGCTCAACCCCGTAGGCAGAAAAGTCTTCCCGCGTCGCGCACGCCTGCAGGCGCAGCCCGTGCTCGCGCGCGATGCCGCCCAAGAGCTCCGCCATGTAGACGCGCTCCTCCTCCATGAGGGGCAAAAGCTCCGGCATGTTCCGGTCGAGCTTGCGGTACGGCTCCACGAAGCTGAACACGCAGCGGCTCACATGCGGCGCTAGGCGGCGCGCCGTGTCATCAAAAGTGCGCCGATGCACCTCCGTGGTGTAGCGCTCGCTCAGAAGCACCGGGTCATAGCGCCAGACGATCCTCTCACGCCCCACGATGCGCTCGAGCTCGATGAGCGTCTCGATGCTCGCAATGATATCCGGCACCCCGGGCTCCATATCGCGCCCGTACGCGGTGATGGTGTAGAAGAAATACGTGTTGAAACGGTCCGTGATCTCGTGCAGGCGCGGCAGGATGGGCGCATAGTTCTTAGAGCAGAACACGACGCAGTCCACTACCGCAGGATCGAGCTCGTAGCGCGTGACCTTCTCTGGGAAGCGCGGGTTCCGCACCAGCACATATCCCTCGGCAAACCGTCTGAGCAGCCAGTCCGTGTAATACTGCACGGTATCCGTCCGCCCGCCCGTGTTGATGATCGTGCGCGCTCACCTCCAGTCACGGTGCCCGTACCTTACGCGCCCAGCTGTCGAAAAAAAAAATGAGACAACTGAACCGTCCGTCCGGCATGAGTACTATGCAAGAAATGCATATCGCTAGCCGCTGCCAGCAGAAACGACACAGAGAGCAATTTGCACAATATGCAAATTACCCCATACTCCCAGGCATTTTGCACGTGCCCTCACGCCGCCCACTCCATATTCCACGTCAAGTATAGCAAGCATTTGGAACATCTGTTCGTATATATAATCAGCGCGCGCCCTTCGCCTGACGAACACATCGCCGTGCTACCATGGCACTCGGCCATACAATAACGTAAGAAAGGACCCCCATGGAACGTCCGAACGCATGGAAGGCATACGATGACGCAGCGCTTGCCGAGCTCGAGCAGCTCTGCGGCGACTACCGCGCCTTCATCAGCCAGAACAAAACCGAGCGCGAGTGCGTGACCGCATCCGTCGCCCTCGCCGAGGCAGCCGGCTACGTAAACCTCGAGGACGCTGTGGCCGAGGGACGTGCCCTCAAGCCCGGCGACAAGGTTTACGCCGTGAACCACAAGAAGACCCTCATGCTCGTGAACCTGGGCACCGCCCCGCTCGAAGAGGGCGTGAACATCCTGGGCGCGCATATCGACAGCCCACGTCTCGATATCAAGCAGAACCCGCTGTACGAGGCCGGCGATATGGCCTACCTCGACACCCACTACTACGGCGGCGTGAAGGCCTACCACTGGGTAGCCACCCCGCTCGCCATCCATGGCGTCGTGTGCAAGAAGGACGGCACCACGGTCGATGTCTGCGTGGGCGAGGATGCCACCGACCCCGTGTTCTGCATCTCCGACCTGCTCATCCATCTGGCGAGCGACCAGATGAAGAAACCCGCTTCCGAAGCCGTCGACCATGAGAACCTCGATGTGATCGTGGGCGGCCGCCCCGTCGTGATCTCGAGCGAGGGCGACGAGGATGCCGAGGCACCCAAGGAGCCCGTGAAGCAGATGCTTCTCGATGTCCTCGCCGAGAAGTACGGCATCGACGAAGAGGACTTCCTCTCCGCCGAACTCGAGGTCGTGCCCGCCGGCGCTGCGCGCGAGATGGGCCTCGACCGCTCCATGATCTTGGGCTATGGCCAGGACGACCGCGTCTGCGCCTACACCTCCCTTGCCGCCCAGCTCGCGGTGCCCGAGGTCGAGCGCACGAGCGTATGCCTGCTCTGCGACAAGGAAGAGATCGGCTCGGTGGGCGCAACCGGCATGACGAGCCGTTTCTTCGAGAACGCCATGGCCGAGGTGCTCGCCCTCGCGGGCCTCGAGAGCCCGCTGGCGCTCCGCCGTTGCCTCGCCGCGAGCCGCATGCTCTCCTCCGACGTTTCCGCCGGGTTCGACCAGCTCTACGCCGACCGCTTTGAGAAGAAGAATGCCGCCATCATGGGCCACGGCCTCTGCTTCAACAAGTTCACGGGCGCGCGCGGCAAGAGCGGTTCCAACGACGCCGACGCCGAGTATCTCGCGCTCATCCGCGACATCATGGACGAGGCCGGCGTGGCTTTCCAGACCTGCGAGCTCGGCCGCATCGGCGCGGGCGGCGGCGGTACGATCGCCTACATCCTCGCTGAATACGGTATGCAGGTGATCGACTCCGGCGTGGCCGTCCTCTCGATGCACTCGCTGTGGGAAGTTGCCAACAAGGCGGACATCTACGAAGCCTTCAAGGGCTATCGGGCGTTTATCAAGCGCGCCTAACAGCGCCGCTTGACACGAGAGCGCGCTCCCGAACGCAGCGCATGCAAGAAGCATGGGCCCGGCGGATTCTCCGTCGGGCCCGTTTTTTACGGGAGCCAAAGCGCACCTATTCGTTCATGAACTTGCTGAGTGCGACAAATACGCCGCATTCAGCAAGTTCATGAACGATTGTCAGCAAGTTTGTGAACGATTTCCCTTCCTGAGCGCAGTGGCGCGGCGCCAAGCGCCGTAACGAGGAGCACGCCTGCATACGGGATGCGCGGCCAGCAAGCCAAGCGAAATCGTGTCCGCGAATCGGCATGCCTGCTCATTTCCGCGTTTTTTGGAATTAAGCCCTCAGCGTTCCACGCGCCATTGGCCGTCGGTCAAACCGGCACGGAAGAGGTGTATTGCCATCGCAGAAAAAACGATGGTGCCCACGATGCCGATAGGAAGACCGTAGCCCTCGATGACCATGATGAAGAACATGTAGACAGCGCAGAACATAAGGAAGACCGAGCCGGCAAAGCAAATGGCGCGGCGAAGCCAGCGGGGCATCGAACGCCGAGGCCGCTCGGCGGGACGCTCGGAATCGCCTTTTCTCTGAGCGTTCTTTTTGGCCATCGTGCCCCTCTTCTCAGTCGGTTGGAGAATTGCCTCTGCCCATCATACCCCACCGGGCAGGGATACGTTATTTCGAGCCAGTCGGCGGCACGGCCCCCGCGCCAAGCGAAAACCGGCGACCCCTCACCCTGCACCTGAGGTACCATTGCAGATAACTCGATTGATTCAGGAATCGGGGCCTGTCCCCGAAAAAGGAGGCGCCATGTTCTGCACGCAATGCGGCAACCAGCTACCCGACGATTCGAGGTTCTGCTCCCGCTGCGGAGCACCGGTAGGCGCTCCGACATCCGCTGCGAACCAGGCCGTTTCGACCGCGCCGCAAACCCCGCCGGCACCCGCCGCGCCGGCAGCGGCCCCTGCTGCGTCGCCAGCCCCGGCGGCAGTCCCTGCCCCGACCCCTGCCGCATCGCCCGCAGCCCCCGCTCCGGCAGCTCCCGCTACGATGCCTGCCCCGGCACCAGCGACAGCGCCCGCTGCAAGCCCCCAAGCGCCCGCTTCCGATTCCCTGAGCATGCTTCCCGCCTTCGTGCAGGCGATGTCGAATCGCCTTGGGGAGCCAGCCCAGTACATTCCCGAGCTAGGCGCCCACCTTATCGTTACCAAACGGTTCTCCGCCGCGCTTGCGAACATGCATCAGCATTTCTTCGTGAGCGCATATGACGCGGCAGGTTACCCCGAGATGCAGGCCTACATGAAGGCATGCTCCGATTGGGCTCTCAACAATTACCAGGGAGCGCTGCGCGGGCTCCAGAAAGGCGTGGTCTCCTACGCCATCTTGCTCCAGCACCCCTTGAACGCGAACGCCGTCGCCTTCACCAAAGAGCTACCAAAGAAGCACTTTGCCGCCTTTGACCTGCCCATACTCGTTGATCCCTTTACCGGTGCCTGCGAGATGCTCGAGAAGACGCCGGTCTGGGGCTTCGCCATGTGGAAGGGGATCAAAAAGGCTGCGCGCGAAGCCCTCGGGTTCTAGGAAGCCGCGCGAAGCCAAGTTCATTCCAGTTTTGGGAACTTCTTCTCTAACATCTCCGGGCATGGCCTGAACGCATTCTAAATAACCGCAGGACTCCGCTGGCGACGGCGAGCGATACCGCACGCCGAATGAAAAGATATTCCCAAACGTGAAACGAACGCACGGGGCCCTCCCGCAGCGACGCGGAAGGGCCCCGTCTGGAAGGAAGGGCGCCTCATGCGAGGCCCAAGCCCCCGGCCTCAAGGCCTCGCCCACTCGACGGGCCGGGGCAACACAGGCCGAGCAACGAGGGCCGGGGCGACGCGCCCGCCTGTCCGCCTCAGGGGAACGGCCAAACGGTGCGCCTCGCCCCCGCCTCACCTACTCAAGATTCAAGCCGGTTTCCCTGCTAAAGAAGTGCACCGTGTTGCCGCTAAACGAGAACGAGACGACGTCGCCCGTCTTGACGATACCAGCGTGCTCCATGAGCGAAGCGGCCTGCGCCACGATAACGCTATCGTGACCGTAGGCGTTTACATGGAGGTTCACGGTGCTGCCCATGAGCTCGACCACATCGACCACGCCATTCAGCACGTTTAGGCCCTCATCAGAGAGCGCAATGTGCTCGGGACGCACGCCGAGCGTAATCGACTGCGAGCCCACACCGTTCGCGGCGAGCCGCGCCTGCTTCTCGGCCGAAGGCACCACCTGCGCGTCGCCAACGCGCACGGTATATGAGCCGCCCGCCTCGCGCACGAGCTCAGCGTCATAGAAATTCATCTGCGGCGTGCCGATGAACCCGGCCACGAAGACGTTGGACGGATGGTCGTAGACATCCTGCGGCGTACCGATCTGCTGCACGGTGCCGTCTTTCATGACCACGATGCGGTCTCCCAAGGTCATGGCCTCGGTCTGGTCGTGCGTAACGTACATGAACGTGGTATCGATGCGCTCGCGCAGCTTGATGAGCTCGGCACGCATCTGGTTACGAAGCTTGGCATCCAAGTTGGAGAGCGGCTCGTCCATGAGGAGCACCTTCGGCTCGCGCACGATGGCGCGCCCGATGGCGACGCGCTGGCGCTGGCCGCCTGAGAGCTCCTTGGGCTTGCGGTCGAGATACTGCGTGATGCCGAGGATCTTCGCTGCCTCCTCGACCTTCTTGTCGCGGTCCTCTTTGGGAATCTTGCGCAGCTTCAAGGGGAACTCCATGTTGCCCCGCACGGTCATGTGCGGGTAGAGCGCGTAGCTCTGGAAGACCATCGCGATGTCACGGTTCTTGGGCTCAACGTCGTTTACGAGCTTGCCGTCGATGTAGAGCTCGCCCCGAGAAATCTCTTCCAAGCCGGCAACCATGCGCAGCGTCGTCGATTTGCCGCAGCCCGAAGGGCCAACGAGCACCACGAACTCGCGGTCGGCCACCTCGAGGTTGAAATCCTCGACAGCGAGCACGCCCTCGTCCGTCACCTTGAGGTTTGGCCCCTTCTTCTCGCCGTCCTTGGCCTTGTGGGCACGGCGCTTGCCCCCGGCGTGCGGGTAGACCTTCTCGATATGCCTCAAACTTACCTCTGCCATGGTATGCCCCTCCTTATCGGGTAGTTTCCTCGGATGACTGCACACGGGCATCGCTTTGCGCGGCCCATGCCTCCGCCGCGGCCTCGGCGTTCAGCGCGGCATCCCGTGCCGCAACCTCCGCCTTCGGCAAGCGGCCATAGAGCTCCATCGCTCGATGAAGACGACGCGCGACCTGCTCGGTCGCGTAGCCCGGCAGCGCACGCCAGCACCAGTTTCCGCCAAGCGTCGAGGGTGTGTTGATACGGGCATCGCTTCCCAAGCCCAGCACGTCCTGCATGGTCACGATCGAAAGGTCCGCAACGCTCGACCAGATGGCGCGCATCATGCCCCAGCCCTCGCCTTCAGCTGCGTCGAGATGCAGGTACTCACGGGCGAGCGCAACGTCGCCTGCATCCGCGGTGCGCAGCCAGCCGAGCGCGGTATCGTTGTCGTGCGTGCCCACATACGCGACGCAATGCGGCGTGTAGTTGTGCGGCTGGTACAAGCTTCCGCCGCCATCCCTGCTATCGAAGGCGAATTGCAGCACCTTCATGCCTGGATAGCCGGTGTCGGAAAGCAGGCGGTACACCGAGGGCGTCAAGAAGCCAAGGTCCTCGGCCACGATGGGACACGGGCCGAGCTTCGCCTCGAGCGCCGAGAAGAATGCCTTGCCCGGGCCGGGCTGCCAGCGCCCGCCCGCCGCGGTCGACGCTCCCGCCGGAATGGCATAGTAGGAATCGAAGCCGCGGAAATGGTCGATGCGCAAGGTGTCGTAGAGATCGAGTTGGTAGGAAATGCGCTCGATCCACCATGCGTAACCGTCTTCCACCATGCACTCCCAGGCGAAGAGCGGATTGCCCCAAAGCTGGCCCGTATCGGAAAAGCCATCGGGAGGGCACCCCGCGACCTCGCGAGGACGAAGGTCCTCATCCAGCTGGAACTGCTCGGGATGCGCCCAGAGGTCCGCGCTGTCCTCGGCCACATAGATGGGAAGGTCGCCCATGAGCTCGATCCCGTGTTCGCGAGCATAGGCGCGGAGGCGCGCCCACTGCCTGAAGAAGAGGCACTGCACGCCCTTCCAGAAACGCACTTCGCAAGCGAGCTTGCTGCGGGCGGCGGCAAGGTCCTCGGGAACGCGCATGCGCAACCCCGGCTCCCACGTCGAGAGCGCGGCACCGCCATGGTCGCCCTTGATTGCCATGAAGAGCGCATAATCGTCGAGCCATGCGCCCTCGCGCTCGCAAAATGCCCGAAGTTCGTCGGCGCGCTCGCTCTCAAGGCGCTCCACCGCGCGGCGAAGCACGTCGAAGCGGCCCTCGTAGAGCGCCCCGTAATCAACGCGCGCAGGGTCATCGCCCCAGAAGCGCCCCTCGTACTCGCCCGGCTCGAGCAAACCCTCCTCTGCCAGATCGTCAAGATCGATGAGATAGGGATTGCCTGCAAACGAAGAGAAGGACTGATAAGGGGAATCGCCGTAGCTCGTCGGTCCGATTGGCAGCAGTTGCCAGACCGATTGGCCCGCGGCGGAGAGGAAGCCCACGAACGCGCGCGCCTCGGCGCCGAGCGTACCGACGCCCCACGGCGAGGGCAGGGCGGTCATGGGCATCAAGATGCCGGAACGCCTCATATCACTCCCCTCCTTTCACTAACCTGAACCCGGGACGCCCGCGCACGGGTCCGTCCCGCTTTTGCCGTCTCGGGAGCGCGACCGGCAGAAACGCTGACCGTCTCCGAAACGGCATTGGACGCATCGTCGCCAACATCTGCGACGGGTGCGGAACCGGCACGGTCTTCTGGCGAAAGCGACCGCACGCTTTCGCGCTTGAGCAGCTGGAACGGGACCATCTCGCGCACGGGCTTGGTCTCGCCGCCCAAACAAGCCAGAAGCGTTTCCACGCTCCGCGTCGCGATGAGGCGGGTGTCTTGGCGGATCGTCGTGAGGCGCGGGATCGAGAACTGCGATGAGTTCACCCCGTCGAACCCCACGAGCGACAAATCTCCGGGGATGGACAGCCCCATATCGAAGACCGCGCGCATCGCGCCGAGCGCGATCGCGTCGCCGAGCGCGAAGACGGCCGTGAGGTCCGGGGAACGCATGATGAGCCTCACCATTGCGTCGTAGCCCTCCTCCATCGAGAAGTGGCAGGGCTCGTAGTCGCGCTCATAATCGAGCTCGATACCGTGTGCCCGCAGCGCCTCCTCCGCACCGTGCAAGCGCCGACCGCTCACCTGGCTGAGCGCGCGGTTGCCGCCCACGATGCCGATGCGCCTATGGCCGCGGGAAAACAGGTACTCCACGACCTCGCGTGCGGCCTCTACGTCGTTCGTCGAGACGCTCGAAAGGTTCTTGAACGCCAGCCCGGCTGCGGTGTTGGTCACGAGCACGCCCGGCACGCTCACCCGGCTGAACGACGTCTTGAAAAACGCCGGGTCCCCGCCCAAGAAGAGCATGCCCTTGGGATGGCGCACCTGCTGGTAGTGAATCGCATAGAGCACCTCGTTCTCATCCTCGTCAAGGTACACCACGTCGGCCTGCTCGTCCGCCTCCGAGAGCAGCGCCTGGATGCGCTCGAGGATGTCGGCGAACAGCAGGTTCCGCGCGCCCTTCACGAAGACGGCGATGGCCGTGCGCCCCTGCATCTTCAGGAAGCGGGCGTTCGAATTGGGCTCGTACCCAACCTCCTCGACCACCTTGAGCACGCGCATCCGCGCCTTGTCGCTCACGTTCGGATGGCCGTTCAGCACGCGCGAAACCGTCCCCAGGCTGTATCCGGAAAGCCGTGCGATGTCCCGGATGTCCATGATGACCTAGCCCTTGACCGCGCCCGCGGCGACGCCCTTGATGATGTGCTTCTGGCAGAGCAGATAGAACACCACCACGGGAATGACCGCCATGATGAGGGCCGCCATGATGGCACCCATGTCCACGCGGCCGTACGACCCCTTCATGAACTGGATCACGATGGAGATCGTCTTGTACTCGTTCGTGTCGAGCACGAGATACGGCAGGAGGAAGTCGTTCCAGATCCACATGGTTTGCAGGATGCCCACCGAGATATAGGTGGGCTTCATGATGGGAAGCACCACCGAGAAGAAGGTGCGCAGCGGCGAGCAGCCGTCGATGAGCGCGGCCTCCTCGATCTCGATGGGAATCGATTTCACGAAGCCGCAGAACATGAAGACCGCAAGGCCCGCTCCAAAGCCAAGGTAGATGATGATGATTCCCCACGGGGTGTCGAGGTTCAGGCGGTCGGCCACGAGCGATAGGGTGAACATGACCATCTGGAAGGGCACGACCATCGAGAGCACGCACAGCAGGTAGACCGCCCGGTTGAACCGGTTGCTCACACGGGTGATGAACCATGCGCACATGGAGCAGCACAGCAGGATGACAAAGACCGAGCCGATGGTGATGAAGACCGTCCACCACACTGCATCGAGGAAGCCATAGCGATCGATGGCCTGGATGTAGTTCTCGAGCCCCACGAAGGTCTGCTCGGTGGGCAGCTCGAAGGGCTGCAAGCTAATGAAGGTGCGGCTCTTGAACGAGTCCATGAGCACGATGATGATGGGCAGCACCCAGATGAAGCACAGCACGCAGAAGAACGCCGTGCCCACCCAACTCAAGATATGCTTGCGTTTCATTTACTGCTGCACCTCCTTGGAGCGCGTCACGCGCAGCTGGATGAGGCCGATGGCCACGACCACGAGGCAGAAGATGACGGCCTTCGCCTGGCCCACGCCCTCCCAGCCGGTACGGCCGTAGAAGGTGTTGTAGATGTTGAGCGCCAAGAGCTCGGAGAGCTTCGAGGGCTCGCCTGCCATAAGCGACAGGTTCTGGTCGAAGAGCTTGAAGCCGTTGGTGATCGAGAGGAACGTGCAGATGGTGATCGAGGGCATCATCATGGGGATGATGACGCTCTTCAGGCGCTCCCACGGACCGGCGCCGTCGACCTCGGCGGCTTCGAGCACGTCGGTGGGAATCGACTGCAAGCCGGCGATGTAGACGATCATCATGTAACCGATCTGCTGCCACGAGACCAAGATCACGAGCCCCGCGAAGCCGTACCATTCATTGAGGTTGATGGCTTGGCTGTACTGCGCCAGGATACCGTTGAAGATGAGCTGCCAGATATAGCCCAGCACGATACCGCCGATAAGGTTGGGCATGAAGAACACCGTGCGGAAGAGGTTCGTCCCGCGCATCTTCTGCGTGAGGGCGAGCGCCAGCGCGAATGCGATGACGTTGATCACGAGAAGCGACACGATGGCGAAGAGGGCCGTGTACCAGAACGCATGCTGGAAGATGGTGTCCTGGAACGCACGAAGGTAGTTCTCGATGCCGGTGAACTGCGCGTCCGTCACCGTGGTGAAATCGCAGAACGACAGCCACACGCCCAAGATAAACGGCACGATGAAGCCGATGAGAAACGACACGAGCGTGGGTACCAAAAAGACGGGCCAATACTTCTTGATTGCTTTTTCCATATGCTGACCTCCTTACCCTAGAGACAGCGACGGCGGGCGGGAACCTGCCCCGCCCGCCGTGACGTTACGATGCAGGCAGGAAGCCGGATGCCCGGCTCCCGTTACAGCATGTACCGGATTACTCCGCCGCAGCGGCCGCCTCGGTGGCCCAGCCATCGACGAATGCGGTCACGACGCCGTCCCAGTTGCCATCGGACTGGTCCGCAGCATAGGTGGTGAGAGCGGAGCCCACGCCGTTCTTCCACTCCTCGCTCGGCATGGTCGAGAAGTTCCAGGAAACCGGGGTCTTCTCGGAGTTGACCTCGTCGGCGATCTGGTTGAGCACGTTCTCGGAAGGCTGGTTGCCCTCGAACGGGATCACGAAGCCCATGCCGGCCTCACCGGAGGGCATGGCGCCGTCGGCGCCGCACATGGCCTTGGTGCCGGTATCGGACGTCACGCACCAGTTGATGAAGTCGAGCGTCGCCTGGATGTTGTCCTCGGAGGCGTTCTTGTTCACGCACCAGTAGTTCTCGGAGCCCGTGCAGATGCCCTGGTCCTCTTCGCCCTCGACGCCGATGTAAATCGGGATCAGGCCGAGGTTGTCGTCGCCGACCTCGGAGATGTTCGCGTACTCCCAGGTGCCGTTCTGATAGAACACGGCCTGGCCGGTCACGAACTCGGCGGTGGCGTCGTCGGCGGTCTTCGTGGAGAGCACGCCCGGCTCGCAGGTGGCGTTGTTGATGTAGAGGTCCCAGATCTGGCGATAGTTATCGAGATAGAGGCCCTCGATGGCATCGGTGTTGTCGATGCCCTTCTCCTTGTACTCGTAGTAGATCGGGAGGTTGGCCAGGTGGGTCTTGAAGCGCCAGTCGGAGCTGGAATCCATGCCGGCAGAGGTGAAGGCGCTAAAGCCGAGCTCGTCCTTGCGGGCGGTGATGTCCTCGACGACCTTCTTCAGGGAATCGAAGTTGGTAATGTCCGCCTCGGAGTAACCGGCCTGGTCGAGCAGGCTCTTGTTGTAGATGAGGCCATAGGACTCGATGACGTAGGCAACGCCCTTGGTCTTGCCGTCCTCGCCCTTGAGGGCATAGGAATCGTCGGTGAGGGTCTTCATGACGTCGGCGTCGTCGAGGTCGAGGCAGTAATCCGTCCACGAGGCCAGGCCAACCGGGCCGTTCACCTGGAAGAGGGTCGGGGCCTCGGACTTGGCCATCTCGGACTTCAGCGTGGTCTCATACTGGCCGGAAGCGGCGGTCTTCACCGTTACGGGAACACCGGTCTCCTCGGTATACAGCTCAGCAAGTTCCTGCCACTGGGCATCCTGCTCGGGCTTGAAGTTGAGGTAGTAAACCTCGCCCGCAGCGCTCGCGCTGCCGCTGCCCGCCGCGCTGCCATTCCCGCTGCCACCCGAGCAGCCCGTAGCCGCGATCGCCGCGACACCTGCCGTGGCACCGAGCCCAGCCGTGATGAACTGACGACGATTCATCATGATAGTTTCCTCCTCACGTTTGAATTGAAATTGGAAACGTTTCCAATTTCTGTTGCCCTTATTATCGCTCGCCAGCTCTTTCCCAGAAATGAAACGTTTCCAAAATGACCGTTCATGGAGTACGCCGCGCCGTCTACCGTTCACGATTCGGCGAGCGGTCCAAATATGGAACGGTTCCACGGGAGGGCTCCGCGAGCGGTCTAGCATCGTCCCGCGAGCGGTGGCCCATCAGCGCATGAGACAATCGTGCCGGGTTAAACTGTCTCATGTGAGACAGTTGTGTCGGGTGAAACTGTCTCATACTGCCGCGCATCTCCCGCTGAGCGTGAGACAATCGTGCCGTCGCCCCTCCTTGCCCCCCCCTGTCGCGCCTCGCCCCCCTGTCGCGCCTACCGCGACACGCTCTGAAAGGACGCCATGCTCCAGGCCATCATCTCCCCCGCTAAGCAGATGCGCGTTGCTCAAGACGCGTTCGCGCCGCAGGGCATCCCTCCCTTCCCCACCGCGACGGAGCGCCTGCGCCAGGAACTCCTTCGCATCGAGCGCGAACAAGGTGCCGACGGCCTCAAGAAGCTCTGGCGCGTAAACGACAAGCTCCTCAACCAGAACATCGAGCGGCTGCACGACCTCACACCCGTTCTCGACGAAGGACTGCTCGATGAGCCGGATGTTGCCCGCGCGGTTTCGGCGGCGGCGTTTTCCTACGTCGGCATTCAGTACCAGAGCCTCGCGCCCGAGGTGCTCGACCTCGATGCGCTCTCGTGGCTTCAAGACCACCTCTGGATTCTCTCGGGCTTTTATGGATGCGCGCGGCCCTTCGATGCCGTCCAGCCCTACCGGCTTGAAATGGGCGCCAAGCTTTCGATAGACGGTGCGTGCGACCTCTACGCGTTCTGGGGCGGCCGCATCGCAGACGCAATCGAGGGCGCGGCGACGCACGAGGACACCACGGAAACTGAACCCGCCCTCATCGTGAACCTCGCAAGCGTCGAATACGCCAGGGCGGTTCTTCCCTACACGGCGCCCGCCACACAGATCGCTACCTGCGTCTTTGGCGAAGACCTTCGAGGCGGAAAGCCCGTGCAGCGCGCCACCGCAAGCAAGATTGCCCGTGGGTCCATGGTCCGATGGATGGCGGAACGGCACATTGAACGGGCCGAGGACCTCGCGCGGTTCAACATCGGCTACCGCTACGCGCCGGAGCTTTGCGACGAGCGACAGCTCAAAACAGGCGCTCGCGAGCAGACGCTGGTGTTTTTGCGCGAGGAGCTCCGTGCATGAGTATTTCGTTCGCCATTCGCCCCTATCGGCAAGAGGACCTTCCAGCCGTTCTCGAGCTCTTCTGGGAGACCGTTCACACGGTCAACGTCGATGCATATTCTGCAGGCCAGCTCGATGCCTGGGCGCCCGCCGACCCCGACATCCAAGCCTGGAAAACCTCCCTTGCGGCGCATCGAGCCTACGTTGCAGTTGACGACGCGGACAAGCTGGTCGGGTTCGGCGACATCGCGCAGGGCCACATCGACCGTCTGTATGTGCGGGCTTCTTGCCTTGGCCAGGGAATCGGCAGCGCCCTCTTGCGCGAGCTCGAGCGCGATGCGCCGCGCCCGCTCGACGTCGAGGCGTCCATTACGGCAAAGCCCTTCTTTGAACGCCACGGCTACCGCGCCGTTGCCCGGCAAACGGTAACGCGCCGCGGCATCGAGCTAACAAACTATCGCATGGTGAAGCGTGGCTGATAACACCCAAAAGTCCGCATGAAAAGGCCCGAGCCGAACAGCGCAACGCCCGTCGCTGCGCTGCGGCCGCGCTACGACAGATACCGCTCGCGCAGCTGCTCAACCTCAGCAGGCGTTACCTCAAGCGCTTCGTGGATATACCCCATAAGGCTGCCGTAGCGCTCGCTCGCCGCGTCGCGGGCGGCGCGCAGGGCGCGAATAACCGCCGGATAGCTGAACGTTTGCTCATTTGTGGCGAAGATGTTCGTTGCCAGATAATCCGCCTCGATATCTTCCCAGCTCACTCCGAGCACGGTCTCAACGAGCGCAGAAGCGAGGCCGCAGCGGTCGCGGCCCACCGAACAGTGCCAGAGCGCGGCGCCCTCCGGGAGCTCGATGATGCTCCGCATGAGCGAGCGGTAGCCGAGCATGCCCGAGGCACTCATAAGCAGGTAGCGGTACATGATTTCCATGTTGTCATCGGAGTCATCGCGCATCGAGCGCTCGAACTCACGACGCTCGCGGGCGATTTTCTCGCGCGTGGCCTTCTCCTGCGTGATACCTGTCGCGCTGCGCGCGAGAATGTCGGCATGCACGTAACGCGCGCCAGGGAAAGCATCCATGGGATCGGGAATCTCGATGAGCTCTTCGTCGTTGCGAAGGTCCACCACGAGCATGAGGTGGTACTCATCGCGCAGCCGCCTGAGGTCCGCGTCGCTGCCAAACCCGAGCGCACCAGAGCGGAGCAGCAAGCCCGGCCTCACGCGTGAGCCCTCGGCGGCAGCGAGCCCGCCCAGGTCGCGGGTGTTGGGCAAGTGGCCGAAATCGATCCAGCCATAGGTCTCGCGCTCTGCCGGCCCCACCGCAGCGGGGACTTCGACCGCAAAGGGAGCCTGCTCCTCGATGGTCTCGATACGGCGCGCAATGCGCTCCCGAACCTCGGCCGCGCCGCCCGGTGCCGCGCCGGCAATGCTTCCATCCTGCGGATACAGCTCTGCAGCCTTAGACATATATGCACACTCCCTGCGTCTCAGCTAGCGCCGCCATGCCAACATGGCCCCAGCGCCCCTTCCATCGACGCATCATTGTGACAGCTCCCCGCTTGCTTCGCATCAGCATTATGTAAGGACCAGATTCGCCACACGAACGCGGCTGCGGCTTGCCTGCGAATGGGCCGTTTCGCCTCCTCGTCGTGGTCGATGGCCGCGCCTACCGCGTGACCGTGACGATTAGCCCTGGGTAAGCGGAGGGCCCGCGCCCCGGCCAAGTGAACCCAAGAGCCGGGACGCGGGCCGCGTCGAGTCCATTGCACCCGAAACAACAGCCGACCTAATGGCGGCCTGAGAGGAGGACGGCACGTACGCGACCGACAGTGCGGCCCCAGCCAGAACGACACAGGTTCAAAACGGCTTCAGCAGCTATTACGCACGCCTCGTCGCTTGATTACCGCCCAGAGAGCAGGAAGCCACCGCTCCAAAGCTGGAAGATCTGCATCTTTGGCAGCATCTCAATAGTTTTAAAACCGCCGGATCAGCAAGCCGCTTGGAAGCCGTAGCTGCGGTGGAGGTCGCGTCCGCATGAGATGCAGTCGCGACTTTTTTATACACCCCCTATCCGAGCAAATGAAGCCAAAAATGCGCTAAGTCGGTCTTTTTTCCTGCGAAACGCGGGTGCCGACCGCCCAACAGGCTGGTAGAGCGCTCACCGCGGGCGGTCTACCAGCATGGTTGACAAATCCGACACCCGAACTGCAGGAAAAAAGACCGACTTAGCGCACATTTGGATAGATTCTCGCAGACAGGGGAAGTATTAAATTTTGACAAGGCTGCTTCCTCGCAACGTTTAATTACCGGCAAGCATGCCGTTGCTCCAAAACCGGTACAGCGCTTTTCTCCCTGCACCAAGAAACAATATGAGCCTATCACTAAGCGCTTCTCAAACGTATCTCCCCTTCCCCGCCCTACACGGCATGCGCCCCACAAGCGCTCTCTCCATCGTCGGAAGCGATCAAATCGCAGGCACGCGCAGAGGAAGCGCAATTGTCGACCTCCAAGATAGGGGCCCGGCAGGCACCCGCCACGTCCGATCGGCCAAACGCGATCAGTCCGCGCTGCCCGCGCCAGCGTATAATGAGCTTAGGGCCGTGACGGCGTGCATGCCGCGCGGCGAAACATAACGGGGAGCTTGCAGGAGCGAAGGCGAGGCCGAACGCGATAACGCGCGACGGACACCAGCGCAGCGGCAGGCTGAGAGGGGGCGCGCCCGCCCCGACTCGTGGAACCTGACATGGGTAATGCCAACGAAGGGAGCATGCGTATGGACGCACCGCAAACTGCAACAACTGCATCGAGCACGGGAGGCGAAACCGCCCACAAGCTCGTCACGCAAATGGATTTCGCCCGCGCAGGCGTCATCACCGACGCCATGCGCGCCGTGGCGGAGGCGGAGCACCGCGATCCAGAATTCATCCGCGCAGGCGTGGCTGCTGGCCGCATCGCCATCCCAGCCAATGTGCGGCACCTCGCGGCGGGCCTCAAGCCCGCGGGCGTGGGTGAAGGCCTCTCCACGAAGGTCAACGTGAACCTCGGCATCTCGGGGGATGTCGCAGACGCCGCCGTGGAGTGGGAGAAGGTCGCAACCGCCGAGCGCTTGGGCGCCGATGCCATCATGGACCTTTCCAACTCCGGAAAGACGCGCTTCTTCCGCCAGGAACTCGTGCAAAAGACGCCGCTCATGGTGGGCACCGTGCCCATGTACGACGCTATCGGATACATGGAGAAGCCGCTCGTCAAGCTCACCAAAGACGACCTGCTGGCCACCGTTCGCGCGCACGCGGAAGACGGCGTGGACTTCCTCACCATCCACTGCGGCATCAATCGCTCGGTCATCAAGATCTTCAAAGAAACAGGCCGCCTCATGAATATCGTGAGCCGCGGGGGGTCGCTCCTGTTCGGCTGGATGGAGGTCACCGGCAACGAGAACCCCTTCTATGAGTACTATGACGAGGTCCTGGAAATCTGTCACGAATACGACGTGACCATTTCGCTGGGCGACTCCTGCCGACCGGGATGCCTCTTCGATTCCAATGATGCGGTAGAGACAGCCGAGATGATCGAGCTCGGCAAGCTCACGAAGCGCGCATGGGACGCCGGCGTGCAGGTGATGATCGAAGGCCCGGGCCACATGGCCATCAACGAGATCGCAGCGAACGTGGCGCTGCAGAAGCGCCTGTGCCACGGCGCCCCCTACTATGTGCTGGGGCCACTCGTGACGGACATCGGCGTGGGCTACGACCACATCACCGCAGCCATCGGCGGAGCGATCAGCGCAAGCGCCGGGGCAGACTTCCTCTGCTACGTAACGCCGGCGGAGCACCTGTGCCTGCCCGACGCCGACGATGTGCGCGAGGGGCTCATCGCTACGAAGATCGCCGCGCATGCTGCCGACATCGCGAAGGGCGTGCCGCGCACGCGCGACGTGGACGATCGCATGGGTGACGCACGACGCCGTCTGGACTGGAATGGGATGTGGAAGTACGCGCTCGACGCCGATACGGCCCGCGCCCGCTACGAGGCATCGCCCGCCTCGACCGAGGGGACCTGCACCATGTGCGGCAAGATGTGCGCTGTTCGCACGGTCAACAAGGTGTTTGAGGGCACGACGATCGACCTCGGCGCGGAATAACAAAGCGAAGGGCCTGGGCCTATACCTCCGTGCTCAAACATTCTCGGGAGTTCGGCAGAGCCGAACTCCCTGTGAAACTGCGCGCGGAGGCATAGGCCCAGGCCTCCGCAAGACGTTGTCGGCGCCGAGGTCGAGCGTCGCACTAACACCTTGTCGACGACGATGCTTCAGTAAGTAAATAAATAAAAAAGAAAGGACTTCACCATGGATAAGAACATGCTTGGCACTGCGCTTGAGAACGTCCGCGCAACGACGCCGCTCGTGCACTGCATCACCAACTACGTCACCGTAAACGACTGCGCCAACGCGCTGCTCGCCTGCGGCGGCTCCCCCATCATGGCGGACGACGAGAACGACGCCCCCGCCATCACGCAGATCTGCGGCGGCCTCGTGCTCAACATCGGCACGCTGAACGCCCGGACCGTTGCCACCATGCACAAGGCGGGCAAGGTCGCCGGAGAGCTCGGCCATACCATCGTGCTCGATCCGGTTGGCGCCGGTGCCTCCGCCATGCGCACCGAGACGGCCGCCGCGCTCATCGACGAGCTGCCCATCACCGTCGTTCGCGGCAACATGAGCGAAATCAAGGCCCTTACCGGCGCCGCAGCCGCAACCCGCGGCGTGGACGCCAACCCCGACGACGCCGTGACCGACGAGAACCTCGCCGAGGTCGCCGCCATCGTGCGCGAGCTTGCCGCCAAGCTCGGCTGCGTGGTCGCCGTGACGGGGGCCATCGACCTCGTCGCCACCGCCGACCGTGCCCTCGCCGTGCGAAACGGCCGCCCCATCATGGGCAAGATCACGGGCACGGGCTGCATGCTCGACACGATCATCGCCGCCTACGTGGTGGCCAACCCCGAGCACGCGCTCGAGGCGACTGCTGCCGCCATCGCCGGTTGGGGCCTTGCAGGCGAAGTCGCGGAGGGACGCATGGGCGAGCTCGACGGCAACGCGAGCTTCCGCACCTACCTCATCGACGCTGCCTATAACATGACAGCCGACCAGCTCATGAACGGTGCCCAGGTCGAGGAGCTCTAACATGGCTGAGTCAATACGGGACGGGTCTGTTTTGACTCATAGCCCCGAATGCTCCACAAAGGCCCCCTGTTCGCGCGGGCCATGGTCGCCGGAAGATATCCGCCGCGGCATGCACCTCTACGCCGTAACCGACAGCGCCTGGCTCGGCGAGCGCACGCTTGCCGAGTGTGTAGAGCAGGCGGTTGAGAACGGCGCGACCTTCGTGCAACTGCGCGAGAAGCACGCCTCTACCGAGGAAATCGTTGAGCTTTCCCAAACCATCATTCCCATCTGCCGCACCCACCGAGTTCCCTTCCTCATCGACGACGATGTCGAGGCCGCGAAGCTCGCGGGCGCAGACGGCGTGCACGTGGGCCAAAGCGACACCGCCTGCGCCGAGGCGCGCCGCATCCTGGGCCCCGATGCCATCGTCGGCGTCTCAGCCCAGACAGTCGAGGAGGCCCGTGCCGCCGAGGAAGCCGGTGCGGACTACCTCGGCGTCGGGGCGCTCATCCCCACGCCCACCAAGCCGGACGCGGTCGATGTCACCAAGGACGAGCTCGCGCGGATCTGCAGCGCCGTGAGCATCCCCGTCGTAGGCATCGGCGGCCTGCACGCGGGAACGCTCGATGTGCTCGCCGATACCGGAGTCGATGGCGCCGCCGTGGTCTCCGCCATCTTCGCAGCCGACGATATCCCGGCAGCGACCCGTGCGCTTGCCGCCGAAATCGACCGGGTCCTTCAGGCAAAACGCCGTCTCACCCGAAAAGCGGCACGCGCCTCGCACCGAGAGGGTCTGAAATAACCCTCTCGGTGCTTTTTTGGTTCGTGGGCAAAAGGTTCGCATACATGATGGGCTCGACGCGCGCCATGGGGAACAATAAGACCAGCCGCATGTCGCGGCCGCAAATGAAAGCGAGGCTCCATGCAGACGAAAACCATCCCTGCCGTCCTTTCCATCGCTGGCTCTGATTCGAGCGGCGGCGCGGGCATCCAGGCGGATATCAAGACCATCGCAGCCCACCGCCTCTTCGCGGAGACTGCCATCACCGCGCTCACCGCCCAGAACACAACCGGCGTGCGTGCCGTGCAGGAGGCCACGCCGGAATTCGTGGCGCAGCAGATCGACGCCGTCTTCGAGGACATCCCCCCTGCAGCGGTCAAGATCGGCATGGTCTCCTCCGCAGCCATCATCGAAACCATCGCCGAACGCTTGAAATACTGGAACGCCGTCAACATCGTGGTCGACCCCGTCATGGTTGCCACGTCGGGCGCTCGCCTCATAAGCGAAGACGCCGTCGAGGCGCTCACCGAACGGCTATTGCCCCTCGCGACGGTCATCACGCCGAACGTCATGGAGGCCGAGGCTCTCTCCGGTATGAGCATCGAGAGCAGCCGAGACCAAGCACTCGTAGCGCAGGCCCTGGTCGAGCGGTTCGGGTGCGCCGTCCTCGTCAAAGGTGGCCACAACGTCAACGATGCAAACGATGTGCTGGCAGAGCCATCCCCGGGCACAGGCGACGCGCCTGAGGTCACTTGGTTCCGCCACGAGCGCGTGGTCACCGAGAACACCCATGGCACCGGCTGCACGCTCTCCTCGGCTATAGCCTGCGGGCTTGCGCAGGGGCGGACGCTCCCCGAAGCCATCGACCAGGCGAAGACGTATCTCACCGGCGCGCTCGCCGCAGGGCTCGACCTAGGCCACGGATCGGGGCCGATCGATCACATGTGGACATACTGATCTTTGCAACACTCGCGTTACGGTACACGTGGCCGATCCCACTTGAGCGAGCGGGGTCGGCTGCTTTTCTCTGCATCGGCGGTCATCAAAGGTGGAGACGCCCCAATAGCTCGGGATATCCTTCGTCCACAGCATCGTTGAACTGGCGTGCGTAGAGCCCAACCGCCAAGTACCATGTGAGCAGCAGCAACAGAGTCACCATCACGAGGATCGCAGCTGTCGCGACAAGCACCGCCGCCGTCCATCCCGCCAGGCTCGCGGTCATCGAACCGAGCGCCAAGCACCCCAAGGGCAGCGCGACCATGAGCACACGCAGTCGCTTCATGCGCGCACGCTGGCCCCGAAGAAGCGATGCGTGCAGCATCTCGAGCTCATCGATCGAAAACCTCCGCCCAACAAGCTGCTCCCGTTCCCGGGCGCTCAGCCGATTGATATAGATGCGCGCCATCGTGCCCCCCCATCGTTGTGCACACGCGGTCCATCCATACTACTACTCAACGCCCCAGGAACCGCTCCACTGAAGCGCAGCCCGTAGAAGAAATGAGGGGCCCGCAATGCGAGCCCCTCAGGAGCGAGCATGAAGTACGCAGGAAGACCCCGAGGGGTTCCGAAGCGTGCTTCCCGCGCCAACTTACCCCACCCCTGCCATGGGTTTGAACGCAGGAAGGCCCCGAGGGATTCCGAAGCGTGTTTCCCGCAGCTGTTCGGCTCCGCCGAACAGCGAGGACCACACGCGCAGGAACCCTCGGGGCCTTCCGCCGGGAGCGAAAGCCCGTCGCTACGCCATCATTGACCCAATCCAGCAGGCCGCGATGCACACAACGATCGTTCCCACGAGCACCCACGTGGTCTTGAACTTCTTGCCCATGATCCAGTACATGAAGCCGAAGACGATGAGCTGGGGCAGGCACGGCATGATCATGTCGAAGTAGTCGGAAATCGGCTGCGCGAAGTCGCCGCTACCAACGGTGATCATCGACAGATCGAGCGACACGTAGCTCGCAACCATGCCACCGATGGCAGCGAGGCCCACCACGCTCACCGCAAACGTGACCTTCTCCATGAGGCCGCCCTTCGCGGCATCCGTGATGAACGTCGATCCGTACTGGTAGCCGAACTTCAGGCCGAACCAGCGGATGAGCAGGCCAGGGATGTTGAAGATGAGCAGCAGCAGGATGGCGCCGAGCGGGCTGCCCTGCTGGGCGAATCCGATGGCGATGCCGGTGCCGATCACGCGGAGCGTGCCAGCAATGAGCGAGTCGCCGATGCCAGCCAAGGGGCCCATAAGCGAGGTCTTGACAGCGGTGATGGCAGAATCATCGAACCCGTCGTTCGCAGCGTTCTCCTCCTCCATGGCGGCATCAATGCCCATAAGGAGGGTGGAGAGCTGCGGCGTGATGGCCATGAAATCGAGCGAGCGGGCGTAAGCGCGCTTCTGCTTCTCGCTCCCGGGCTCGTAAACCTTCTCGATCACCGGCACGATGCCGAACGAGTAGCCGATGTTCTGCTGCCGCTCATAGTTCCACGAGCTGTCGAGCATGCAGGAGCGCCAGAACACCCGGCGCAGGTCGCGGTCGGTCAGCTTACGCTCGGGCGCAATCTTGATTTCGGACATAGCGAAAACCTCCTTCGCGGTCTTCTCAAGCAAGCGGGATTAGAACTCGTTGTCGTCTACATCGGACGCGACCTGCGTGGGCGCAAAGAGACCGGTGTTGAACACGAGCACGGCGGCGATCACCGCTGCGACAGCGGTAACGCCCACGACGTTCATCCCGCCGTACGCCACGAGCAAGAAGCCCATGAACAGGAAGCACGCGAGCTTCTTGGAGATGATCATGCGCGCGAGCATCGCAAAGCCGATGGCCGGAATGATGCCCATGGCGTAGTTGAGTCCGTCGGTGATGAAGGCCGGGATGGAATCGACGATGCCCTGGATGGCCTGGGTGCCCACATAGAACCCGGCTGCGCAGAAGGCAGCGGCGGAGATGACCTGGATGAGCACGAAGCCCCAATGCATAAGGTCAATGCCCCGACGGTTGCAAGCGAGCGCGTACTGGTCCGCCTTCGCCGCCATGATGGGGCCGACGACCGCCATAAGGAAGTTCGACCACATGGACATGAGCAGCGACACCGGCACGGCGATAGCCACGGCCTCGGCAACGTCGGTGCCCGCAGCGATCACGTACGCGGTACCGATTACGGAGCCGGAGGTCATGTCCGGCGGGTTGCTCGCACCGATGGCTTGGGCGCCCAGGTACACGAGCTCGAGCGTGGCGCCAACCTGGCAGCCGGTCGCCACATCGCCGAGCGCAAGACCGGTGAGCGCACCGAGCACGAGCGGGCGGTTGAACAGCGCGCTGTTGAAGCAGCTGTTGCAGTAGCCGAAGGCGGACACGAAGAAAATGAATACGGTTTGCATCATCAGGTTGTCCATGGATTTCTCCTCCCTATCCGATGAGCTTCATAGCCTCATCCGAGCGCTCGCTCGGCGTCATCTGGACGAACACGTGCACGCCGGCAGCGTCGAGCTCGCGGATGCGCGCGCATTCCTCATCGGAGACGAACACCGCCTCGGAAATCTGTCGCTTGCCGTCCTCCACCTTCACGCCGCCGATATTGAGCTCGCGAATTGCCGGCACAGCCTTGCAGAGGCGCCAGGCATCCTCGATGCTCTCGGTGATGATGAACAGGTTGTACTTATCGGTCACGCCACTCGTAAGCGCCTTGATGGAATCGTCCACGCCCTTCATGACGAGCTTCACACCCTGGGGCTTTGCCATGCGAAGCACCGACATGCGCAGCTCGTCCTTGGCCACCGCGTCGTTGGCAATGAGGATGCAGTCGGCACCCACCTGCCTGATCCAGGTAAATGCCACCTGGCCGTGGAGCAACCGGTGGTCGACGCGCGTCATCTTGATCATGCCGTCTCCTCCCTCACGGCGCGCACCGCGTCCATGATCGCGCGCACGTGATCGAGCGATACCTCGCCGTCATCGTGATAGGTGTCCTTGAAATAGCTGCCCACAACCGCGCCGTCCGCGATCTTCAAGCTCTCGCGCGCGTTCTCGGGGGTAACGCCCGCGGCCACGATGAGCGGGAAGTCGCCTAAGCCCGCACGGAAGGAGCGGATCTTATCGATCGAGGTCTCCTGCCCTGTTGCATCCTGCGTCACCGCTACGGCGTCGCACCGCCCCTGCGCGATCGCGAGGTCCTCTTCGAGCGTGCGGTCCGAGAGCACCGGCTGGTACTTGAAGCGCACGCCACCGAGCACGCAACCGTCGTAGCGCCCGCGGTACAGGTCGAGAAACGCCTCGAGCGCCTCCTCGTCGCGCGGCTTCACGTGGCCTACCACCGAGTCGAGCTGGACGAACGCCGCACCGAACTCTTGAGCGAGCTCAAAGCCCATGGCATCGATGTTGAGGCAGTTCACGCCGTAAACGATTTCGCTCTTTGCCTCGCGGATGTACTCGAGCGCGCGGCGCATGTCTCCATACGTTCCGAAGTAGTCCTCCACGATTACCGCGTCGACCCCTCCCTCGATATACAGGTCGAGCTCGCGCTTCGCACGCTCGAGGACTTCATCCGGGGTCTCTCCCTTAAGGTGCAGCATCGCCATAACGGGCTTTCGCTCTTTGAACACCGAAAGGAAGCCTTTGGCGTCCACCACCTGAACCACCTCCTCATCCGGCATGGGCGCGTCCTTCGCTCCACCGCTCACGGCGCCCCACACCCTTCGGCTATCGCACGCCAGCAGGCGTGTTCTTGAAATATAAAGATTTAGTGCAACTAATACAACAAGTTAATACAAGCTTAACGAGATGCTTCCGTGAGCGTTGTGAAATCACAGGTCAACGGCATGTTGAATCTCTTTTATCGCTGGAAAACCCCCGCATGGCGGCGCATGCGCCCCGCAAGCCGCTATGCGCATCCCCGCTCGCGATATACCATTGAAACAGTGAGCATGCCTTACCCAGCGACCCGATAAGGAGGAACCGTGCGCCCCAAGGATTCCTGCGCCCTCACGCTCCAGGAACGCGTTGAGGCAGACCTGCTCGATCGCATCCAGCACGGCACCTATGCGCCGGGCGAGAAGATCCCCTCCGAGCACGAGCTCTCCGCGCTGTACGGCGTGAGCCGCGTCACCGTGCGCATCGCGCTCAGCCGTCTCGTTGAGAAGGGCTACCTTGTCAAGCGCCAAGGACGCGGTGCCTTCGTCCGCCCGACGGTTCACGTCGAAAGCACGCTGACCTCGGGCAGCTTCACCGAAACCTGCATCAAGACCGGGTGCGCGCCCTCCACGCGCATCATCTGCTGCGAGACGCGTGCGGCCAGCCCGCAGATCAAGCAGATGCTGAACACCGACGACGACCAGCTCATCGAGATTCGTCGCCTGCGGCTCGTTGACGGCGTTCCCTGCATCGTGGAGTTTGATTACTTCCCCCTCGCGTACCGTTTTCTCCTAGAAACGCCGCTCGAGGACCGCTCCCTCTTCTCCACCATCGCCGAGCACTGCGGAACGGAGGTGGGCGGTTTCGAGGACCAGTTCGGCATCGAGGAGGCGAGCGACGAACTCGCCACGCTCCTTGGCACCGAGACCGGCATACCGCTCCTCAAGGTCACCGAGACCGTACTCGACCTCTCAAGCTCTGTGGTCTACGTAAACCTGCAATACATCGCCACGGACCGCTACACCTATGCCGTGGGCTCGCGCAAGCGCTGAGCGCTCAGCCTTCACGAACGGATGAACCTTGCATGCAGCCGGGCCCGGAACGGATTCGAGCTGACAGATGTACGTTATTCGTCAAACGTGGAGAAATAGCGGAGCTCGAGCCAAAACTGCCTGATTATGCCGCCTGCGCTTAGCCTGCAGCCCGCAGGGTAGAAGAGTGATAACAACGTGCCTCCCAGTCGACTCACGATTGGGAGGCCTTCTTTTGTAGGAGGAACAATGCAGTGGTTCGACCCCGATCACGACTATGTGAATGAATACATCGACACCTGGAACCAGAAGATTCGAAGCGCGAAGACTTGGATGATCGCCCTCGGCGCCGTGCTCGTGCTCACGGGCATCGCGAGCGCGGTGGCGCCGCTCGGCATGTACGCCCTCATCCAGGGCCTCATCGCAGGCCTGCTCATCGTTCGCGGCGGCTCAAACATTGCGAGCTACATCCAAACGCCTGCCTTCTTCCGTAATGGGGCAACACTTGCCGCAGGCATCCTGAATGCGCTGCTCGGCGTGCTCTTCTTCGCGCTGCCGGCGTCCTTCACCGCAAGCACGCTCGGCTTCTTGCTCGCGTTCCTGCTCATCATGACCGGCATCGAGCGCCTGTCCTTCGCTCAGAGCATGCGCTACTACCAGCTTGAGGGATCATCGGCAGGCACCGTGATGGGCATCGTGAACATCATCCTCGGCGTCGTGCTTGCCCTCACCCCGCTCTTCACGAGCGTGGTCTTGAGCTACCTGCTCGCAGCGTACCTCATCGTGGCGGGAGCGACCCTCATCGTCGAGGGTGTCTCGATCAAGCGCATCGAACGCTGATGCACGGGCCGGCTTTAGCCCGGCTGGATAGCGCCCTCGTAGAGAAGGCGCACAAGATAAGCCGGCGGGCCCTGCCATGGAAGGCGGGCCCGCCGGCTCTGTTATGCAGGGGGCAAGCGGTTAGCCCCATCGATTTCGCAGTTTTTGAGCACGAGCGCCTACCGAGGGCCGGCAGACGCCTGCCGAACGCGAGGGAAGGCGCCCGCCAGGCGGACGGCATGGGCGCGCGTCAATCCCGAAACGGACGGCAGGCGCCCGCCGACTACGGACAGGCGTCTAGCCCAGCTCGCCCTACAGGTACTTGCGCCAATCGTCCTCGTCCTCGTCGTCTTCGACGACAGCAGCTGCCGCGGCCTCTTGGGCGTGCGCCGCTGCGGCTGTAGCCTCGGCATACGTCATTGCAGGCGCCTCGGGGAAGGCGCTGAACGCATGCTCGAACATGGCAAGATGCTCGTCGTAGCGCGTGCGGGGAACGGCAAAGACCACCTGCTTCACCCCATGGGCGCCCGTTGCGAGCTCCTCGCGGAAAAGCCCGGCCACCGTCTCGGCGTCCCAACCGAAGGCGCCGCACCCGTATGCGCCGAGCACAACCTTCTCGCGCCCCAGAGCATCCACGATATCCAGCACGAACCGGATACGGTCACGCATGGCGGCAACGAGCGTCTCGTCCTTCACGTGGTAGTCCGCCCGTGCGCGCTGGGCGTTGGGGGCAGCCGCCACGATGACGTCTGCATAGGCGTGCATCTTGTCGCGCTCGAAACGCACCGCCGGCACCACGAGAGCCCGCTCACGGTAGAGCTCGCAGTTAATGTTGCGGCGACGGTTCTCGCCATACCAATCGCGCTGCTCGCTGAGGACGTTATACAGATATGAGTCCGCGCAGAGCGCCTGCTCCTGAGCCCAGCTACCCTTGATGTAGCCACCTCCCGGGCTCACAAACGAAGCGAAATCAAGCACGGCGAGGTCACAGAACTGCGCATAGCCGCGGCCGTTTTCCAAAACGGCATCGGTCGCACTCGACGCCACGACCGAAACCTCCGGCACGCAGGGCTCGGCTACTTCCACCTTGGGCGCGCCATCATAGCGCGTCACGCCTGCCACCGAGCGCTCGATATCCTTGGCAAGGCGCTGCGCCACCTCAGCGGTGTGCCGCTCCGCCGCCTTCGCTCGCGCCTCGCGCCGTGGATTGCTCCGACGTTCGCCGCGTCGATCGTTTCGCTCTGCCATATCATCACCTTCATCTCTGCCGGCCATCCGGCGTCACTTCACAGCTTGCACTAGCATACCCGCCTAGCACGGCGCATGCACGCTACAAATGCTCCCCTGACAAAGATGTTTTGCAGAGCGCACAGACTGGGAGGGATGTTCGTTCCACTTTTGGGAACATCTTTCTCGTCCGCGCGCTGCAACCGGTAGAGCACTCGCCAGAATCCTGCACGTTCCTAGGGAGCAGACCACGCTCCTGCTGAAAGAGCAAAAAGAAGTTCCCAAAAGTGAAACGAATGTGCCAGGAACGGGCAAGCGACGGCATCCAGTTGGGCCTGAATGCTTCAGATAGCGCGTCGTCCTAGGCTCGAACCCTCTGAGGCCACCCGCAACCCGCCTTCCCGGCCGGGGGCCTTCACCGGTACCGGACGCTTTTCGTCTGAATCGAGAAAAAATGCATCTCCTCCCCCGGATTTATGCCGCCCGAGCTGAAAAAAGTGCGTCCGGAGAATCGGTGAACGGAGGCTAGGGACCGGTCAATGGTCGCCACGCAAGACCTTACAAAGCGCTTACAGGGCCGCGCATCATAATGCCCCCACGGGCATGCTATAAGGGTGACGGCTACCCCTGGTAGGGCGACCGACTTCCTACGCAAGGGAAGCCATTCGCTGGGATAACCCGGCGAATACGCCTAGACGACCGAGGGGTGAACAACATGACGAACAAACAACTCACCATCGTGCTCGCCACGCTGCTCGCTGTGATCGTTGGCGGCGGAGCACTCTTTGCCATCTGGAGCGGCACGCAGGCACCGGCACAAGCGCCCGCCGCGGCAGCGACCGAGCCCGAAGAACTCCCCTATCCTGAGGGCGGCGGCACGCTCATCTTGCGCGTGAATCCTGAATTCGCCATCCATTACGATGCAGACGGCATGGTCGTGGGCGTGGAGGCGCTCAACGCCGATGCCGAGAACATGGGGCTCGATCTGAGCGCGCTGGAAGGGCAGGAATGCCGCACAGCGGTCTCCACCCTCATCGCGCGCATCAATGAGGCGGGCTATTTCGTCGAGGAGGTTGAAGGCGAGGGCAACATGATCGACCTCGAGGTAGAGGACGGTTCGTCTTTGCCGGCGAACGATTTTCTCAAGAACATCGTGAGCGATTCCCAAACCTACGTCATCGGCCAGAACAAGACCGCGTCCATGCAGGTCACCGGTTCGAGCAACTATGGGTGGACCAACTATAGCGATTCTGACTACGGCCCCGAAAACGACGGCGTCACCGATTACTACGACTCCGACTACGGCCCGCTGAACGACGGCGTCACCGACTACCAGGAGCCAGCGCCCACCGCCCCGCCCGCCACGTCGTCGGGTAGCTCCGGCGGCAGCTCATCCGGCGGCTCCGGTGGCTCCGGCGGCTCGTCAGGCGGATCTTCGGGAAGCACTTCTTCGGGCGGTTCGTCCGGCGGCGGATCCTCGACGCCGGCACCCTCAGGGGGCAACTCGAACTACGGCAACTCGAGCTACGGAGGCAACTCCGGCTATAGCGGCAATTCCGGATACGACAGCAATAACTCCGGCTATGACAGCGGAGGCAACTCGAGCTACGACAGCAACAACAGCGGGTACGACGATTGATGCTGCCGGCGCGCACGAAACAGCGACACGAGCTTAAATTCGAGCTCCCGCCGCACGAAGCCCTCCTGCTCGCAAAACGCCTCGGCATGCTCTTCCCTCGGGATGAGCATGCCGGGCCCGACGGGCGCTACACCGTGCGCAGCCTCTATTTCGACACGCCCTTCGACGACGCCCTGCGTGAGAAGCACGAGGGATTCACGTCGCGGGCGAAATGGCGCATGCGCGCGTATGGAACCGAGCCGCTCGCAATGGATGGCGCGGAGCGCGCCATTCGTCTGGAAAAGAAGGTGAAGCGGAATGGCGCCGGCTCGAAGCACGCTTCATGGCTCACCCCGCGCGAAGCCCGAAGCCTTGCGATACCGAGCCAAGGCACACCGCGGGAGCAGAAAGGGCGGCATGAGCACAGCCTCTCCCCCGCCCCGGCCAGAGAAGTCAGTAACGATCCGGTGCTTGAAGAGTTCAAAGCTGCCCAGCGCGTCTTGGGGCTACGCCCTTGCGTCGTCGTAGCCTATGAACGCGAAGCATTCACGTTCGGGCCGGGCAACGTTCGCGTCACCCTCGATGCTCGCATGCGGTCGTGCAGACACCCCGAGAGCTTCTTCGACCCTAGCCGGCTTCTCGTCCCCTATGCTCCGGGCGCCGTCGTGCTGGAGGTGAAATACGACGCCTACCTTCCCGACATCGTGCGCGACGCCATACAAGTGCCCGGCGCCGTGCGCGTAGCTCACTCCAAATATGCGCTCGCGCGGCGGTTTGAATAGTGGGCACCGCACGCAGCTTGAATGGCGAACCCTGCGCGTAAGCGCCGGGAGCCAAACCAGGCAGCACCGCCCAGGCAACCGCCACCCAAGCAGCACCGCCCAGGCAACCATTCGACGTAAGGCGATTCCATGACCTTCAACGACATCTTCAAGTCATCGTTTCTCGACCGCATCGACGCGGTACCTCCGCTCGACGCCATCCTCGCGCTCGCGCTCGCCTGCGCGCTCGGCCTGTTCATCGTGCTTATCTACAAGAAGACGAGCACGAACGTCATGCACTCCACGAGCTTCGAGGCCACGCTCGTGGCGCTTACGCTCATCACGACGCTGGTGATCCTTGCGGTGTCAAGCAACGTCCTGCTCTCGCTGGGCATGGTGGGCGCCCTATCCATCGTGCGCTTCCGCACGCCGGTCAAGGAGCCCATGGATATCGTGTTTCTGTTCTGGTGCATCGCGGTGGGCATCGTGCTCGCCGCGGGCCTGCTATTCCTTGCCGTCGTCGGCTGCATCGTAATCGGCCTCGTGCTCCTCATCTTCGCCAACACCCGCACCATGGACCGACCGTTCATGCTCGTCGTGCGCTGCTCGGGCGAGACGGTAGATGCCGCCGAGCGAGCAGTCGAGGCGCTCGTGGCATCGAGCACCAAGCGGCATGTCCTCAAGGCGAAAGACCGCTCCGCCGCAGGTGAGGGCACAGGTGCCCTCGACCTCACCTACGAGGTCAGGCTCAAGGACGGCGAGACGGCGTTCATCGATGCCCTCTGCGCCATCGAAGGCGTCGGCGACGCCAGCCTCGTTTCCTACAACGGCGACTACCTCGGCTAGCCCCATGCTCGGGTCGCGCTTCATCGACGCCGTCTGCATCGCGGCGCTCGCCTGCGCCATCCTGCTCACCGGCGGACTCTACGCTGCCGGCGTGGCGGGCATCATCACACCCGCACGCGACGACGATTACCTCAACCTGCTCTTCCAGCAGGGTCGCGTGCACAGCATCGACATCCAGATTGATGATTGGGACGCCTTCCTCGCTACCGCAACGACCGAGAGCTATTCCCGGTGCGACGTGGCGATCGATGGCGAGACGTTCACAGGGGTGGGGCTGCGCGCCAAGGGGAACAACTCGCTCGGGCACATCGCAGAGCGTGGGCTTTCACGCTACAGCCTCAAGATCGAATTCGATCACTTCGATGCGGGGCTCACCTACCACGGCCTGGACAAACTCTCGCTCGACACATCCTTCCAAGACAACAGCTACCTCAAAACCTACCTCGCGCTCGACATGATGCGCTTCATGGGCGTGCCTGCGCCGGCGACGAGCTTCGTGCAGGTGAGCGTTAACGGCGAGGCGTGGGGGCTGTTCCTTGCCATCGAGGAGCCGGAGGACGCCTTCGCCGAGCGCATATGGGGCGAGGGGCACGGCATGCTCTACAAACCCGACTACCGCTCTCTCGATGACGAGAACGCCGATGTGGCACTGCGCTACGTGAACGACGACCCCGCATCCTACCCGGGAATCTTCGAAAGCGCTCGCTTCGATGCGACGGCGGTGGACGAAAAGCGCCTGGTAGACGCACTCAAGGCACTGACCACAGGAGAGCGCGACGAGATCGAGCGCTCGGTGGACGTCGATGAGGTGCTGAGGTACTTCGCCGTGCAGACCTTCGTGGCGAACCTCGACAGCTACCTGGGAAGCACGGGCCACAACTACTTTCTCTACGAGGAGGACGGGCGCCTGGCGATGCTCCCCTGGGATTATAACCTTGCCTTCGGCACCTACGCCCTCGGGCGAGCTGAGCTGCCGGACGACGCCGGCACCTACGTGAACCTGCCCATCGATACACCGGCGGCACCCGAGGTGCTTGCCGAGCGACCGCTCTTCACCAACCTCATGGCACACGGCGATTACCGCGAACGCTACCACGGCTACCTTGACGAGCTCGTGCAGGATTACATGGAGAGCGGGCGCCTGCAGACGACGGTACGCCAGGCAGAGAAGCTCATCGCTCCCTATGTCGCGGAAGACCCCACGGCGTTTATCAGCTTCGAGGAGTTTCAGCTTGGCGTGGATACCCTTGAGGCGTTCTGCCTGCTTCGCGCCCAGAGCATCCGCGGGCAACTAGACGGCCATATCCCGAGCACCCTCGAAGGGCAGACCGCCGCCCCCGATACGCTCGTAGACGCCTCATCCATCCACATCGAAGACATGGGCGAACTCTCCGACCTGGAGTGAGTCAAAATGGGACGGGGTTGTTTTGCACGCGCGCAAAACAACCTCGTCCCAACATGGCCCCAACATGGCCCCAACATGACCCGCCTGGGTATATCAGCAACAGGATATGCAGGTGCCGACCCCGGGAACGCAGCATGTATCGTACGGAGCTGGTCAGGCAGCGCGCCTTCGCCGACGACACGACAAACGCGATCGCCGAAAAGGCGAACGAGATGGAGCTCCAAGGCTGGAAGCTCGTCACGTCCTCACTCGTCTACGGAACCCCGATGAAAATCGCGCTCGTCTTCTGGCTCGACGACGAGCAAGGCTCCGAGCAAGCGGCCTCCTAGTAATCCTTCGCCGCCGGCGAATTCATCCAATCGTTCACGAACTCGCTGTAGGTGCCGTCGATGATGGCCTGGCGCGCGCGGCGCATGAGGTCGAGCAGGTAATAGATGTTATGCATGGAGAGCAGGATGCCGCCGAGCATCTCCTTGACCGTGACCATGTGCCGGATGTGCGCACGCGTGTAGCCGCCGGTGCACACCGGGCAAGTGCACTGCGGGTCGACGGGGCCGCCATCGTGCGCGAAGCGGGCGTTGCGGAAGTTCAAGCGCCCTTCGCTTGAGAACGCCGTGCCCATGCGGCCCGTGCGCGTGGGCAGCACGCAGTCGAACATATCGATGCCGCACGCCACGCCGCGAACGAGCGTGGTGGGGTTGCCCACGCCCATGAGGTAGCGCGGCTTGCCCTTGGGCATGTACTCCGCGGCGAGCGGCTCGAGGGACTCGAACATGGTCTCGTGGTCCTCGCCCACCGAATAGCCACCGATGCCATAGCCCGGGAAGTCGCCCATCTCCTCCAGCCGCTCGAGCGACTTGATGCGCAGGTCCAGATGCATGCCGCCCTGCACGATACCGAAGAGCGCCTGGTCAGGACGAGTATGCGCCTTGTAGCAGCGCTCCGCCCAACGGCTCGAGAGATCCATGGCGCGCTGCACGTCGCGGCGCTCCGCCGGGTAACCGATGCACTGGTCGAGCTGCATGCAGATATCGGAGCCGAGCTTCTGCGCGATGGCCATGTTGTCCTCGGGGCTCCAGAACACATGGCTGCCGTCGTAGTCGGTGGCGATGAAGCGCACGCCCTTGTCCGAGAGCTTTACGGCGTCGGAGTGGCTGAAGATCTGGAAGCCGCCCGAATCGGTGAGGATGGGGCCGTGCCAGTTCATGAAGCTGTGAAGGCCGCCCATCTCGTCGATGAGGTCCGCGCCGGGGCGCATGGCCAGGTGGTAGGTGTTGGAGAGGACGATCTGCGCACCCAGGTCCTTGACCGTTTCCCACGGCACGCCCTTCACCGTGGCGCGCGTGCCCACCGGCATGAAGATAGGCGTCTCGATGTCGCCGTGCGGCGTGTGCAGCACGCCCGCGCGCGCATGCGTCTTTGGGTCTTCGGCGATGATGTCGTAGGTGAACAGGCTCTGGTCCATGGGGCCTCGCGTTTCTCGTCTCGGTCTCGTTCTGGGCGAGCGGACGCGCTCCCATAAGCGCGTGCGCCCGCTCGCCTGTCGCTTCGATGATGAACCAGTATAGCGGGCTGCTCGACCCTTTCCCTCGCCCGCGCCTCACACCATCAAATTCTGGCATACCCGCGATTCGGCTCGAAGCATGGGGAGCCGGTCGGCACTCGCCCCGTTCGCCCCGTTCGCCCCGTTCGCCTCGTTCGCCTCGTTCGCCTCGTTCGCCTCGTTCGCCTCGTTCGCCTCGTTCGCCTC
>NHCFC04200__coassemble_445_pt1 | contig 54519 bp, 38 predicted proteins | sample NHCFC04200__metabat2_low_PE_026 | metagenome-assembled genome bin NHCFC04200 | reverse complement strand
GGTCTCCAAATAGTTAATGGCTCGATGACGATTGGTGACCTGACGCTAATCTCCTCCTACTTTTCTATACTGCTTGGTTGTTTCAAGTATTATGTGAGCTTATTTCAATATCATGTTGAGGCTAGGGCTTCATATGAGCGCCTGCTTGAGATTGATAGGCACCCCCGATCGCCATGTGGCGTGTCACAACTTGAAAGCCTGTCATCGATTCAGCTAGGGAACTTTCAGAACGCTGGGGCGATGAGGTTGAAAACGTGCATGGCATTAGATAATTTGCATCTGCATTTTGTTTCAGGTAAAAGCTATGCAATTTACGGGCAGAACGGCGTGGGAAAGAGCACGCTGATCAAGTATTTGACAGGAGTCTACCTGAGTAGAGAAGGGACGATTCTCTATAACGGGCTCCCATTGGAAAGTATTGACTTGACTGATTGCAGGCGCAAATGCCTCGCCATAGTGCCCCAAGAGTTTAATTCAGTTGATGAGCAGGTTGGAAGGTACCTGTGTGATACCTTTGGCTTGTCAGCGGATGAAGTTGAATGCGAACTACATAAGTCTAAGTACAAAGCGCTTTCGGAGACGGTTCGCAAATGCTTTGAGAAAAGCTATAGGGAGCTGTCAGGAGGAGAGCGCAGGCGAGTAAATCTTTGGGGAGCGCTATCAAAGAAACAGGCAAGCTTAGTTGTATTGGATGAGCCTACTAGCGAACTTGATGCTGGCAGCCGCTGTGAGGTGATTGAGGCTCTGCGCCAGCTAAAACATGACAAGATTGTTGTAGTTGTAACTCACGATGAGAATCTCCTGGAAGTCTGCGATGAGATAATCTGTCTATCAGAGAGCTCATCTGATTACGGGTGAGAATCAATTGTATATGCACTGCAAGAGCGCTCATCAAAAGGCGGGCATGTTTTTCGTAGACGTCCTTGGTGTGGTCGAGGGGGGCGACCTAAATCGAAACAGGCAATTACAATGAACCGATTGCTTGTTCAGACTGGTCGGCATCTTACCAGTGCGGCACCTCGCTCAGTGATTACGAACTTGGCATTTCCATCACGTCGCTGTGAAATGTTCGCTGAAATCTTCAATAAATGTAAAGCCATGTTTTGATTAGGTAAGCTTGCAAGGACAGATATGGCAACGGTGGAGATGCGTCTTATGTTGCAATGGGCGCACTTCCTGTGGGCCCGTGCTCTCCGCCCGCCTTCTGCCGCGTTCCCTCGCGTATAATGGCGCAAATACATGGAGCGCCGCCGCGTACGAAGGCCGGCCGCTCGGCTCAGGAAGGAACTCACGATGCAGGCACAGAAAGCAGAGGGCACCAAGGACCTGATCGGGCGCGAGATGCGCGCATGGCAGCGCATGCAGCGCGTGGCTGCCGAGGTGTTCGGGCCGTACGGCTTCGAGCCCGTGGAGACGCCTGCCATCGAGCAGGTCGACGTGTTCGTGCACGGCATCGGGCAATCTACCGACGTGGTACGCAAGGAGATGTTCCGCGTATTCTCTGGCGCCAACCTTGAGCGCGCGCTCGCGGAGGGCACGGACGCCAAGCTCAAGGCCAAACAGCGCCTCGCGCTTCGTCCCGAGGGCACGGCCGGCGTGGTGCGCTCCGTGGTTGAGAACAACCTCGTGCCGCAGGGCGCCTCGCCCGTCAAGCTCTACTATGCCGAGGCGATGTTTCGCGGCGAGCGCCCGCAGAAGGGGCGCCTGCGCCAGTTCCATCAGGTGGGTATCGAATGGCTTGGCGCGCCCGACCCGGCGGCGGATGCCGAGTGCATCATCATGCTCATGGAGTTCTACCAGCGCCTGGGCTTCGACCTTTCCAAGCTGCGCCTGCTCATCAACTCGATGGGCGATCCGGCGTGCCGGCCTGCATACCGCGATAAGGTGCGCCAGTTCATCCTCGACCATGCGGACGATATGTGCGACGAATGCCGCGAGCGTGCGGAGCTCAACCCGCTGCGCGCCTTCGATTGCAAGAACGACCATTGCCGCGAAATCATGAAAGACGCCCCGCTCATGCGCGATGAGCTGTGCGACGAATGCCGCGGCCACTACGAGCAGGTTAAGCGCTATCTCGATGCGGCGGGCATCGCCTATATCGAGGACCCGACCCTCGTGCGCGGTCTGGACTACTACACGCGCACGGTCTTCGAGGTGGAGGCGCCGGGCGCCGGCGTGGGCTCCATCGGCGGTGGCGGGCGCTACGACGGGCTCGTGGAGCTCGAGGGGGGCAAGCCGACCCCGGGCGTTGGCTTTGCGGTGGGCTTCGAGCGGGCCATGCTCGCACTCGAGGCGTTCGGCGTGGAGCTTGGCGACGAGCTTGAGCCCTGCGTGTACGTGGCGAACGCCGGCGACGAGCTTCGCGGTGAGGTGTTCGGCATCACCCATGAGCTGCGCCAGGCGGGCGTGCGAACCGAGGCAAACTATCAGGGCCGCTCCCTCAAGAGCCAGTTTAAGCAGGCCGATAAACTCGGCGTGCGTCTCATCGCGGTGGTGGGTGGCGATGAGCTTGCCCAGGGCGTCGTGCGCCTGCGCGACATGGCAACGCATGACGAAGCGCTCGTTGCGCGCGATGAGCTCGTTGAAGAGGTTCGCGCGCGCTTGTGAGCCCCTAAGGCTCGGCTCTAGGCTGCAGCTATAGTCGTGGTTCGCGGGTCGCGGGACCCCGGTTGCAGCTATAGTCGTGGTTCGCGATATGAACAGAGATATGAATAGTCGTTATCGCTTCGGCGGCATGCGGCCGCAAGGGAGCAACTTCCCTATAATGTGACGCGGCGTGCCCATTGTGGGATGTTCCCGACCAGTAAGGAGGCACCGTGGAGAGTGTAAGCAACGGCGGCTATCTAGGCGGCGAGGTGGCGGAGCATAAGCTCGGCGCTGCCGACACCGACCTCGTGATCAGAAGCTACGCTGAGATTGAGCTGCCCGAGAGCCTGCGCGATAACCTGGCGCTTTTCATGCGCTTGGAGCGGCAGGTGCTCCGCGACTACAGTCCGAAGCTTTGCGACACCTTTGATCAGCTGCTCAACAACGTGACCCGCGCCAACGAGGGCGATCCGGGCGGCATGGCGGCGGCAGAGACCACCGACGGGGAGGGTGTCCCGACCGAGGACACCGAGAGCGCCCGCGCGTTCCGCGATGCGGTGGCTATGCTCGACAGCCTTGATATCGACGAGAAGCAGATGGTGGTGCGCGCGTTTACGTCCTTCTTCCATCTGGCGAATCTCTCCGAGGAGAACTACCGCGTGGAGACGCTCCTTGAGCGCGAGCGCGAGGTTTCCATCGATTCGGCCATCGATTCGTCGAATGAGCTCACGGTGGCCTACGACCAGCTCGTGCGCGAGATGGGGGGCGGTCCGGCGACGCAGCTCTTGGCCAAGCTCGAGTTTCATCCGGTCTTTACCGCGCATCCCACCGAGGCGCGCCGCAAGGCCGTCGAAGGCAAGATCCGTCGCATTTCGCAGCTGCTGGGCGAGCATCCGCGCCTTGGCGGCTCTGCTCTCGTGGAAAACGAGCGGCATCTCTTGCAGGAAATCGACGCTCTCGTGCGCACGAGCCCCATCGCGGTGAAGAAGCCGACGCCCGTCGAGGAAGCCGATACCATCATCGATATCTTCGACAACACGCTCTTCGATACCATTCCCGAGGTATATCGTCGTTTCGACGACTGGGTTCTGGGCGAGTATGCCGGCTCGGTGCCGCCGGTGTGCCCGGCGTTCTTCCATCCCGGTAGCTGGATCGGCTCGGATCGCGACGGCAATCCCAACGTCACCGCTAAGGTATCGCGGCAGGTAGCAGCTAAGTTCGCTACGCATATGGTTCAGAAGCTTGCCGAGAAGTGCCGCCGCGTGGGACGCAACCTCACGCTCGAGGCGCGTTATACCAAGCCGTCCGACGAGCTGCTCAATCTCTGGAACCATCAGGTCGAGATGAGCGAGGTGCTCACGAGCCGCGCCGACGCCATCAGCGCGTCCGAGCCGCATCGCGCCGTGATGCTCGTCATGGCCGACCGCCTTGACGCCACGGTGCGTCGCAATGCAGACACCATGTATCGCTCTGCCGACGACTTCCTGGCCGATCTGCGCATCGTGCAGCGCTCGCTTGCCGATGCCGGCGCGCCCCGCGCGGCGTACGGTCCGGTGCAGACGCTGATCTGGCAGGTCGAGACCTTCGGCTTCCATATGGTCGAGATGGAGTTCCGCCAGCATTCGCTCGTGCATACGCGCGCGCTGGCCGATTTGCGCGAGCACGGCCGCCACGGTGACCTTGCGCCCATGACGCGCGAAGTGCTCGATACGTTCCGCGCGATCGGTTCCATCCAGAAGCGCTACGGCGAGAAGATGGCGCATCGCTACATCATCAGCTTCACCAAGAGTGCCCAGCACGTGGCCGACGTGTACGAGCTCGCTCAGCTTGCCTTCGCTCACCCGGAGGACGTGCCCGCGCTCGACGTGATTCCGCTCTTCGAACAGCTCGAGGACCTCGAGGGCTGCGTCGACGTGTTGAACGAGATGCTCGAGCTGCCCGCCGTGCAGAAGCGCCTAGCGCAGACCAACCGCAAGATGGAAGTCATGCTCGGGTACTCGGACTCGTCGAAGGACGCCGGCCCCACGACCGCTACGCTCGCGCTCCACTCCGCGCAGGCGCGTATCGCCGAATGGGCGGAGAAGAACGATATCGACCTCGTGCTCATGCATGGCCGCGGCGGCGCCGTGGGCCGCGGCGGTGGTCCCGCCAACCGAGCGGTGCTCGCGCAGCCAAGGGGCTCGGTTAACTGCCACTTCAAGGTGACAGAGCAGGGCGAGGTTATCTTCGCGCGCTACGGCAACCCGCTTCTGGCCCGTCGCCACATCGAGAGCGTTGCCGCGGCGACGCTGCTCAACTCCGCGCCTTCCGTGGAGCGGACCAACACCGAGACCACCGAGCGCTATGCAGAGATGGCGGAACGCCTGAACGATGTCTCACATGACCGGTACCTCGACCTGCTGAACACCGACGACTTTGCGCCGTGGTTCTCCATCGTGACGCCGCTTACCGAGGTGGGCTTGCTGCCCATCGGCTCGCGTCCGGCCAAGCGCGGCCTGGGGGCGCAGTCCCTCGACGACCTGCGCACCATTCCGTGGGTGTTCTCGTGGTCGCAGGCGCGCATCAACCTGGCGGCTTGGTACGGCCTGGGAAGTGCTTGCGAGTCGCTCGGCGACCTTGAGCTTTTGCAGCGCGCATACAGTGAATGGCCGCTTTTCAGCACCTTCATCGATAACATCGAGATGTCCATCGCGAAGACCGACGGGCGTATCGCCAAGATGTATCTGGCGCTCGGCGACCGCGATGACCTTGCGAAAAAGGTGTACGACGAGATGCAGCTCACGCGAAAGTGGACGCTCGCCATCGTGGGCGACGCGTGGCCGCTGGAGCATCGTCATGTGCTTGGCCGGGCGGTGCGCGTACGCAACCCCTATGTGGATGCCTTGTCGCTCGCACAGGTGCGCGCGCTTCGCGTGGTGCGCGAGCAGCAGGAAGAGCTCTCCGAGGAGGCGAAGGCGGAGCTGTTGTCGCTCATCCTTTCGACCGTGACCGGCGTTTCGGCGGGGCTTCAGAACACGGGGTAAGCGAAGGCCGTTCGCTCCCGACGGAGGGGCGGGCATATCGTGCTGTGCTCAAACAGTCCTCGAACAGGGGTCCCTTCTGGGGCCCTTGTTCTGTGAAACTGCGCCAGCGCGATATGCCCGCCCTCCTGCGTTTACGGCCCTCGGCTTGTGGAGGAAGAAAAGATTGCGGCCTCCTTTATGTGCGGAGCTCGCGCCAGCGCGATATGTCCGCCGTCCTGCGAAGCTGCGCCAGCGCGATTTGTTCGCCCGTTCTGCGCTTACGGCCTGCGACTTAGGTCGGGAACATGATAGTTGGCAGTGCGGTGGTAGGCAGCGTCGCCGCTGGAGTGCGTTTGTGCTCTCGCGATGATTGTCGTATGAATTGTCGCTTTTGACTTTGTAAATCGTCCATTTCATTCGACAATTTTCGCGATGCGCTGAGTGGTGTCGCGGCGGCATCAGGTGATCAGGGCCTTCACTCAGCATCGAGCCGTTTTGCGAGAGCCGCATACTCGGGGCTCTGCGCGAGAGCTCCCCAAAGGCGTGTGTCGAGAATCATGTGTCGAGCGGCCTCGGGGTAGCGGGCGTAGCTTGCGCTCTCGCGCATATGGGCGAGAGCCTCATCGTCGGTAATCGCGGGCTGCATGTTGCTTGCGGTGCGGTCTCCCAGCGGGTTCTCTGGAATGTGTCCGTTGCCGAGTGCGCATACCTCATCTGCCGCTCGCTCGAGCAGCTCGAGTGTCGCCGCGTCATCGCCGAGCGTGTTCATGGTCGTTGCGGCGGCGATATGCATAGCAGGCAGCGTTGGCGCGGAGCGATGAGAGAGGTCGAATGCGCGGTCGATTGCTTCCATTGCATGGACATATGCGGCGACCTCGGTCGTGGATGCTGCGCGCGTTAACAAGGTTCCTGCAAGCGAGGTTAGCTCTAAAGCGGATGCCGTCACGCATGCGGCGAGCGTCTCTGCAGCTTCTTCCTGCTCGCCGGCGGCCAGCTGCGCGGAGGCGAGTTCTGTTCCTACGCGATGCGTTTGCGCTTGGTAGAGTGGCGTGAGCCGCGCAATCGCTTCGGCGGGGTTGCCCGTGAGCACGGAGGACGCCGCGCAAACGCGTGTGGCATCAGCCATGAGCTCCGCGTCGTTGCATCCATCAAGCACCGGTTCGCAAAGCGAGCGTGCGTCCTCAGCGAGTGCGCGCATCGTCTCTCGCGCACGTTCTTGTGCCTGCTCGTCATCGGGCGCATCCTGATAGGTGTCGAGCGCCACGCGGTTTGCAGCGCTCAGCAGCTCTGACGCCAAGCGAACGAGCAATTTCCAGCACGAACGATGCTCGCGTGCGCACATTCGAACGTACGTCGCCCCTTTAGACGCATCGGCAGCGAGCTTCTCGCGGGCGGTTCGCGCGCACGTCTCGATTTCGGCATCGGTGAGGTGGGCTCGCCAATCAAAGAGCTCGTCGATACTGAGCGCGAATTGCGCCGCAATGCTTGGTAGCAGCGCCGCGTCGGGCATGCTCTGGCCAAGTTCCCACTTGGAGACGGCTGCTTTGGTTACTCCTAAGCGGCGAGCGAGTTCTTCCTGCGTGAGGCCGAGCGCTTTGCGTTCGCGGGCAACGACAGCTCCTATACGGTTGTCCATGTCGCTCCTTTCGCTTGGAAACGATACCCGGATGCATCCTGCAACCATTGTGCGATGGATAAACCGGCAGGTAAAGCGAGCAGTAGTTGACCTTTGCGGCTTGCTCGTCAACCGTGTGGTAGCCGGCGCGCACGTCCAGCGCGACCGACGCGGCAACCGGCAACCAGGCGCGCGGGCGCCCTCGCACGACCGCAGCCCTGCAGGCAGTAGATGTCGACGGACCCAAGTGCCCCGTGCTCCAGGGCTCTTTGCTAAGATAATCGTCGTAAAGTTTGTCGATAATTGCATTCAAGAAGCGATAAATTGTTCGATAATTTCTTTTGGAATCCTCATTTCCTGATACAAGAGGGCAGTGCGCGGAGATTTCGCTCCCAAACGCTTGATGGCGTCAGCGACATGCGGATCGCGCGGAATCCCATAGGCGGTGAGCTTCTCGACGAAGCGTTTGGTGTTGATGAGGTCTTGGTACGAGAGCCGGAGTATCGGCATGCGGTACATGGTGAGCTGCGCCTCGCGGTGTTGCTCGTCGGCCAGCGCGCGGATGGCCGTTTGGCCGCGCCGCGCTGCGTCTCGGGCGTACTTGATCATGCCGTCGACCTCGCCGATAACCGACCGTCCGCCTGCATGCTGCCAGAAGAAATCGACGCGATACGAGCGGTCGGATTCAAGCGGGCGCGGAAGCTCGACTTGGAGGTCCGGTAGCGCGAATCCTTGGGTAATCATGAGCGCTCGAGCCACTGATTCCGCCCAGCTCTCGCTGCGCGCGTTGGCATAGCTCAGGGTGCCGATAGCGCGGCTGATGTTGGCGCACCCTTTGCCGAAGCGCGCGAACGCGTCCTGAAGACGCTGCGGCCCGCTGTTCAAGAGCGCAAGCCCTCGGTCAGCGAGAGGGAGCCCCTCGACAAACGTGCTTGAGCGGAGGCAGTCAAACAGCGTCCGTTTGAGCGAGGTGACGCGCACACCCTCGACGACGGTTTCGCTGTCCCCCTCGATGACGTGCCACATGACGTTGCCGCCAGACCGTCGCATTGCGCGCGTGTTCACGACATGAACCGCATCCATGCGACGGTAGGTGAGCGGCAGTCCCCACACAAGAGCTGCGGATTCGTGGCAAAACGTCCACGAGGGATGCAGCTTCTGCAATCCGCGTACGATATGGAGCGCTTGCTCGTCGGGGCGAAGCGCATTCCAGTATGCCGTGCGAGCAAAGAGCGAGCGGCGCGGCCGTGTCACATGCCCTGCGCGTGCCCGTTGGTTCAGCAGGCGGGCCGTGCGCTCACTTGGGGCAGCCAGACAGGTTTTGGAACGCTCCGCCTCGGCAAATAACCGGTCAAGTTCCTGGTCAACAGCCCTGCTCATACGGGCCTCCCCACATAGCCGAAAGCCATAAAGCGCCACAACGGCGTGCGATGGCGCAACGTTGCACCGCATCTCTTGGAATTATCGAATAAATTGTAGAAAGTAGGAACGAAAAATCGATAAAAAGTTCGACAATTTAGCCACAGAGAACGCCGCAACGGCATAGAACGGTCATGTGCGAAAAAAGCCCCTGTGGAGCAAGGCCGGCTTCTGCCGCCTTCCGGATGCGAAGACTCTGAGAAAAATCGTTGACCCTGCAGCTAGATGCGGTATACTTCTACGGTCATTTGCAGAGCCCCGTGAATCTCTGTTACGACACGTCTTATTGGAGGAGTCCGAAGTGATTTCAAAGTCGACTCACTACGCCAAGCAGGGTGAGGTCGCCCGCAACTGGGTCCTCATCGATGCTGAGGGCAAGGTGCTCGGCCGTCTGGCCACGCAGATCGCCATGATCCTGCGCGGCAAGAACAAGCCGCAGTACACGCCCAATTCCGACTGCGGCGACTTCGTGGTGGTCATCAACGCCGATAAGGTCCAGCTTACCGGCAACAAGGCCGACCACAAGACCTACTATCGCCACACCGGATACAACGGCGGCCTCAAGGCTGAGAGCTTCCGCACGGCGATGGAGAAGCACCCGGAGAAGGTCATCGAGCGCGCCGTTCGCGGCATGCTCCCCAAGACCACTCTTGGTCGCAAGCAGCTCGCCAAGCTCAAGGTCTATGCTGGCTCCGAGCATCCGCACGCTGCGCAGAATCCCGTCAAGATCGAGGTGGAGGCATAAGCTATGGCTGAGAACACCGTTGTCTATCAGGGCACCGGGCGCCGCAAGAACGCCGTGGCCCGTGTTCGTCTCGTTCCCGGTACCGGCAAGGTGACCGTCAACAAGCGTGATGCTGCCGAGTACTTCGGCCGTCAGCAGCTGCTCGATGGCGCCCTCGCCCCCTTCAAGGCGACCGATACCATGGGTTCTTTCGACGTCATCGCGCTGTGCGATGGCGGCGGCATCTCCGGCCAGGCCGGGGCGCTCCGTCTGGGCATCGCCCGCGCGCTCCTCGCTGCCGGCGATTACCGCGCTGACCTCAAGCGCGCTGGCTACCTGACCCGCGACTCCCGCGTGGTCGAGCGCAAGAAGTACGGCCTCAAGAAGGCCCGTCGCGCTCCGCAGTTCTCCAAGCGCTAAGGTCTTATCGGCGTTATACCGATTCCTTTGCGGAGCCCACCGACTCGATCGGTGGGCTCTTTTTCTTTGCGCGTTCTCGCGGGCAGACGGTTGTGCGAGGGATGGGGCGGCGACGCGCCCGCGCGTGGGATGACCATGGCGCGTGGGAGGGCGTGCCGCGCCGGCGGGCGGCTGCGCGAGGGGCCGCGCTGGCAGGGCGCCTGCGCGAGGGCCTCGTTGGCACGCGGCTGCGCGAGGGACTGTGCTGGCAGGGCGCCTGCGCGAAGGTAGCGCCGAGCGCTTCAAAACGGGGGCGGCGACTCGATGGGTTCGAATGCTCCCCGCTCCATTCGATTTGCGGTACGATAGTGCCGATTCAATTCCGTCTGAGCTCATTGGTTGTTCCAAGGGGGATCATGCTCAAATCGTTTTTGAAATCGCTTCGCCTGCACGGGCGCGATAGCGTGCTGCTTTCGCCTCTGGCCGGCAAGGTGATCCCGCTCTCAGACGTCAAGGACCCCACGTTTGCCTCGGGCTCGCTTGGCGATGGCGTCGCGATCGAGCCGACGGGCAGTAAAGTTGTTGCGCCCTCGGATTCAAAAATCCAAGCGATCTTCCCCACGGGCCATGCCGTCGCGCTCCATACGAACGAGGGGCTCGATGTGCTCATCCACGTTGGGCTCGATACCGAAAAACTCGATGGCCGCCATTTCACCGTCCACGCCGCGGTGGGCGACACGGTCAAGAAGGGCGATGTCCTCATTGAATTCGACCGCGACGCGATATGCAAAGAGGGGTACGATATTACCGCACCTATCCTGATATGTAATTCCGTCGAGTTTTCCAGCATCAAGGGGAATGTTGGGGACACGGTTTCTGAGCTAGAGCAGCTCATCACGGCGCGCGAGCGGTAGCGCGCGGAACCTAGGCACGTCGAGCCAATCGGGCTCGCAGTCATACCCAGGTGAAAGGGGTTCGGTATGTTGAAGATCGTCAGCGCGCGCGACTACGATGACATGAGCCGCAAGGCGGCCAACATCATCTCCGCTCAGGTCATCCTGAAGCCGGATACGGTGCTGGGCCTTGCCACGGGCAGTACGCCCATTGGCGCGTATCACCAGCTCATTGATTGGCACAAGAAGGGCGACGTCGACTTTTCCCAGGTTCGTACCTATAACCTGGATGAGTATCGCGGCTTGAGCCACGACGACCCGCAGAGCTATCACTATTTCATGCGTGATAACTTCTTCGATCACATCAACATCGACCTGAACAACACGCATGTGCCCGATGGCGCCAATCCGGATGCCGAGGCGGCCTGCGCCGAGTACGACAAGATGGTTGCCGATGCGGGCTACCCCGATCTTCAGCTTCTTGGAATTGGCAACAACGGCCATATCGGCTTCAACGAGCCCGATGACCACTTCTCCAAGGGCACGCATTGCGTCGACCTCACCGAGTCCACGATCAAGGCGAACAGCCGCCTCTTCGAGCGCGAGGAGGACGTGCCACGTCAGGCATACACCATGGGCGTGCAGACCATCATGTATGCCCGCATGATTCTCGTGGTTGCCAACGGCGCGGCCAAGGCCCAGGCTGTTCACGATATGTGCTTCGGACCGGTTACGCCGCAGTGCCCCGCCTCGATTCTGCAGCTGCATCCGAACGTCGTCCTCGTTGCCGACAAGGAAGCGCTTTCGCTCTGCGAGTAGGGTGAAATAAAGAGGCTCATAGGGGTCATTCCGCCTGATTGGAAAGGGGCGCTCTCTTTGCTGGGGGAGCGCCCCTTCTTTGCATGGAGGGCTCCGCTTTCGATACCGCCCAAGTTCATTCAGGGCACGGTTTATGAGAGAGCATAGAAGAGATCGTGCTCGATAAAGGCTTTTGGATGTCGCGTAGGCTCTTTTAGGGCGCAGCCGCTTGACACGATGGCTAGCTGTTCCATCGTGGATGGCGGCCGCGCCTTTTGCTGTTGGGTGGGTGCCGGTGCATGATTCTCTATCCTGTGCAGTTTTCAACAGAGCTTCTAGGTTTTCAACCGAGACGCACAAGAGCTGGCTGCAATCTGAACAAATGCTGGTAAGAACGGGTTCTCACGGCATGTAGAGGAGTGTTCCTAGTTGGTCCAAGTGTGCAATCAAAATTCTGTGAGAGGGGTTGCATAATACGTAGACGGTTTTGTGTGAGACCACGAATGTTTCATTTGTGTTGCACGAGATATCGGGTGAACCATTACACGGCCCATTAACTGCTATAACGCGAGAACCATTTATTGACACATTAATGTACCCCCACCTAAACAAAATCTGATCCTATTCTAAATCGGTGCGATGTTTGCAGGGACACGTCGCGGTATGTGGTCGCATGTCCCGGTACCGTGTGTTGTAGGGAAGGATGAGGAGTTGGGGATGAACACGACGGTAAAGAAACGCAAGAGCTCAGCGCCTTCAGCGAAAGCAAACAAGACGGGTCGTAGGCGCATGCGCGAGACGGAGGTTGGGCGCGTTCACGACGCGCAGTGGCCGTTGCCCATGGGGCCGAGTTTCACGGTTGCGAGGACGCAGCTCATTCGAGAGATGGTCCGGTCAGTGCGACGATCGGGGGTCGTCGTGCTATGCGCCCCGAGTGGATTCGGCAAGACTGCACTGCTGCTGCAGTTTGCCGACGAGGTGCGCAGAGATCCCGGTAGGGGAACGGTTCGCGTGGTCGATGCGCGAGAGGCGGTGCTCGACGAGTTGATTGTTCAACTCGATACGATTGAACGTGAATGCGCGCAGGTGCTGCACCCGGTCATTGCCATCGACGACCTTCCCGCTTTCGAGGGCGAGGCGGCAAAGGAGTTTGTCGCCCATGTGCGCGGCATGCGCGAGCAAGGTGTGGAGTTTGCCATCGCCTGCACGCCATTGGCTGGAGAAACGGTGCGGTTGCTCTCAGATTCGGCGAAGCTCACGGCCAAACAGTTCGCGGTGCGCCCGCGCGAGTTCGCTGAGTGGTCGCGCGTGCTCGCCATTTCCAGCAAGCTTGATGTCTATAAGCTCACTCAGGGCGTACCGGCGCTGGTGGCGGCCTTGCAGGCGACAGTCGATACGATGGGGGAGGAGCGGCAACCGCTTGCCACGGCGACCTGCAATCTGTACAGTTCGGTCCTCGACGAGCTGGAGCGCGCCGATGATGCGATTAGAATACTTGCGGAAACGCTTCTTCTCGTGGGAAGTGGATCCCTGAGGGATTTTGCGGCGGCGGGAACGCCGGTAGATATGTCGTGCCTGCAGCGGCTCGTGCATGATTATCCGGTTTTCGGATACGATGCCGCGACGAACAACTTCGCGTGCATGGGGGCAGACGAGGGCGTTTTGCAGCCAATAGGAAAGCGTATCGCGAAGGGCATGCCGCAGATTGTGCGCCGTGCCGTGCGCATCCAGGTGAGAGCAGGGAGAGCGGGCCGGGCGGTTGAGCTTCTGGACCGATTCCTATCGCCTGCCGACGCTCTCCATGTGTTGTCGCACGATCCTATGCGATTCGTGCTTTCAGGGCAGGCCCCCTTCATCAATAGGATTATCGGCGGGTCGAAAGGTTTGGAGGAGCAAACGAATGCCGATCCCAACCTCGAGCTTGCCGTGTATGGCGCGGCGCTCATCTCGGGCGATATGCGCCTTGCTCGCACCTTGGCAGGTACGTTTGCGATACAGGCGGAGGGCCTTGCTTCGCACGTTGATCGGCATGATTGGGAAGTGGCCCGCGCATTAGGCTCTCTTTGGTCCTCCTGTCGTGGCGTCGGGCTTCCGGAGGTTTCGGGGTTCCCACCGCTTTCTCCGGGCTCCTGCCAAGATGCAGAAGCGCTTGCCCTTCATGAGCGCTGTTTTCGCGGCCTCATCGAGCAGGGAACATGGACGGGCGAGGTCGAGCGCTTCCTGGAGCGAAGAGTTGGAAAGCCCTTTCCGCTCGCCTCGGATTCGGTTGCCTGCGGGATTGACATTCCGAATCTTCTGCTCACCTGCGATGCGCTGCTTGCGGAGGCGCTCACTGGGGTGCTCGGCCGCATCGACGAACGAGATAGCGCACTTGCGGCGCTCGTCGAGCCGCTCCGTGAGCAGCGCCTGCTGCCAATCTTGAACCACGTGCGGCTCGTGTGCTCGGTCCGAAGGCTTCTTTCGGGCACCCCGCTGGTCGACGAGCAAGCGGTGGTAGACGCCAACACGCTGGCGGTGAGGACGTCCGACCTGTCACTGCAGCTGTTCAGCACGATTATAGAAGGGTGGCAGGATCTTACGGTCAATCAGGCGGGCAGCGCGCGGTTTCGCGGGCAGCAGGCGGCAAGGCTGGCCGATGCCCGCCATCCGTTTCTAGCACGCGGAGCGTTCTTTCTCGAGCGGGTAGCGAGTCTGCGCAGCATATCGCAGCTCGCCATTCGGGAGGAAGCAGGCGCGATCGATCTCAACCGGCGCGATGTAGATGCCGAGGATGCGTGGGCTTGCGCGCTCTACCTGTCTGCAGCCCATTGCGATGCGGAACTGACGGCTTGGTGCTCGCTGCAGAAGGATACGCTGTTCACTCCTTCGTTCAGGCTGTTCGCACGCTTGGCGCTTTCGGTGATGGGCGAGAAGGCGGACGCACTTCGAAGGATGCTGCCTCGCCCCATGCTTCCGTACTACATCTTGGATGTCGGCGTGGTGCCCGCCCCATTGTTCGACGAGCCCGATCGCGCGGCCAAGCAGGAAGAGGCAGTGGGGCACATTACCTTCCGCATGCTCGGAGGGTTTTCGATTGAGCGCAACGGGCACATCATCACGTCAAACATCTGGAAGCGCAAGAAGACGGGCATGCTCGCGGCCCGGCTTGCCCTGGCACAGGGCGGGCTTGTTGATCGTCAGGTGCTGTATGACGAGTTCTGGCCCGAGATGGATTACAAGCACGCTCGCGAAAACCTCTATGCAACGGTATCGATGCTTCGGCATTCGCTCGGCGAGAACGGGAAAGATGGCCCGCAGTACATCGTGCTTCAAGGGGGAAGCATTGGCGTCAATCCGGAGTTCATTTCTTCGGATGTGCAGTTCTTCGAAAAGCTCGCGCGCATCGTGCTGCTCGGCCATGTGCAGCTCAGCGCTCCGAAGACCATAGAGCTCTGCCTGCGCATCGAGCAGCTCTATACAGGGCCGCTATTTGTCCCCACGGACGGCGTCACGACGTACTTCCAAAGGATGAAGCACGTGTTGCAGTCGAAGTTCATCGACTGCATGGTTCGCGGGATAGATGTTGCCCTCGCCGAAGAGGACCTGACATCGGCACTTTGGATGGCAGAGGCTGGTCTTCAACAGGATGCAACGAGAGAAGACTTGATGCGCAGCGCAATGCACGTTTACGACGAGCTGGGACGGCGAAAGGATATCGTGGAGCTCTACGGCGCGCGCATGCAGAGCTTGGAGATGCAGGGGAAGGGAGGCCCAGAGCCGGAGACGAAGCGGCTCTACCGTGAAATCATCGAACGGTATCGCTTGCGCAGCATCATGTAGCGGCGATGATGCTCGTCCACGCGGTCCGGCTGGGCCTTGGGGCCTGGCCTCGTGGTCTGGCCGAGCATAATCCGGCTGGGCCTTGGGGCCTGGCATCAGGGTCTGGCCGAGCATAATCCGGCTGGGCCTCGGGGTCTAGCCGGTGGAGCTAGTCGAGCTTGATCTTCTCGACGTCATCTCGGGAAGTTTCGCGGTAGATCGAGAACTTCCTGCCGATAACCTGGACGACTTCAGCACCGCAGCGCTCAGCGAGTTCGTTGGCGGCTTCGCGGACGTCGAGGCTCGAGGTGTCGAGCACTGAGCATTTGATGAGCTCGTGTGCCTCGAGCGCGGCGTTCGCCTGCTCGACCGTGCCGTCGTTCACGTCTCCCTTGCCGATGATGATGGTGGGATTAAGATGGTGCGCCAAGCTGCGCAGCTGTCTGATGTTCTTGCCGGTCAATGCCATGGTTTTGCTCGCTTTCCGGGTGTGCTCGCATGCATGTTCTATAAGCCCGAACACGATACCGTAAAGAGCCGGTCAACGGCAAGGATGCATGCGAGACTTCACAGCTTCCGAGCAGGGTGGTCCTCACGTTTCACATGGGCGGCCCCCCGCCCGGCGGCGGCTATCTCCAGGACGGCGCCGTGTGGCGTCGGGGGGTGCAGCGCGTATCTTGTGTGAAGGACCTCGTGCAGAGAACAAGGAGGGCGTGGTCTCTGCCTGCGTCTTTTCGGTGCGTGCGCGGTGCGTATTTTCCCGCGCCGACGTTTGCGCAGGATGCACTCAAGGCCATCAACTATATGTTGTGATACCGTTCACGGAATGACACAAGATATTGGATGCGTGTTGACGGGATGTTGATAGAATCGAATACAGCTGTCGCGGCTTCGGCTCTTGGGCCGGAGTCGGTCCTATTCTGTCCGCACGCGGCGCAATACTCCATGTACCGCGAAGCGCCCTCAAGAAAGCGAGGCATATCCATGGCGACCACGATTGACGAGCTCGTAAGCCGCCGGTTCACAAGCGACCTCGAGCGGCCCGAGAATGCCGGGAAAACCGTCTACGACCTGTTTGACTGGTCGAAGCGCGACGTGCTTCTCACGGACTACAAAACGGGCAAGACGCTCTGCGAGATGCACGATCTTGAGTTTCCCGTGAGCTATTCCCAAAATGCGGTGGATATCATCGCGTCCAAGTATTTTCGCCGCGCCGGCGTTCCCGGCACCGAGCATGAGGTGTCGCTCCGCCAGGTGGCGCATCGCATGGTCGATTTCTGGGTCGCCGCGCTCATAGAAGAAGGCATGATCGAGGAGGGCGAGCAATCGCAGATACTGTATGACGAGCTCGTTTACCTCATCTTGGACCAGCGGTTTGCCCCCAATTCGCCGCAGTGGTTCAACACCGGGCTCAAACGTTCGTACGGCATAGCCGGCGAACCTCAGGAGATGTATTACGTAGACCCTCAGAGCGGTGAGGTCGTCGAATCGATTGACCAGTACACCCGAACCCAGGCAAGCGCGTGCTTCATCGTGAGCGTCGAAGACAAGCTGTTGGGCGAGCACTCGATCTCGGATGAATATGTGACGGAGACCAAGCTCTTCAAGGGCGGGTCGGGCACCGGCTCCAACTTCAGCGCGCTTCGCGCCGAGGGCGAGAAGCTCTCGGGAGGCGGCGTTTCGAGCGGCGTCATGAGCTTCTTGCGCGGCCTCGACCGCAACGCCGACGCCATCAAGAGCGGCGGCACCACGCGCCGGGCCGCAAAGATGGTCTGCCTTGATATCGACCACCCGGATATCGAACAGTTCATCACGTGGAAGGCGAAAGAGGAGGACAAGGCCCTCGCCCTCATGAAGATGGGCTACGACGGCGATATCAACGGCGAGGCCTATTCCACCGTCTCGGGCCAGAATTCCAATAACTCGCTGCGCATTGACAACGAGTTCATGGCGAAGGTCATGGAGCTGCCGGAGAGCCCCGAGGTGACCTACGAGCTCAAGGGGCGCGTGGACCCGTCGTTCGATCACGAGGTTTCCGTCAAGCACATCTGGGACACGTTTAACGAGAGCGCGTGGCGTTGCGCCGACCCCGCCCCGCAGTTCAGCGACACGTTCAACGAGTGGCACACCTGCCCGGGCGGCGAGGACGGTGTGGTGGGCGCGAGCTACAACCGCCTGAACTCCACGAACCCGTGCGGCGAGTACGCATTTCTTGACGATTCGAGCTGCAACCTCGCATCGATCAACGTCTATCGTTTCTACGACCCCGCGACGGACCGCTTCGATGTCGAAGGGTACGAGCATGCAATCGACTTAATCCAGCTCGCGCTCGAGGCGTCCATCGCATGGGGCCAGTTCCCCACGAAGGACATCGCGCGCAAAACCTATCGTTTCCGTGCCACGGGCCTCGGCATCTCTAACCTTGCGAGCCTGCTTATGGCGAAGGGGCTGCCCTATGATTCTGCTGCCGCCCGCGCCCTTGCCTCGGCACTTGTGGGCACGCTGACCGGGCGCAGCTACACTGCTTCCGCCATCATGGCGCGCAAGGTGGGGCCGTTCGATTGCTTCGATATCAACAAGCGCCATATGATGCGTGTGATTCGAAACCACGCACGTGTGGCAGGCACCCGCAACGATGCCTTCGAGGGCCTCACCGTCGAGCCGCCCATCGTGGACTTCGACCTGCTCGCCGCTGCGGGCGAGGAGGAGCTCGCTTCGGCGCTCATCGAGAGCTGGACGTTTGCCGAGGAGCTCGGCGAGCGCTACGGGTATCGCAACGCGCAGGTGAGCGTTATGGCACCGACGGGTACCATCTCGTTCGCTATGGACTGTGGGGCCACCTCCATCGAGCCGTTCTTTAGCCACATGGCGTACAAGAAGCTCTCGGGCGGCGGGTTCATGACCATCGCGAACCCGGTGATCGGCGATGCCTTGCGCCATCTGGGTTACACCGAGGACGAGGTGGAGGACATCCTCGCCTACGTGCAGGCAACAGATGAGAATGGCATGATCGTTGACGGCAAGATTGAGGGGGCACCGCATCTCAAGCGCGAGCATCTGCCCGTGTTCGACACGGCGAATGTTTGCGGCTCGGGCGAGCGCTTCATCGCTCCGCGCGGGCACGTGCTCATGGTGGCGGCGCTCACACCGCTCGTCTCCGGCGCCATTTCCAAGACGGTGAACTTGCCGCGCGAGGCTACGGTTCAGGATTTCAAAGACGTCATCATGCTTGCCTGGCAGACGGGTTGCAAGGGCATCACGCTCTATCGCGACGGCTCCAAGAATGCGCAGCCGCTCAACACGACGCTTGCCGACGACACCGACGAGAAGGATTTGGGCGAGCTCTCATACGAGGCGCTGCTCGCATATGCGCGCGATGCACAGGGGCGCCTCGCCACCGCCCAGAAGCCTGCCCAGCGTAAGCGCATCGTGGGCATCCGCGACGGGCGCACGCATCTGGCGCAGATCGACGGCGTGAAAATCTACACGACGGTGAACCGAAACGATGCAGGCAAGATCTCCGAGCTCTTCGTAACGACCGATCGTGAGGGCACGACCATCATGGGCCTTCTGAACTCGCTTTCGAAGACCATCTCGGTCATGCTGCAGTACGGCATACCGCCGGAGAGTATCTCCAAGATGCTGCGCGGTCAGATGTATGAGCCCTATGGCTTTGTTCAGAGCCATCCGAACATCAAGTACGTGACGAGCATCTCGGACCTCATTTCCAAGGTGATCGATATCGAGCTAGGGGACTACACGCGCGTGCAGGTGAAGCCTGAGGGCTGGAGCCAGATTGCTGGCGCCACGCCCGCGCCGCCGGCGGCCGTGCCGCGCGTGGCCGAGCCCGATCCCGACGAGGAGCCTGTAGCCACCGAGGAAGAGCTTTCGCGTCTTACAGCGGTGAAGGAGCAGGAGCTTGTCGAGGAGACGGGCGCTGTTGATACCGGCGATGTCTATACGGCGGCTTTTGTGAACGAAGCCGTGCATGACGCCGCCCTTCACGGAGAGCGCCTGTATGACGGAAGCACCTGTCCGACCTGCGGAAGCTCCCGCATGGTGCAGAACGGGACGTGCAAGGTGTGCATGGACTGCGGTACTACGACGGGGTGCAGCTGATACCGCTCGATAGCCCATACGCGTCTTGGCATCCGGGTGCGTTTTGCCATTCGGATGCCTGTCCGCGCGGTATCGTCTGACTGCGAGGTGTCGTTCACCTAGATTAAGGGTGCCGGGCCGCAATCCGTACCTTTTTGGTGGGGAGCCGGGGCTTCGAGGCGCGCGATGGTAAGCTGAGGGCTCGTTACGCGAGACAAGGGAGTTCCCATGTCACGAGAATCCAAGCCCTCTCAGCCTCATCAGGCATCATCTTCTCGGCAGCCTGTTCATCGCTTCGCGCCCGCTGCGGGCGGCTCCCAGTTCCAGGCCGCCCATCGTTCCGTGCCTCCCGCTCGCGGTGCCCAGAGCTCTGAGGCCGCTTATCGTTCCACACCCACCGCTCGCGGCGCCCATCGCCCCGCGCGAACTGGAGGCATCCACCGTTCCGCATCCGCTGCAGGCGCCCATATGCGCGCGCCCGAGCGCGAGGCTCCTCGGCCTGCGGCGTCTGTCGGCCGCACCGCTGGAGCCCATGCGAGCGGCGCTGCTCAGGCGCCTATCAACGCCGTTGACGCGGCTCATCGGGCCGCCCGATCCGACGCCGGGCAGGCTGAGCGGTTCCGTCGAGAGGCGGCCGGGTATGCGGTTGCTGCAAAAGCATCGCCTGAGGCGGGCAGATCGGGCCGCGCACTCGTAGTCGTTTCGGTGCTCGTTGGCATTGCACTCGCGGTGGCGTTGCTCGTTGTGGTGGGCAGCGCGGTGGTCGGCGCCTTGTTGCAGGACGAGCAGCCTCGTACTGAGGTTGCAGCAAACGATAGCGCGGCGAGTACAACGCCCGAGGACGTGTTCGTGCTCGCCACGGACGGCGAGACGATAGAACTCGATGGCTCGGCCTACTCGCTCGTCTCGTCCGGCGATGGGTATTCCTTTGCAAGCCAGCGAGTGGGCTCGACAGATGAGCCCATGGCGCTTTTTGAGGTCACGGGAGAGCCGGTCGGCTTCGCGATCCATCGCGGCACGTTTTATGTGGTGTCAAATGCGGGCGGCTCGTGTTGCGTGCAGTCTTTCGTTCCGAGCGACGGATCGATCCCTGCGGATTACTACAGCGGCACGGGCACGATTTCGACCATCGATATCAAGAATGCGCAGCTCATTCTCACCGATGACGCGGGCGAGCAGCGCGCTATCGATTTGCCACAGGGGTAGGCTGTGCCCCGGGGTTGGCTCGCGAGGCAGGCGGCAGGGAAGTTGGGCATGTGGAAGCAGACGCCGATCTGCCCTGCCGAATATCATTCGCAGCTATAGGTAGGCAAGGAGCGAGACGTAAGATTGGGCGCTTTCGGGAACGGAGAGCGTAAGCTCTTGGCCCAAGGCGTCAACCGTGACGTATGAGGGATCGGCATAGGTGGTGACCGTTGCGCTTGCTCCTTGGTAGGTGGTGTTGAACGTTCCGCTTGCGGATGCATCCGAGGGAAGCGTCGTCACGCTCCACGATTCGATGTTGAGCTGGTCGATGGCGGAGGTAACCTGGCTCTCGCTCATGCCGGTTGCCGAAGCGATAGCCGAAACGTTCTCGCGCAGCGTGCTGTCGATCTGACCCTTGATGCCCGATGCATCAAGGGCGGCGTTGGCAACGCCGGTGCCGATCATGTCTTCGAGCGGCGTGCCTTTGAGCGCAAAGTTCCACGCGGCCGAGAGCACGCCCAGCACGATTACAATTCCCAATAAGGTTCCGGCAATGGCCCGCGTAACCGTTCTCAAATTCTTCCGCCTCCTCAGCCCCGTTTACGTCTTGCATTTCCGTATGCCCAAACAGCCTGCATCGATCTTTATCTAGTGCGAGGCTCCCAAAAAGCCCACACCGGTCAAGCCCACGGCAGCGCCCATCGCCCCATGTGCTCGTACCTGGCCTTTGCCCTGCAAGTACGTAGCGCAGGGGCCCGGCATCTTCCTCCGCTGCGAGTTCCGCAGCTGCTCGTAGCTTTGCTACGAGCAGCGAGGACTGCTCGAGCGTCGGAGGAAGATGCCGGGCCCCGCCGGGAGCCTAGTTCTTGAGCGAATTGAGTGGTGCCGGGAATCGCCCACCGCGGTGCGCAAAGACCGTACCGGCGTGCGGGTTCACCTGCATGACCGGAGCGCGTCCAAAAAGACCGCCGTACTCGACCGTGTCGCCCACGCCCTTGCCGATGGCAGGGATCACGCGCACGGCCGTCGTCTTGTTGTTGATCACGCCGATAGCCATCTCGTCGGCGATGATGCCAGCAATCGCCTCAACCGGCGTGTCTCCGGGGATGGCGATCATGTCCAGGCCCACCGAGCACACGCAGGTCATAGCCTCGAGCTTTTCGAGTGACAGGGCGCCCGCCTCGACCGCTTCGATCATGCCAGCATCTTCCGACACGGGGATGAACGCACCCGAAAGGCCGCCCACGCTCGAGGTGGCCATGACACCGCCCTTCTTCACGCAGTCGTTGAGGAGCGCCAGCGCCGCCGTGGTGCCGGGGCCGCCGCAGGTGCCCACGCCGATGATCTCGAGAATACGCGCCACCGAGTCGCCGATAGCGGGCGTCGGGGCGAGCGAGAGGTCTACGATGCCCTTCTCCACGCCCAGGCGCCGCGCAGCCTCGCGGCTCATAAGCTCGCCGGCGCGCGTGATCTTGAACGCAGTCTTCTTGATTTCTTCGGCCACTTCCATCATGTTGGCGGTCTCAGGCAGTTGCTCGAGCGCGGCGGCCATCACGCCGGGGCCGGAGACGCCCACGTTGATGACGGCGTCGGCCTCGCCGGAGCCGTGCACGGCGCCGGCCATGAAGGGGGAGTCCTCGACCATGTTGGCGAAAACCACGAACTTCGAGGCACCCACGGAGTCCTCGTCGGCGGTGAGGCGCGCTGCATCGAGGACCGTCTGCGCCACCATGAGCACGGCATCCATGTTGATGCCCGCGCGCAGGCTCGCCACGTTCACGCTCGAGCACACGCGGCTCGTGTTGGCAAGGGCCTCGGGAATGCTTTGGATGAGCCGTCGGTCGGCGTCGCCGATGCCCTTTTGCACGAGAGCCGAGAATCCGCCAAGGTAATCGATGCCGAGGGTTTCGGCAGCGCGGTCGAGCGCGTGCGCGAGCGGGGTGAGGTCCTCTTCGGCGCAGCACGCGGCAATTTGCGCCACAGGGGTAACCGAGACGCGCTTGTTCACGATGGGAATGCCGTATTCGCGCTCGAGGCTCTCGGCCGTTTCCACCAGATGCTCGGCGGTCGACGTCACGTGGTCGTAGACCTTGGTGCACATGCGGCCCAGATCCTCATCGGCGCAACCCATGAGCGAGATGCCCATGGTCACGGTGCGAATGTCCAGATGCTGCTCCGCGACCATGCCGCGGGTTTCGGCGATTTCTGCCGGGGTGATAGCCATAGGAGCTCCTGTCTGCCGTTTCACGTCCGTCTATTCTACCGTGGGCGGGTGCTAGGCTGCGCCGAAGTGCGGCGTTACTCGCACGTTAACATGAGAATGGTACGAACGTGGCGCGCAGGCGAGCGGCGGGCGAGGGCAGATGCGTGGGTGCTCGCGGCGCGCAAAGGCGAGGGCAGGCGCGCGGGTGTGAACAGGGCGTGCGTTCGCGCGGCGAGGGCAGGCGCGAGCAGGGCATGCAGGCGAGAGCGAGGCATCCTTGCGCGAACGAGGTCCGCGGTCGCTGTGGTTATACGGCCTGCACGTCACCAGTGGCGTAGTCGATATCCCAACCATTGGCGGTGTTGTAGACAAGCACGCGCTCGTCGATGCTTCCGTCGTCGGTCCTGATGTCCACGACCACGGCGCGGGGGATGGTCTCGTCTCCTCGATAGATGGGGGTCGCAGCGTACCAGAGCATGCCCAGCGGGTTTTGGTCGAGCCACGTGCGGGCGAGGTCTTCGGTGTAGCCCATACCACCGGGCGAAACATTGTCACCGATGTTTTGAGTACGGGTGCCGGGCACGATATTCTCTGCTTCCATGGAACCGCCCAAGCTCCAGGCGACGAGATGGCTGCGGTTCCACAAGCGTCCGTGGTAGGTGCGTCTTCCGTCAATTCCCTCGATTGAGACCTCGGGGTTTATGCGCGGCCAGCCAACAGGGTCTGCAGGGTCGGGTGCGTCATTGCGGTCCTGGGCCCTCACGGCGGCGCGCATCTCGCCCGTGATCCAACCGCCCGCCCAGGTGGCTCGCCCAAGAGCGTCGAGGTCACCGTAGGCAATGCCCGGATCGGCGCCTTCATCAACATCTTGCGCCGTGCCGAACACGCGGTAATAGTCGGGGTAGTCGTTAGCCGACCAGGTGAGATCTGCTTCGCCTAGCTGCGCGATTCCATTGTTGGCCTGTTCAGGCGACCTGGTGTCGGTGGTCTCGCTAAAACCCGATGCTGCGAGCAGCGCGTCAAGCGGATTTGGCCCATCGACGGCGGCGTAGCCGCCCAGCGCGGCGAGCACGGCGACCATAGCGGCGAGCCATCGGGCAAAACGGCGGGGCAAGCGGGGCATCATCTCTCCTTCGGTTGCGGTTTGAAGCAAAACTTGCCTCAAAGGATCGAATTTTGGGCTAAGGGTCAAGTAGCAGAAAATCGGGCACCCTCGTGAGCTGGTGTTTCTTGCCGCAGAGTGGGCAGTGTACTAAGGCTGTCCGCGAAAAAACGATCCTTTGACAAGAGTTTTGCAAAAACGGGCGAAGCATGGTCCTGTTTGCGCGCGTTATTGCAGCGCCCAGGCCATGTTTCGCCCTTTGTACGCATCCTCAACGGCGCGTGAGGTTGGCGTCGACCTTGGGCGCACCCGCGACGGCGCGTGAGGTTGGCATCGACCTTGGGCGCACCCGCGACGGCGCGCAGCCGGCATCACTCTTTGAGCACGTCTTCGACGATGCGCGCCGTCGCGGCCGCATCCTTGGCGTAGAAGTCCGCGCCAATCTGCTCGGCGTATTCCGGGGTGAGCACGGCCCCTCCGACGATGATTTTGACCTCCGGCGCCTCGCGGTGCAGAAGCTCGATCGTCTCTTCCATATTGGCGACTGTAGTGGTCATGAGGGCGGAAAGCCCCACGAGCCTGAGGTCGCGCTCGCGCACGGCATCGAGTATCGCGTGCGGGTCCACATCGCGTCCCAGGTCGAAGACCGCGTAACCATAGTTTTCAAGCAGCATGCGAACGATATTCTTGCCGATATCGTGGATGTCGCCCTTTACGGTGGCGAGCGCAATGCCGCCTTTGTCGCCGAGCTCGCTGGCCGGCATGACCGCGCGGATGGTGTCAAAGCCTGCCCGCGCCGCTTCCGCCGAGGCCATGAGCTGGGGAAGGAAGAAGGCTCCGCGGTCGAATCGGTCGCCAACCTCATCGAGCGCAGGGATAAAGCATTCGTTGATGAGCTTCATGGGTTCACATTTTTGTAGCGCCGTACGCGTGGCGGCTGGCATATCGCCCTTGCGTCCAGTGATGATGAGATGGCGAATGGTGTCGCTTACGTCGGCTGAAGAGGCGCCGGGCTCAGCGGCGCTACCGCCCGTGGTGCTCGCTGCGACAGCGTTCATCGTGGCAGGTGCCGCCATGGCGTTGCCGCTACCTCCAGTGAGGGAAGCCTCGGCGCGCCCATCGGCAGCCTTATAGGGGTCGGGGGCGCCCGCGTAGCGCTCGATGAATGCGGCCGAACCCTCGTCTTCGGCGTTCAGCACGCGGAAGCTGCGCACCACATCCATATAACGATCCGAACCGGGGTTCATGATGGCGGCATCGAGCCCCGCGCCGAGCGCGGCGGCGAGGAAGGTCGCGTTCAGGAGCTCGCGCGCAGGCAGACCGAAGCTCACGTTTGAGACGCCAAGCGAGGTGCGCACGCCCAAATGCTCTCGGCAGAGCTCGACGGCACGAAGGATGTCGAGCACTTGGTGCTGGCTCGTCGAGGCGGTCATGACGAGGCAGTCTACGAGAATCCGCTCGCGGCCGATCCCATAGCGGGCGGCTTCCTTCACGATGCGCTCGGCAATTTGCAGGCGCGCTTCCGCCGTCGCGGGGATGCCGGCCTCGTCGAGCGTGAGGGCTACGATGTCGCAGCCGTAGTGCGCCGCGATGGGGAGCACCGCATCCATGCTCTCGCGCTTTCCGTTTACCGAGTTGATGATGGGTTTCCCTGGGTAGCGTCGCACCGCAGCCTCGATGGCGACGGGGCTGGTCGAGTCGATTTGGAGGGGGAGGAGGGTCGAGCCCTGCAGCTCCTCGCAGGCGCGCACCATCATGGCGGGTTCGTCGATCTCGGGCAGGCCCACGTTCACATCGAGCACGTCGGCGCCCTGTTCCTGCTGGCTGATGCCCTGGCCGACGATGTAGGCGAGGTCGCCGGCACGGAGCGCTGCCTGGAGCTTCTTCTTGCCCGTCGGGTTGATGCGCTCGCCGATGACGGCGATGCGACGGCCGTCGAGCGTGATGAGCTTTTGGGCGCTCGTGCAGGTGAAGGGGTGTGTCGCCTGCCGCGGCTCGGGCTTATGGCCGCCAAGCTTCTGGGCAAGGAGACGGATGTAGGCGGGGGTGGTGCCGCAGCAGCCTCCAACGATGCCCGCACCGTCGGCGATTATGTCGCCCACTGCTTCTGCATAGTCTTCGGGCGTGATGTCGTAGACGGTTTGGCCATTCTCCACGCGAGGGAGCCCGGCGTTCGCTTGAACGATAAGGGGCTTGTTGGTCACGGCAAGCATGCGCTGCGCGAATGGGCGGATTTCCCGCGGTCCGAGTGAGCAGTTGATGCCGAGGGCGTCCACCCCGAGCGCGTCGAGCGATGCGGCGGCGATCTCGGGCGAGGTGCCGAGGAACGTTCGGCCGTCGGCCTCAAAGGTCATCGTGGCGATGACGGGCAGATTCGTACACTCCTTGGCGGCGAGCGCGGCTGCCTTGACCTCGAGGAGATCGGTCATGGTCTCGATGACGATTAGGTCGGCGCCCGCCTGCTCGGCCACACGTGCCTGTTGGGCGAAGAGCGCGTGCGCCTCATCGAACGAGAGCGTTCCCAGGGGGCGCAGCAGCGCGCCGATGGGCCCGATGTCGGCCGCGACATAGCGCGGGTGCGCGGCGCGTGCCGCCTGCACCGCAGCGGTGAAGACGTCCTCAACCGACGCTGCGTCGCCGAGCTTGAGCGCGTTGGCGCCGAAGGTATTGGTGGTGACCACCTCGCTGCCTGCCTCAACATAGGCGGCGTGCACGCGAGTGATGACCTCTGGGTTCGTGAGGTTGAGGAGCTCGGGGACCTCGCCCGCCGCCATGCCCGCGGCTTGCAGCATGGTGCCCATGCCGCCGTCGAAGAGCAGGTGGCGCCGGCCCTCGAGGACGAGGCGCAGGTCTTTGTCAGCGATGCGAAGTGTGTCGAGCGTGCGCGGGCGGTAGGTCTCGCCGGCGGCAAGTCGCTCGGTGAGCGGGGCGAGAGATGCGTTCGGTGTAGGGGCGGTTGGGGTGCCTGGAGAGGCAGAGGTAGCCGGGGCGGCGGGGGTGACGGTCATGCGAATCCTTTCGATAGATGCACGAGATTGTACGCCACCTTGTGCGCTGTCGAGGGCTGCGAAGGCGCGTCAGGTATCTGGTGGCGGCGTGGGGAGGCTGCGAACCACGAGTGCCAGGCAGCTGGGTGTCGTCTTGTGTGTTGGCGGCAAGCAACGCGACTGCCAGCAGTGAGCGCCTTGTCTGTTGGCAGTGGGCGTCGCGCCTACCAGTTGCGAGCGTCGCGCCTGCCAGCAGTGAGCGCCTTGCGTGTTGGCGCGCGTGCCGCGCCTACCAGCAGCGCGTGCCGCGAGCGCGGAACGGGCAACCCGATGCCACGCGACAGCCCGCGCAAGAGCGCACCGCATCCGACGAGTGCGGGTCGCCTTCGAAGAGCCCGATGAAAGCCGTGATGCTCTTGGTGGGCATGAGCAGATTGGCTGGCGTGGCGGTGATGCCACAGAGTCGCGTGGCGTTGAGCGTGGCGAGCACCGTGGGCTGAACGGCGAGCGGAAGGTCACCGTATCCGGGGCTAAACCGTGCGTTGCAGGAGAGGCCCGCGGCTTGGGCGGCGGATTCAATCTCGCAGTTGAGCGCATCGGCTGCGCTTTCCACCAAGGCGGAGCAGGCTGCATCAAAGACGGCTCCCTCGAGCGGGTTCTGGCTGCTCAACACGCGTAGGCGCTGCTCGGAGGCCATGCCGAGCGTGACGGCGAGAACGGCGACATATCGTGCGTCCTTGAGGTGGCGAAAGATGTCGCGCCCTGTGAGCGCCAGCGCTGTGCCCTCGAGCGTGATATGGCCCGCAGCAACTGGGGTTTGGTTCGCAGGCACCGGGTGCCCGCGTTTCACCTTTTGGTTCGCAGGCACCGGGTGCTCGCATTTCACCTTTTGGTTCGCAGGCACCGGGTGTTTGCGTTTCACCGGGGTGTCGTATGCTGTTCCGCGGGGGAAGACTGCCCAGATGCCAGCGGGAGCTATGCGGGTCACGGCATCGGCCGCGACGGCATCGATGCGCTCGGCGAGCTCTGGCTCGATCTTTTGCCCGTGATATCCAAGGTAGCAGAGCATCTCGTCGCGGTCGAGCGGCATCGTTTTCGCCCCTGGCCGCCATACGCGTGGAACGCCCAGCGGCAAGGGCGCCCGTCCGGCTTCGCTTTGCCCTGTCCCCGTTTCGCGTTCGGTCACGATAGCTCCGGCGCTATCGGCCGAGCGCCTGCATCGCAGCGGACGCGACCGAGGGGCGGTTCATGGTATAGACGTGCAGGCCGTCCACGCCGTGCTCCTTGAGGTCTTGGAGCTGGCGGCATGCGTAGTCGATGCCCGCCTGCGCGAGGCTCGCCGGGTCATCGTCATATTTGGCCAGGAGCTTGATAACGGGCGATGGGAGCGACGCTCCGCACATGAGCACCATGCGCGTGATCTGCTGCTTGCTCACAAAGGGCATGATTCCGCAGGTGATGGGCACCGTGATGCCGGCCTTTTCGGCAAGGTCCAGGAACCGGTAGCAGTATTCGTTATCAAAGAAGAGCTGGGTAACGAAGAAGCTCGCCCCTGCATCCTGCTTGAGCTTAAGATGCTCGACGCTCGTCTCGAGGCTCTCGCATTCAATATGTCCTTCGGGATACGCTGCGCCGCCCACGCAGAATCCGGCCTCGATGAGCGCGGGGATGATCTGCGCCGCGAACGAGAAGTCGCTTGGGGCGCCGTAGAGCGGGCTGTCTTTCGTGGGCCGATCGCCGCGAAGGGCGAGCACGTTCTCCACACCAGCGGCCTTGTACTGGGCGATGCGCTCCTTGAGCCCTTCCCGCGTGAGCGAAATGCAGGTAAGGTGCGCCACAGAGCTGACGTTGAACTCGCTCTCGAGCATCGAGGCGATGGCGGCGGTCTGGGCGAAATTGCCGCCCCCGCCGGCAGAGCAGGTGACGCTGATGAAGTCTGGCCCGTAGGCGCTCAGCTTCTTTGCCGCGTCGCGGGCCTTGTCGAGGGTGAGCTCCCCCTTGGGCGGGAACATCTCGAACGAAACGGGGATCTTGCCTGCTGCGTGGGCTTTGGTGAAGATGTCGTCGACGTGCATGGTTCGCCTTTCGGTCGAGGTACTCGAATCGTTGCCCTGTCCAGTATCATGCGCCGTGCGGTGCCGCGAGGTCAGCGGGTCCCGGCGGGCTCCGGCGCGCGGTGCCGCCGCCGAGGTGGCGCTACCAAGCTGGCACGCTGCGCAGTGCCGCCGAAGCAACGCCGGAGCAGCGCACCCGGCATGCCGCCCAGGCAGCGCGCCCGGCATGCCAACGACAGCGTCCGGCGTGCCGCCGAGACGACGGGTACTGTTAGCATTATGGAAGCTGAGCGCACTGCTGTGAGGCTGATTTTAGAAATTATTTTTATCACGCCCCGGCAGCGTGCCGTAACGAGCCTCCGCGGCGCTCATGCTGTTACACTAGCTTCTCGGAATGGTATCGCGCCCGCAACGCGTCCGAAATGCCGCGGAAACATGGCGCGACTACCCTGCTTTGTGTTCAGCAGGCAGTTGTTGCCGCGGTATGTGCGCGCGGCGCGTGAACGAAGGGAGCCTCGATGGCAGACCTAACCGATCGCTTCGGGACCATGGTGTTCTCGGAAAGCGTCATGCAGGATTACCTCCCCAAAGACGTGTACAAGACCCTCCTTGCAACCATCGAGGAAGGCGAGCCGCTCAACCTGGACGTTGCGAATGCCGTCGCGCACGCCATGAAGACGTGGGCGCTCGAGCACGGCGCGACGCATTACGCGCACTGGTTCCAGCCGCTTTCCGGCATCACGAGCGAGAAGCACGATAGCTTCCTCGAGCCGGTGGGCAACGGCACGGCCATCACCAAATTCACGGGCAAGGCGCTCATCCAGGGCGAGCCCGATGCGTCGAGCTTCCCCAACGGCGGCCTCCGCGCCACGTTCGAGGCGCGCGGCTACACCGCATGGGATCCCACGAGCCCGGCCTTCATCAAGGACGAGGTGCTCTGCATCCCCACGGCTTTCTGCGGCTATAACGGCGAGGCCCTCGACAAGAAGACCCCGCTTCTGCGCTCCATGAAGGTGCTCGACACGCAGGCCAAGCGTGTGCTCGCGCTTTTCGGCAAGACGCCGAAGCGCGTGGTGCCGAGCGTGGGCCTCGAGCAGGAGTACTTCCTTATTAAGAAGGACGCCTACCGCAAGCGTCGCGACCTGGTTATTACGGGCCGCACGCTTTTCGGAGCGCCTCCGTGCAAGGGCCAGGAGCTCGAGGAGCATTACTTCGGCGCTATCCGCCCCTCTGTTTCCAAATACATGAAGGCGCTCGATGACGAGCTGTGGGCGCTCGGCATCCCGGCGAAGACCAAGCACAACGAGGTCGCGCCGTGCCAGCACGAGCTCGCGCCCGTGTATACCGAGCTCAACGAGGGCATCGACAACAACATGCTCGTGATGGAGAAGATGAAGCTCGTGGCCACGAACTTCGATCTCACGTGCCTGTTGCACGAGAAGCCGTTCGAGGGTATCAACGGGTCCGGCAAGCACAACAACTGGTCGATCAGCGCCGGTGACGAGAACCTGCTCGACCCGGGCGACACCCCGCTCGAGAACCTGCAGTTCGTGGTGTTCCTCACGGCGGTCATCGAGGCGGTCGACAAGTACCAGGACCTGCTGCGCATGTCGGTGGCGAGCTGCGGCAACGACCATCGCCTTGGTGCGAACGAGGCGCCGCCGGCGATCATCTCCATCTTCCTGGGCGACCAGCTCACCGAGGTCGTGCAGAAGATCATGGACGGCAAGGCGAGCGTCCACGCCACGCACGGCGTGCTCGACCTGGGCGCCGACGTGCTGCCCAACCTGCAGCAGGACAACACCGACCGCAACCGCACCTCGCCGTTCGCCTTCACGGGCAACAAGTTCGAGTTCCGTGCGGTGGGTTCCGAGGCTAACCCCTCCGACCCGAACCTCGTGCTCGATACCGCCGTTGCCGAGGCCCTGAAGGAGTTCGCCGACGCGCTCGAGGGCACACCTGAGGACGACTTCGCCGAGAAGGCCCTCGAGTACTGCAAGCAGAAGCTGATCGAGCACCGTCGCATCCTCTTCTCGGGCGACGGTTACTCCGACGAATGGCAGACCGAGGCCGAGCGCCGCGGCTTGGCGAATCTTCGCACCACGGCCGACGCGCTGTCTGCGATGGTGGCCCCCAAGAACCTTGCGCTTTGGCAGAGCATGGGCGTGCTGACCGAGACCGAGGCGTTCAGCCGCTACGAGGTGAAGCTCGAGAAGTACAACAAGCTCATGAACATCGAGGCCACGACGATGATTCGCGAGGCGCGCCGCACGTACCGTCCGGTGATTACCGCCTACGCAACCAAGGTCGCCAAGGGCCTGGAGACCATTCGCGCTGCCGGTGCCGACGCAGCCATGCAGTGCGAGCAGAACACGCTCAACAAACTGTGCAACGGCATCACCGAGATCAACGAGTCCATCAAGGCGCTCGACGCGGTGCATCAGAAGGCCGAGGCGCTTCTCGACGCGCAGGAGCAGGCGAATTGCTACGCGCATGAGGTGAATCCCGCCATGGAGACGCTGCGTGCCGCGGTGGATGCCATGGAAGAGATCGTTGCCGCCGATTACTGGCCGGTACCGACGTACGACGACATCCTGTTCTACGTGTAGGGTGCGCTCCCGGAAGAAGCCCCCGCTTCCTCCTTCGCTGGTCCTCGGAGCTCGGCTTTGCCGAGCTCCTGCGGAATCGCTCAGGAGGAAGCGGGGGCTTCCTGCGTTTACTCTGCTCGAAAGGCTAAAAGGGGCGCTGTTGCGGGGCGCTTGCAACTTTTGGGCACTCGGACGCCGATGGGCAGAGTAGCCGAAGCCATGGCAAGCCGATGACCTGCTGTTTTGATAACGCGTAGACCGGGTATACTCGGCGAGTCTTCGGGCAAGTGCCCAAAAGTTGAAAAGGGCTCGTCGGCATCCGCTTTCTGGCCATGAACTACGCTCCGCAAACGAACGAACCCGCAGGGCTCAAGGCCTTGCGGGTTCGTACTTCTTGCATATGGTGCCCCCAGCGGGATTCGAACCCGCGATCTTCGCCTTGAAAGGGCGACGTCCTAGGCCACTAGACGATGGGGACAGCATCGGTAGAGTATAGCAGAGCGCTGCGCGTCCGCCAAGGTCGATTGACGATGGTTTCGTGGCGCGCGCGTTCATCGCGCCGAGCTGCGCATTCGGCAGGCGCGTATCATAGATGTGGCTAGGCTCGCCACGGGGAGGCGCAGACATGGAGACGGGATTCATGGACCGGTTGCTACTTGCACAGACGACCATTGACTACGATGTCGACCGGCGCAGCGAGGAGGGGCTCATCGGGCGGTTGCTTGCAAGCGACCGCACGCGGGTGGTCATCGTCGATAACGGGCTCATCGCCGTACCCAAGCGCTTTGGGTCGGTGACGCCGACGGCGCTTGATTGCACCGCCGATCCTGCCGCGCCCCGCCCGGATGCCGAGGCCCCCATTGGGACGGTGCGGCTAGCTACGGTTAGCGCCGCCGATGTGCGATCTGAGGAGCATCGGCCGGGAGCGCTCTTTGTATATCTTGGGCTCGATCGGGAGGTGGGGCCATCTGCACAGCCCGTTCCGTATCTCGCCCTCGACATCACACGCGCGGTCGATGAGCCTCGTAATGCTGCCGCCGGCGCCGACCACGAGCTCGGCCGCTCGGCTGTCACCTTTTCGCAGAGAGCGCTTCGCGACTTTGATTGGGTGGAGCTGCGCTCGTTCGCGCCTTGCGCGTCGACGCGCGATGCTGGGCTGGCCACGAGTGCCGTTGCGATCTGCGCATGGCATAGCCAGCAGCGGTTCTGCCCCGCATGTGGCGCTCCGGTGCGGCCCGCGCTCGCCGGCTGGGCGCAGGCCTGCACGAATCCCGCAGATGAGGACCGCCTGCTCTTCCCGCGCATCGAGCCCGCGGTGATCACGGCTATCGTCGATGACGAGGAGCGCATCCTCTTGCAGCACAACACGGCGTGGCGCGAGCGGTTCTACTCGGTGTCTGCCGGATTCGTGGAGGCGGGCGAGAGCCTCGAGCACGCGGTGCGCCGCGAGGCTCACGAAGAGGTGGGCGTGGAGCTCGACGAGGTGTGCTACCTCGGTTCGCAGCCCTGGCCCTTCCCGGCATCAATCATGTTGGGCTTCCGGGCCCACGCTCGAACCGCAGAGGTCGCCGTCGACCATGAGGAGGTTGCGGCGGCGCGCTGGTTCACGCGCGAGGACCTTGCCCGTGCCGTCGCGTCGGGCGAGGTCGAGCTGCCTGGCCGCGCGTCCATCGCCCGGCACATGATCGAGAACTGGTACGGCGCGGAAATCGGGTAAGCGGCGCGAACGCACGCTGCTTACTTCACCGTAAGCACCGGCACGTCGACCGAGCGCAGCACGCCGAAGCTCACGCTGCCGAGCATGCCGCGGAGGGCTCCAAGGCCACGGCGCCCCATGACCACGAGGTCGATATTGTGGTTGTCCACGTATTCCGCGATGCCTTCCACAGGAGAGCCTGAAAGCGCCGCGCTCGTCACGATCTGGCACGAGGCATCGTCGCGCGCGTCATCGACCACGTGCTGGATCTCGGTGCGCATGCGGTGGAGCGCGGGCCCCATGATGCCGTCGGATTCGAGCTCCTCGCTTAGGTTATCGGGCGCATCGAAGGCGTCGCTGCTGAGCGTGGGCGAGGCGAGCGGCCCTGCCGCCACGACTGTGACAACGTGGATCGTCGCTTCGGGGTCTCCTCCCACCATGCCGAACGCGATGTGCAGCGCGCTCAGGGCGTGTTCAGATTCGTCGTAGGGCACCAGGACGTTTTTGAAGAACATGGCGGCTCCTTCCCGCATGACGACCTTTCCTTGGTTATACCCGGGCGGCGGGCGTTTTCCCTGTGGAAGGGCGGCGGGCTACGCAAGCGGCGGGTGGGGCGGGGCGAGCGCGCGGGCGGTTGATTTTACTGTGAGGCGGGCTGTTCGCTGGCGCCGCCGTGCTATGATGCTGCGGCCGATCGCGGTGCGGTCGCCGGTCAATGGCGGCCACCCGCACGCGATAAGCGCCTGGGGCTGTTCGCCCCGGGGAGGCGCGCTCCAAGGCGCGTGGATGTGTCCGCGTCTGCCTGGGGAGGTTTGCGCATGAATCATGCTGAGAGCAAGCAATCTGTCGAAGTGGCCCGCAGCGGGCGGGAGACGTGTGCTGTGCAGGCACCGTGCGCCGCTCGGGCGTCGCGCTCTTCAGAGTCGCCGTACTCCGCGCAGGCGCAGGGCGGCGAACGTGTACCGCGCTCTGCACAGGCATCGCAATCCGCGCCGACGCCGCATTCCGTGCCTGCGCCCCGTCCGACCGCTGGCAAATGGGTTGTGCTCTTCACCGTCGTGGCCATGACCTTCATGTCTACGCTCGACAGCAGCATCGTGAACGTTGCTCTGCCCGCGATGCAGCGCGAGCTCGGCGTGGGGGCTGCCGATATCCAATGGGTTTCGAGCATCTACCTGCTCGCATGCTGCGTAACCGTGCTCGTGTTCGGCCGCTTGGGCGACCGTTACGGCAAGGTGCGCTTCTTCCAGGTTGGCGTTGCGCTCTTTACAGCGGGCTCGGCGCTCTGCGGCCTTGCAACGACGCTTCCCGTGCTCATTGGCGCCCGCGTGGTGCAGGCGCTCGGCGCCGCAAGCGCGACGGCGAACAACATGGGCATCGTGACCGAGGTGTTCCCTGCGAGCCAGCGAGGCCGCGCGCTCGGTATAACCTCGACGTTCGTGTCGCTCGGCCTCATGTGCGGCCCCACGATCGGCGGCATGCTTGTGGCGGTGTATCCGTGGGAGTCGATTTTCCTCATCAACGTGCCAGTGGGTATCGTGGCGTTTCTGGTGGGCCTGAAGACTTTGCCGCGCGACGCGCCGCGCACCGAGGCCGACCGGTCCGCGCGCGCGGGCTTCGATATCGCGGGTTCCCTATTACTCGCTCCGGCGATTTTCTTCACCTTCTTCTCGCTTACTAACCTCGCTAACGGCGCCACGCCGCTCCTCATGGGCTTGCTTGCGGCGGGCCTTGCGTTGCTCGTGGTGTTCGTGTTGGTGGAGCGCCGCGTGGAGGCTCCGCTTGTCCGCCTCGACCTCTTCGGCAACGCGGTCTTCTCGGCCAACCTTGCCGCGATGTTCCTCTGCTTCCTTGCGGTGGGCGCAACCGAATACCTGCTTCCCTTCTTTTTGCAGGACGCCTGCGGGTACGAGTCGAATGTTGCCGGCTTCATCCTCACGGCGATCCCGCTCGGCATGGCCATCATGGGCCCGCTGGGCGGTGCGCTCTCGGACCGCATCGGCAGCTTCTGGCCGTGCCTCGTGGGGCTTGTGATCTACGCAGCGGGTATCTGGTTCGTAGGCGGGCTTTCAGACGATGCGGGCGTCGTCGTTATCGTGTTGCTTATGGCGGCCATGGCGGCGGGCACCGGACTGTTCCAGTCGCCGAACAACGCGCTCGTCATGGGGTCGGTTGAGACGGAGGACCTCGGCTTTGCGGGGAGCCTTGTCTCGCTCGTGCGCTACATGGGTATGTCGGCTGGCGTGACGGGCGGCACGGTGCTGCTGTACGGGCAGATGAGTTCCCTGGCGGGCCATGCGGTGACCGGCTATGTGGAGGGGCGCCCGGAGCTCTTCCTCGCGGGCTTCTCGTTTACGTTCGACGTGCTCGCCGTGCTCGTCCTGTTGGGCGCGGCCCTGCTCGTGGTGGGCGCGGTCTTGAAGCGCGGGCGTTGATGCGCGACGGTTGCCGTTTGGCAGTCGCCGCCCGCATGCCGAGCCGGCTTGAGCGTTCGCATCGGTTCGAGCGCCCGTGATGGCTCGTTCGTTCGCACCCGTACGCCCCTGCGCCCGCCGCGCATGCACCGGTCCACACACCCGCCCGCGGGCCGCATGCCCATGCCGGCCTTCGCGCGTGCACAGTCCTCGAGATCTCCCATACGCCCCTGCACCCGCCCGCACGCCCGTGCCGACCGTCGCACCTGCACTCTCCTACCGGCCCTCGCGCATGCACCGGCCATCGCAACGTGGTTTTTTTGATTGCTACGGGCGTTTCGGTGATACCATACCTCGCAAGCAACGCGCTGCGGAAGGCATAAGTCCAGTTGTCCTTCCGCGGCGCGTTTTCGTGTTGAGGGGCTGGGCACACAGGAGGTTTGCATGCCTAGCACGCGCGCTCGGCACTTCGTTTTCTCGATACTCATGGCGTTTGCCATGGTTTACGGCATGGAGCTCTACAACCAAGCGCTCATGGCGGGTGGCCTTACGACCGAGTTGTTCCTCTCTCCCTTTGGAGACATGGTGCCGCTTATGGCGGCGGTCATCGTCCTCGAAGCGCTCGTTGGCGGCAAGGTTGCACACCACTGCACGTTCAAGTTCCTCAGGGCGGGCGAGGATCCAGCACTGCTGATCACCGTATTCCTCGGTATTTTCACCTGCTGGACTATGTGCTCCATGATGAGCTTCGTGGCCACGATCGCGTTCAAGCAGCCACCGCTCTCGCAGCTCGTTGCCACGTGGCTGCAAACTACGGCGATGAACTTTCCCATGGCGCTTCTGTGGCAGCTCTTCGTGGCAGGCCCGGCGGTGCGCTGCTTGGCGCGTTGGCTGTTCAGGCTGCCCTTCCTTTCTGGGGAGCAACGGCAAGCGAATGAGTGTGGCGAACGGATGCGGGTGAAGTAGTCCCGTGTGGCGGGGTTCCATGCGCAATTCATTTTCGGGCAAGAATGTGTCGAAAAGAGGGCTCTAGAAGCCGAGTTTCGACACAATCTTGCCCAAGAATGAAGTTCGATGAGGGGCCGGCGGTTCGGACGCGTACGCTTTCGGCATCGGAGGGGGTGCGCAGACGCCGTGGGCGCGGGCGAAGTGCGTTACAATACGTCCGGTTGAAATCGCACATCATCGGAACACAGACGCACGTCCCGCTGGCCATGCTCGCGCTTGCACCTGCCGCTCGTCGCCTCGCGCGTCGGCGGCCACATGCCAGCGCATGGCAGACCGGCGCGTTGCGCAGAGGAGACCCATGCCAAGCATCGCCGAAGAGGTCGCTTCGCGACGCACCTTCGCCATCATCTCGCACCCGGACGCGGGCAAGACCACACTTACCGAGAAGCTCCTCCTCTATACCGGCACCATCCAGGCGGCGGGTTCGGTAAAGGGGAAGAGCAGTGCCAAACACGCAGTCTCCGACTGGATGGAGATCGAGAAGCAGCGCGGCATCTCGGTGACTTCGTCGGTGCTGCAGTTCACCTATGACGGCTGCTGTGTGAACATCCTGGACACCCCCGGTCACCAGGACTTTTCGGAAGATACGTACCGTACGCTCATGGCTGCCGACGCCGCCGTCATGGTGATCGATGGCGCGAAGGGCGTTGAGGCGCAGACCGTTAAGCTCTTTCGCGTTTGCGCACTGCGCGGTATTCCCATCTTTACCTTCGTGAACAAGCTCGACCGCGAGACACGCGACCCGTTCGACCTCTTGGACGAGATTGAAACGGTGCTCGGCATCTCGACCTACCCCATGAACTGGCCCATCGGCTGTGGCCAGAATTTCCGCGGCGTCTTCGAGCGCGCGAGCCGCCACGTGCTTGCCTTCGAGGGCGACGGCCGCGCGAATGCCACCAAAAAGGTGGATGAGATTGAGGCCGAGCTGGGCGATCCGGCGCTCGATGAGCTCATCGGGGCCGAGAACCATCGTAATCTCATGGACGACATCGAGCTTCTTGATGGAGCGGCGGACGAATTCGACCTCGAGGCCGTTCGTGCGGGCAAGCTCAGCCCCGTCTTCTTTGGTTCGGCGCTCACAAACTTCGGCGTAGAGCCGTTCCTCAAAGACTTCTTGAGGCTTGCGCCGGCACCGAGCCCGCATAAGGATGCGCTCACGGGCGAGCAGGTCGACCCGGCATCGGACGAGTTCTCCGGCTTCGTGTTCAAGATCCAAGCCAACATGGACAAGAACCACCGCGACCGCATCGCCTTCCTGCGCATCTGCTCGGGCAAGTTCGAGCGCGGCATGGACGCTTTCCATATGCAGGGCGGGCGCAAGCTCAAGCTCGCCACGGGCACGGCCATGATGGCCGACGACCGCGCCATCGTGGACGAGGCGTACGCGGGCGACATCGTGGGCCTCTTTGATCCGGGCATCTTCTCCATCGGCGACACGCTCTGCGCCGGTAAGCGCCGCGTGCAGTATGCGGGCATCCCCACCTTTGCGCCGGAGCATTTCGCGCGCATCAGCCAAGTGGACACCATGAAGCGCAAGCAGTTCGTGAAGGGCATGGAGGAGCTTGCACAGGAGGGTGCGGTCCAGATATTCCGCGAGATTGGCGCCGGCATGGAGAGCGTGATCGTGGGAGTGGTGGGCGTGCTTCAGTTCGACGTGCTGGAGCAGCGGCTCAAGAGCGAGTACCACGTTGAGGTGCGTCGCCAGCCGCTCGGCTACACCGATATTCGCTGGATCGCCAACGAACCCGGCTCGGTGGACGTGAAGGCGCTCGACCTCACGCGCGACACCCTGCGCGTGGAAGACATGCGCGGCAGCAAGCTGCTTCTGTTCACGAGCCCCTGGAACGTGGACTGGGCGCACGATCACAACCCCGAGCTCGAACTTTCCGAGTTCGGCAACGTTTCGTTCTAGCGCCTGCGCCTGCGGCGGCGTTGGGGGAGGCATCTGGTCTGGCGGCGCCCGCGCCTGGGTCGTCTGATCTGCAAGCGTCGGCGCCGGGGTCGCCTGATTCCCAAGCGCCTGCGCCTGCGCCCAGGGCGTCCGGTCTGCTGGCCCCCCGCGCCCGCGCCCAGGGCATCCGGTCTCCTGGCCCCCGCGCCCGCGCCGGAGGCCACCAGCTCATGATCATGGATGGCGAACAGGGGGCTGTCGACTTTCCCTCTTGTCGGCGCGCCGCGACGGGACCGGGAGAGGCTTCCCATGGCGTTCATGGCGCTGCACGCGCGCGTTTCCAGCGCGTTGCGGGCTGGTTTCTCTTGCGTGTACGCGTGCTTTCCGCCCCGTTGCCGTTCGGTTGCCGATGTTTCCGGCTCGTTGTAGATCGGTAAACGAGGCGAATCTGCCGGGCAGCGACCGTTTAGCTTTTTACTATAGTCGCATTCCATCGGAAGCGGGCCTGCGTGCTGGCGTGGTGGCTCACCGTGAGTTCGGGCCATCGGATTCGCGGCGTGCCATCAGGTGGCGAGTTGCCACGCGGCGTGTGGAGTGTGCCGTGCAGCCGCGAAGCCGTGCACGCCCCGCTCGATACGAAGGGGGAATGCGCATGTATGACACTGGCTCTACCGCGTTCATGCTCGTCTGCACGATGCTCGTGCTCCTGATGACGCCAGGACTCGCCTTTTTCTACGGCGGTCTCTCGCGGCGCAAGAACGTCATCAACACCATGTTCATGTCGTTCATGGTGATTGGCATCGCGGGGCTCACCTGGGTGTTCGTGGGTTGGTCGCTCGCCTACGGCGGGGGCGGCGACAATCCCATCATTGGTGGTTTCGACCAGGTGGGACTCGCCGGAACGGTTGAGCGGCTCCTTGCGGAGGCCCAGAGCGTGCCCGACGGCACCCTCTACCCAACGGTTCTCGACATTGTTTTCCAGATGGCGTTCGCGCTCATCACGGCTGGCATCGTGACGGGGTCAGTGGCCGGGCGCATGCGCTTCGGAGCGATCGCGCTGTTCATCGGCATCTGGTCGGTCGTGGTCTATGCGCCGCTCGCGCACATGGTGTGGGGCGGTGAGGACAGCCTCATCGGGGGTATCATCGGTGCGCTCGATTTTGCCGGAGGCGACGTGGTTCATATCAGCTCGGGCCTCACGGGGCTTGTCCTCTGCCTGTTTCTCGGCGGCCGCAAGGGCTTCGGCCTCAAGACGTACCGCGCCCATAATGTTCCGTTCGTTGCGCTCGGCGCGGGGTTGCTCTGGTTCGGATGGTTCGGCTTCAACGGCGGGTCGGCGTTCGCGGCCGATCACATCGCAGTGATCGCAGTGCTGAATACCGTGGTCTCAAGTGCGGCAGGTATGGCCTCATGGATGGTCGTTGACCGCTTGGCAACGGGAAAGTGCACGCTCGTTGGCGCATGCACGGGCCTCGTGGTGGTCACGCCGGCGGCAGGCTACGTGGAGCCATGGGCTGCGGTGGTCATGGGGATTGTCGTTTCGCCGGTATGCTTCTTTGCAATCTCGCATCTTAAGGCGCGGCTTGGTTACGACGACGCGCTCGATGCGTTTGGTTGTCATGGCATCGGCGGTATCCTGGGTGGTGTCCTAACCGGAATCTTTTGCGTGCCGGAGCTTTCGCCGACGGGGATCGGCGGGCTCATCTACACGGGCAATGCGGAGCTTCTTGCCGACCAGGTGCTGGGCATTCTCGTTACGGCGGCGGCCGTTCTCGTGCTCGATGTGGCCATCGCGCTCGTGGTGAAAGCCGTGTTCCATGGGCGGTTGCGTGTGGACGTCGGCGAGGAGGCGCTCGGCCTTGACGTGGCTCAGCACGGTGAGAGCGCGTACCCGGCGTACACGGGGCTGGATGTGTAGCGGCGCGCTGGTAGTGCGGGCAACGGGCAGCGCAGCATGGACAGGCGGTTCGCCCGGTCGAGCCGGCAGCGGGAAATGTTGCGCAGGCAAGGGGCAATGGCCGGGCGGCTGGCGTTGCCACGCGGGCGACGGTCCGATGCCGTAGCCTCGGCAGCCGCCGCCTATCCTGCGAGAGCGAAGGTATTCAATAGGAGGATTCCATGAAGCAAATTACGGCAATCGTTCGACCCGAGATGCTCGAGCCGCTTAAGGATGCACTCACCAGCGCGGGCGTGCATGGTATGGCGGTTTCGGAGGTGCAGGGTTTCGGCAACCAGCGTGGCTGGAAGGAGTTTTACCGCGGCACCGAGGTGCTGCTCAACATGGTGCCCAAGGTCAAGATGTGCCTCGTGGTGGCGGATGGGGAAGTTGAGGAGCTTATCGACATCATTTGCACGGTCGCTAAGACGGGCGAGGTTGGCGACGGTAAGATTTTCGTGACCCCGGTCGAGGAGGCTGTTCGTATTCGCACCGGTGAGCGCGGTGAGGACGCCCTGTAAAACTGATAAAACGAACCCGGTTCGTTTTATCATTCCATGCCGGGGAAGTTAGTTTGGCGGAGCGCCTCATAGAGGACAACGGCGGCTGCATTGGAAAGGTTGAAAGCGCTGATGCGGTAATCCGTGGGATCGATGAAGTTGCCGCAGATATCTTGCCGCTGAAGCGCCTCGTGTCCGCCCGCTTGGCCGCGTTCGGCTTGCTCCGCCGGCGCGTATCCCTCTTCGGCGAGCTCGCCGGTGCGGTGCTCCCAGGCGGCACGGTTGGCGAGCGTCGCCTTGTCGGGCAGCATCGGAATGCGTTCGCAACTCTCGGCATAGCGTGCGAGCAGCTCCTCGGGGATGCCCGAGCTCTCCTTTCCGAGCACGAGGTAGTCTCCGTCGCGGTACGTGGACTCCGCATGGGTGCGGCGCGCTTTCTTGGTTAGAAGGTGCAGCCGGGGTTCGGGACCGTGCGCAGCCAGTCCATTGCGGAGACAGAAGTCGTCCCAGCCCGGGTACACCGCAAGGTCGAGATTGCCCCAGTATCCCAGGCCCGCCCGCTTGAGCGCGTGCTCGTCGAGCGAGAAGCCGAGCGGTTCGATGAGATGCAGCCGTGTGCCCGTGACCACGCAGGTTCGGCCGATATTGCCCGTGTTGGCTGGTATCTCCGGCTCGAACAGCACAAGGTTGAACATCGCGGCCTCCTCGCAGGGGACAAAGGTGCTGAGTTGGGACAAGGATGGAACAAAGGCGCCAGGATATTGTGTCCCACTTCAGGCTTCAAAGCAAAACTCTCGCCAAAGGATCGAATTTTGCGCGTACGTCCAAGTATCACGAAAATACGCAGCCCCTCTAGCTGGCATTCTTTTGAGCGCAATCGCGGCTGTACTCGGACGGTGGCCAAAAATTCGATCCTTTGGCGAGAGTTTTGCGTCGCGGGGCCGCATTGGAGGTCTTGAGACTTGTTTTCCGGGCGAGTATGCGTCGCGCGCATAGCGGCATATCGGGGTAGACGGCGGTGTGCCGGCCCGCTGCGGGCACAATGGTGGCGAAGCACAACGATGCCGTGCGAGCACGGCGGAAAGTGAGGCTACCATGGAGTATCTGAAGCTTAACAACGATGTCAAAATGCCGGTCGAGGGCCTGGGCACCTTTCTTATGAGCCCGGCCGAGGCCGAGGCTGCGTCGCTCGCGGCACTTGAGGCCGGCTACGAGCATATCGATACTGCGAACGCCTACATGAACGAGAAAGCTGTGGGCCGCGCCATTGCCAAGAGCGGTGTTGCGCGCGATAAGCTTTTCGTTTCTACCAAGCTTTGGCCCTCGGTCTACGAGGCCGGCGACGCTGCCATCGAGGGCACGCTCAATCGCCTGGGCTTGGATTACGTTGACATGCTCATTCTCCACCAGCCGGTGGGCAACTACCTCGCTGCATGGAAGACCATGGAGAAGGCCTATATGGAGGGCAAGGTTCGCGCGCTCGGCCTTTCCAACTTCCCGCAGGAGAAGATTGCCGAGGTCATCGATCATGCGGAGATTAAGCCGCAGCTCGTGACGGTAGAGTGCCATCCGTACTTCGCCCAGTCGGACCTCCGTGAGTACCTGAGTCAGTACGGTATCGTGATTGAGGCTTGGTATCCGCTCGGCCACGGCGACAAGGGCCTGCAGGAGGAGCCGGTCTTCACCAAGCTTGCCGAGAAGTACGGCAAGGCGCCGGCCCAGGTCATTCTTCGCTGGCATGTGCAGATGGGTACGTCAATCATTCCGGGCTCCAAGAATCCCGCCCACATCGCAGATAACGCCGACATCTTCGATTTCGAGCTCACTGATGAAGAGATGGCAGAGATCGCCAAGCTCGACGGCACGAAGAAGTACTACGAGGCCACCGAGGAAGCACTTGCTGGTTACCTCGCTATCAAGCCCGACTTCGACGCGCAGGAGTAGCAGGTCCCGGCGCTGCATGTGATGGCAGTGAGACTGTTTCCCCACACTCGCTTTCGGTTTGCTCCGCATCCCGTTCGGATGCGTTTCGTATTTTGCTCCGATGCGCGTCCCGATGTGCATCGTCCGGCATGAACCTTTTAGTTATAACTACGCAACGAGCGGATACTTCTCGGCATGTGGATGCAACCGTATCATTACATTCTAAGAAGTGGTTGCGAAATTTGAGCTGCGTCGTGCCGAGGTTCTGCCGTAGCGACCATGATGGCGTGCAAAGACGGAGCGCAAGCGGCGTAACTGAAAAACCTCGCGGAAGACGGGGTAGAAGGCTCGTAAACTGGTGGTAACTACCAGCCTTTGTAAAGGAGCGAACTGTATGGGACTCTTCGATAAGTTCAAGAAGGCCGTCTCGGCTGAGCCTGCCGCCCCGGCCAGGCCCGCTGCGATCACCGCGCAAGCTTCCGACTTCGCGCTGTGCGCCCCGGTTTCGGGGAAGGCCATTAAGATGGCCGACGTGCCCGACCCGGTCTTCAGCGGCGAGGTACTCGGCAAGGGGTGCGCGATCTGGCCCGAGAACGACGTGGTGTATGCGCCCGTGTCCGGCGAGGTGACCGTGACCATGGGGCACGCGGTGGGCCTCAAGAGCGATAGCGGCGTCGAGGTTCTCGTGCATGTGGGCGTCGATACCGTGGACATGAAGGGCCGCGGCTTCACGGGCTATGTGAAGCAGGGCGACCACGTAAACGCCGGCGACCCCATGATCAAGATCGATCGCAGCGAGATTGCCGCTGCCGGGCATCCTGATTGCGTGGTGCTCGCCGTGTCCAACACGGCTGAGTATGCCAGCGTGACCATGACTGCCGAGGCAGATGCGCACGTTGACGCGGGCGCCGCTGTTGTGGAGGTCGCGAAGTAGGCTTCTGCCCATACGTTATATAGTGCGTTTCGAACGGCGCTGCAGGTGGGTTGCCTGCGGCGCCGTCTTTTTGCGCGGGGTCGGTGCGCTTGTGAACCGGCGTGCTCCTATGATGTCGTGCCCTGCATAGACGGGTTCATAAACTTGTCGAGTGCTCCGCATAATCTTGCCGAAGTTACGCGATTTGCGGCATTCGACAAGTTTCTGCGGAGCACTCGACAAGATAATGAACGATATTGCGGAGAGGTCCCCGCAGAAGACGAGATAATCACCGTCTGCTTGCTTTTGTAGACTTCCTCCAATGAAAGATCTCCTGGTCTGTTTTCACATTGTGCCGAGCATGCATCTGGCGTATAGCGGCATATCGTCATAGACGCGGGAATAGCCGTGGCATGCGAGCACAATGGAGCTAGCACAAGCCATGCGCTCACGCCGGCTACGGGTGCCGGCGCGGGTGGCACAAAGGAGGTTCCCATGGAGTACAAGATCCTTTCCAATGGCGTGAAGATGCCCATGCTCGGCTACGGCGTGTTCCAGATCGACGACGCCACCACCGAGCGCTGCGTCGAGGACGCCATCGCGAGCGGCTACCGCATGATTGACACCGCCCAGGCGTATGGCAACGAGCGCGGCGTGGGCGCCGGCATCAAGGCGAGCGGCGTTGCGCGCGACGAGCTCTTCATCGTGAGCAAGGTGTGGGTTTCCAACTACGGCGAGGGCAAGACCTACGACTCCATCAAGCAGTCGCTCGAACTCCTTGGCGTGGATCAGATTGACCTTATGCTTCTTCACCAGGCCTACAGCGATTACCACGCGGCGTGGCGCGACATGGAGCGTGCGTACAAGGACGGCCTCGTCCGCGCGATCGGCGTTTCCAACTTCGACCCCACGCGCCTGCTCGACATCTGCACGTTCGCCGAGGTAGCGCCTATGATCAACCAGGTCGAGACCCATGTGTTCTGGCAGCAGCACTACGCGCATGAGAACATGGAGAACCTTGGCGTAGCGCACATGGCATGGGGCCCGTTCGCCGAGGGCGCCAACAACTTCTTCCAGAACCCGCTGCTCTCCGAGATTGGCGAGAAGTACGGCAAGTCCGTGGGCCAGGTGGCGTTGCGCTACCTCCTCGACCTCGGTGTCATCGTGATTCCCAAGTCTACGCACAAGGAGCGCATGGAAGAGAACTTCGACGTGTTCGACTTCCAGCTTTCCGACGAGGATAAGGCGAAGATTGCCGAGCTCGATTGCGACCGCTCGATTTGCTATGACCATCGCGACGTGCAGCTTATCGGCGGCCTGCTGAATCTTGTGAAGGGGCAGATCGCCGCGCAGGCGTAGGCGTGCAGCTGAAAGGAATGGTGGCATGCGCGCTCGGTATCGAGTGCGAGGCGATAGTGCAGGATAGGCGGGTGTTCTTCGGGGTGCCCGCCTTTTCTAGTGCGGGAGCGCGCGGGAACAGGTCGATCGAAAATGATAAAACTAACCCGGTTAGTTTTATCATTTGGCGGATCTGGAGCATGTTCCAGCACTGCCTTGTGTGCAATATCGGTCCTGCTTGGCCGGGGGGCCATTGCTGCCAGGGTGTTCACCGGGCGGCCTCGGCTGCGCAGCTACCGCCTGACCGCCTCGACGATATCCAGCACGGCCTGCGGCGCGTCGATCATGGCGACCACGTAGAACGTGGCGTGCGCGTCGGCGTCTTGGATGGGCACGCGCACGCGGTTCTCGTCGGGGTGGTTGAACTCAGATACGTCGGTGACAAAGCCCAGCACATCCGACGTGCGAATCAGTTGCGCGAGCACGTTGGAATCCTGCTGCATGATGATTCGCGCGTTGGGCAGTGCCGCGCGCGTCATGTCGCCCCAGAAGCCGACGTCGGCGTTCATGAGGAAGGTGCGCCCGTCGAGGTCCGCGAGCCTGACGCTCGTCTGCTGCGCGATGGGGTCCGTTGCCGGTGCGTAGATGAACAGGTTCTCGACCATGAACGGCACGCAGACCACGTTGGGCAGGCCGATGGGCCGCCGCGTGATTGCAAGGTCGGCCGAGCGGTCGAAGAGCCTTCTCTCGACTTCTTGCTCGTCATCGATGGTTTCCGAGGTGAGCATGGTGCCCGGAAAGCGCTCGGTTACGCGTGAGGCGAGCCTCCAGACCGGTGCCGGTGCGACGGACGCGACGTTGAGCGTGCGGTTGGTTCGGGTGAGGTCGTCGAACGCATCGCGCATGCGGCGCTCCTCCGCCAAGATGGCGCGCGCGTGCTTGAGGGCGAGCTCGCCGGCCTCGTTGAGTTCAACATGGTTGCGCGAGCGGTTGAAGAGCTCGCAGCCCAGCTCGCGCTCGAGCGCGCGCATGGATCGGCTCACCGATGGCTGCGAGGTGTGAAGCGCTTCGGCAGCGGCGGAGAAGGTGCCGGTGCGGGCGATGGTGTCTATTTGGCGAAGCTGCTCGAATTCCACGGCGAGACCTTTCACGAGGCGCGTGCAACTGCTACACATCCTGTAACTATTCCCGCTGGACCACTGGGTTATGCAGCGAGAGAATAGGGATGACAGGCGGCAGTGCGACGCGGTGCGGCGGCAGGGCGATGTGGGTGGTGGTAGCGCGGTGCGGCGGCAGCGCGGTGCGGCGGCAGCGCGGTGCGACGGCGGCGCGGTGCGGCAGCGATGCCAAGGGAGCATGTCACTCCTGCGCTCCGAAACGTCGGGAGTTTCTCGCGCATTTCAGCTCCATTTTTCTGCGAGAAATGCGTAAAGCGCCCGGAGGTGGGAAATGAAGTACAGGGGCCGGGCCAGCGACGCATCGAGAGAGGAGCCGAACGCCGTGAATCACAACGATGAGCTCATACGGTACTTTGCCTCGGCGCCGGAGATGATGCCGGTCTATCGCGTGTTCGAGGATCGCGTGACAGAGCAATGCGCGCCGCGCGGGACGCTTGCCATCCGCGTGCAGAAGACGCAGATCACGTTCTCGAACCGTTATAACTTCGCCTGTGCCTCACTGCCGGTGCGTCGCAAGAAGGGCTGGCCGAACCCCTGCCTTATGATTACCTTCGGGCTCGAGCATCGGTTGGAGAGTCCGCGCATCGCCGTGGCGACGGAGCCGTATCTTAACCGGTGGACGCATCACGTGCTCGTTGCGCGCCCCGAAGACATTGACGACGAGCTTATGAGCTGGGTCTGCGCTGCGTACGATTTTTCGCTTACCAAATAGGCGGAATGTGAGCAGAGGTTTCTAGCTCAGCAAATGGACGAGGGGCAGAGGCCTTTCACTTGAGATGTGGGCGAAGTGGTGTGCCATACATGAGGGCATGGGTTATTCCAACCTGCGTGGATAGAGCGTGCCAAGCTTGCGGTGAGCGCAAGCATTGCGGCGGCAAGCTCATTCTGCGTGGATAAGTTGAGCGCTGGAAGCAGCGGAACGCACTGCATGCTGTAACTCGTCGCCTTTAAGCGTGTTTAGGTTGCCAGCTTGTCGCTTGCGGAGCGGAGCTGCGGCACTTTTGCACGGATTTGCCGCCGAATGGAGCCGCTATAAACAAAAGTCCGGCCAAAGGATCGGATTTTCATCTACCCCTGAAGTAGACCGTTTTTACGCGAGCCTGTGAGCAGGCATTTTTTGGCGGGGTACTCTCTGTATACATAGGGGTATCCTGAAAATTCGATCCTTTGGCGGGAGTTTTGATCCCCGCCTGCGCATTGGATGCCGAACGAGGCCTTCGTCGCTGCAGCCGAGGCCAGCTTTCCGGCCACGAATTGGAAGAGTGGGGCTTTCTACGGCGGCAAGGGCTTTGGGTATGGCGACCGTGTCCCCGCGTCTCTAGTGCTCGGCGCTGTTTTCGAGCCGCTTGTTGGCGCATGTCCGAGCGACCATCATCGTTTGGTTAACGGTCGCTCATGCAAAGGACCAATCACGAGAGACACTGTTGGCGCCAAGTTCGAAATGCAGCTTGGCGATGCCAAAGTCGATGTGCCCGCATGAGACGGCGGGCAGCGCCCGAGTGCGCACGGCGTGCTCGTCGGCGGCAAGTTCGAAGCGGAAGCGCTGCTGGTTGACGGCGGTGGGGGCGAGCTGAGCGGCCTCGAGACCAGCAGCGAACCAGGCGGGCGCCGTAGCGAGTTCCGAGCCGGCGGCCGTTCGGCCAAGCTTCTCGATTGGCTTTACTTTATGTGCGACGCCGGCCTTCTCGCCATATCCGAGCGCGATGCAGCAGACGAACTTCTCGCCCGCCGCCACGCGCGCGGCACTTGCCTTCTTGCTATACGTGAGCGCCACCCAGCAGGTATTGAGTCCGAGTTCTTGTGCAAGCAGCGCGAGCCGTTCGCCCGCATAGCCGCACGCCTCATCGAGGCCGGGGCGCGTGGGTCCTACGAGTGCGATGTGGTTGCGCACGTTGCGAAACGACCCGTAGTGTGCGAGCCGGCCGTCGAATGCCTCGGGATTGTCGAGGCAGAGTTGGATGGAAAGGCCGAGCCGCTCGTTTAGCGCGGTGGCTTCGGCCTGTAGCTGCGCGACGGCACCTTCCTCGATGGGCCGGTCGGTGAAGCTTCGCACTGAGTGGCGCGCGGCGAGGAGGCTCATGAGGTCGGTGCGGTTGAGTGTGGCGATGTGTCGGTCGAAGGGGCTGGGCGACGTGACGGTCGGTGCGGTCATGCGGGTTCCTTTCTGGAGATGGTCGAATGGGGTGAGGGGGATGAGCCCGTAGCAGGGTATGAGCCCGCGGAGGAGTGCCCCGTGGCAGGGTATGAGCCCGCGGAGGAGGACCCTGCGGCGGCGAAGGACGTCGAAGCGGGGGATTTCATGACAGAGCGCGTCGCGGTGGAGGGCCCTGCAGCGGGAGAAGGGTTTCGCGGCAGCGCGGTTGTCTGTGATAGGGGAAAGGCCGGTGCCGGATTCGCTACACGCGTGCTTCCCTGCTTCTGCCCGCGCATCAAGTTCTTGGACGAGGCGTACGAATTGCTCGGCATGCGCGGTCACGCGAGCGAGCTGCGCCCAACGGTCGAGGCGAGCGCTTGCGTGGTAGAAGTTCTTCGTTCCCTGCTGATAATGATCGACAAGGCCTGCGTCCTGCAGAACCTTGAGATGATGCGAAGTCGCGGGGCGCGAGAGCCGTGCAAGCTTGGCAAGATCGCCTGCGCGCACACCGCCGGGGCGCTCGAGCAGCGCCACGAAAATGAGCTGGCGGTTCTCGTTTCCGAGCGCTACAAGCATGTCCCGGCAAGCGCTGAACTCGCGCGCGAGCTGCTGCATGGAGCGCGTTGCTGCTTGCGAACCGCAGATATCGCTCATAGCGCCTCCTTTGCTCGGACGTTTATGCGGCACCGTTCAATGGTTCACATAAGCGAACCGTTCACCGCATTGTGGGGCATCGGGTGCGCGTTGTCATCATCGGGAAAGAAAAACGAGACCAGTGGATGACCATCGGGGGAAGGTATTGCGGCAGGAATGCGTTCGGTCATACCGTATTCCCGCGAAGTCCTGCGCTGGCACTTAGTCCACGCATGCGATACATGGTCCGTGCACCAACGAAACCCTGTGCGGCTTCACTGCTCATGCGTTCGATTCGTGGTTCACGTGTTATCACAACGCGCTATTCATAGCGGACCCGTCAGCTGTTGTTCGCACCAGCATCTATACTTACATTTAGAGGGACATGCGAAGCAGCAGCGACCGCGTGCCGTCGCCTGTGCGTTGTCGGCGCCGGTGTTTGGGCTGGTGGTGCTGCTTGCGGCAGGTATGGGTACCGCCGTCTGTTTCGCCAACAAGGGGAGGGCATCATGCAGTACCGCACGCTTGGCAACACAGGGCTCAAGGTCAGCGAGATCGGCTTTGGCGGCGAATGGATGGACGGCACGCTCGAGGAAACGATCGCCGTCACGCGCGCCTGCGAGGATGCGGGCATCAACATCCTCGATTGTTGGATGCCCGACCCCACGCGTCGCTCCAACCTGGGCGACGCGCTTCAGGAGCTCGGCAGTCGCGAGCGCTGGATTATCCAAGGGCACCTCGGCTCCACGTGGCAGGGCGAGCAATACGTGCGCACGCGCGACCTCGACCAGGTCAAGCCCGCCTTCGAGGACCTGCTTCAGCGCTTCCATACCGACTACATGGACCTTGGCATGATTCACTACGTGGATAAGGTCGAGGAGTTCGAGCAGATTATGGCCGGCCCGTTCTGGGGCTACGTGCAGGAGCTCAAGCAGGCCGGCACCATCCGTCACGTCGGTCTTTCCACCCACAATCCGGCGGTGGCCAAGCTCGCGGCGGCCGAGCCGGGCATCGAGATGATGCTCTTCTCTGTGAACCCGGCGTTCGACATGATGCCCGCGAGCGATAACCTCGACGACCTCTTCGGCGACTACAGCGACGAGGGCCTCGACGGCATCAACGCCGACCGCGCGGAGCTCTATGCGCTCGCCGAGCAGGTGGGCACGGGCATCACGGTCATGAAGGGCTACGCGGGCGGCCGCCTGCTCGATGCCGCGACCTCGCCGTTCGGCGTCGCGCTCACGCCAGTGCAGTGCATCCACTACGCGCTCACCCGTCCGGCGGTAGCGAGCATCATGGTCGGTTTCACCACGCCGGAGCACGTGGACGAGGCCGTGGCGTACGAGACGGCCGGGCCCGATGAGCGCGACTACGCAAGCGTGCTTGCCGGTGCGCCGCGCCACGCCTACTACGGGCAGTGCACGTACTGCGGCCACTGTGCGCCGTGTCCCAAGGGCATCGACATCCCCACGGTCAATAAGTTCTACGACCTCGCAGCCATGCAGGCGGAGGTACCGGATTCCGTGCGCGAGCACTATCGCGCGCTCGACGTGCGCGCCGACGCGTGCATCGCCTGTCATGCGTGCGAGGGTCGTTGCCCCTTCGGCGTGAAAGTGGCCGAGAAGATGGCGCAGGCGGCGGAGCTTTTCGGCTGCTGGTAGCTCGATGGGCGAGGTTGGCTCGGCTTTACCGCTCCGAGACGGCGCCGCCCTCGACGCGCCACGTGCGCGCGGTGCAGGCACGCAGAAACGCATGGTCGTGGCTTACGAGCAGCAGCGCGCCGGGGTACGCGGCAAGCGCCCGCTCAAGGGCCTCGACCGAATGAAGGTCTAAGTGGTTGGTTGGCTCGTCGAGCACGAGCGCGTCGGGTCGCTGCCAAAGCGCAACGGCGACCTGCAGCTTTTTGCGCTCGCCATGCGAGAGCTCGTCGAAGCGCCAGGGCATCTCGTCGTCCAGATGAAAGATCTCTCGCAACCGCCGCGCTTCGCGTCCATAGTCGAGGGCAAAGTCTGCGAGCGCATCGGGTGGGGTGTCCGTTTCTTGGGGGCAGAGCACGCAGAAAAGGCCTCCCGTCACACTGCCGGAGTCAGGCTTGAGAGCGCCAACCGCAATGCGTGCGAGCGTGGTCTTGCCGCAACCGTTGTCGCCCAGAAGGCCGCTCCAGCCTTGTGGGAAGGTGACATTTACGTTGTTCAGGATGGGCTCCGTGGCGCCAGGATAGGTATAGCGCACGTTCGAAAGGGTAATCTGCATAGGCATGTCTTCCTGGTGGGGCGTCGTGCTCGGTGCCATGGGACTCCTGGCGAGCCGATGTGTCCGCGGGTTGTGGAGCCACGGTACGGCCGCAGGTTGCGGCGTCACAGTGCAGCTGCCGGCTACGAGCGCCAAATGAATAACCTTGAACATGTCTAGCAGATGCGCACGGTACCTCGTTCCTCCTCGTCGGACCGATGGCGTCGCCACACGCGCTGCAGGGCCTCATGCCCTACTCGGCCAACGGCGCCAGTATACGGCCCTCAACGCTCGCGCGCAATGCCAAAACTGTCGAATGGGGGCTGCCTCCATTTGACATGCTTGTTGCCATTTTTCGATGCCGGTCCGCTGCCGCTTTTCAATAAACTTTCATGCTGAAATACGCAGTAAGGGACTGAAATCTCTTTCTTATTGTGTAATTCAGCATGAAAGTTTATATGAGAGGCTGGCCTGGCGTCATGTGGAACGCGTTTCGTCCGCCTGCGGTCTGCCGTGGTACTCGTTTGCACCGTAGCGTCCGCCCATGCCATGCGCGTCAGTTTTAAATTCGCTTTTGCCTTGCGATCGAAAAGTTTCAAGCAGGGAGTGGCAGCGTAGAGGTACCTAGAGTGAAGAGCTGCTTGGGCGGGTGCCGGAACGCGATGGAGGTCTTCGCGCTTCAGGCCAAATGAAGGGGACCGGGCGAACGGCGGGCGTGCGGCGAACTCGCCGCAGAAAGCACCTGTTAGAACCCGTTGCGGTTGGCGAAGCGCTCGGATTCGTCGTAGACGCCGTCAACGGACTCCGCCCAGGGAATGAAGTCGGGCGTGTCGACGATGATGCCATCGGCGTCCCACGCCGCTTGGTGAGAGAGGTCCCAGGCTTCGCGCGGTTGCGGGCGCACGGGCAGGTACGGTGCCATGTAGGTGGGGTTGAGCAGGAAGAACGCTCCTCCTTCGCATCGCGCGGCAAAATCGCGGAGCGCCCTGCGCGCGGGCTTGCGGCGACCGAGCTTGTAGAGCAGGAGCGTGCGGGCAAGCAGGAACCACGGCGAATCGTCGAGCACCGCGGCGGCGCGCTCACCGCGCTCCGCCTCGAGTTCATGGGCGAAGGCGAAAAAGCCCTCCTCATCTTCCAAGCGCGCGAGCGCCAGGAACACCGTGCCCTCGGCGTGGCTTGGGTACCCCGAGGCCCGGAGCACCAGGCGCGCATAGCGCTCGGCCGCCCGGTAGCGCGCGCTCGCGAGGCACATCTGGGCGAGCGCTTCGAGCGTGTGGAGCCAACCGACGAGCGTCGGCTCCTCGACGGTCAAGACGGCTGTCGTGGTGATTGGGTCTGCGCCTTCGAGCGTGCGCTCCGCCACGAACCGTTCATCCCAAAAATGAGGCGCGTTGTCGGAGAATCCCGCTACGTTGCTCACGAGCTGCTCGTGCACGCGGTGCTCGAGCTTCATGAGCTCGCCGAGGCAGGCGTCGATGCTGATGTTCGAGAGCAAAAGCCCCACGAGGTTCGCGTCGATGCACATGCGGTCGGTTTCGGCGATCTTGAACAGGGCGAGCCGCGTCTCGTCGAAGAGCTGGGCGCGCTTGCGATCGAACTCTTCGTCGTCCGGAACGTCCTCGATGGCGCGGAGGCGCTGCATGAGGTGCTCGTGGGCATGGGCGTAGGCAACGAGAGCCTGCTCATGGGCGCTGTTGGCGTATTTCTCCATGCGCTGCGGGATGTCTTTGTGCACGAGCTCGCGCGCCGCCGCCGTAAGCTCCGGGTGCGCCGCCAGATACATGCGCTCCAGGTATGCCGAGACGTAGGTCCGCGCTTCCATCAGTTCTCGCCTCCGCCGCCCACGCCCCGCGCGCCGTGCGGAGCGCGCTGGCGCTTTGCGGACTCCTGAAGGTCTCCCTCAACGAGCTCGTGCGTGGCGATCCACACCGCGAGCCCGGCGTTGTCGGGCGCGCCGAGCCCCTCTTGCAGGAGTGGCGTCGCTTCGCTTATGGCGAGTACGAGCTCATCCTCGCTTCCGGATATCACGTTAACGCGCCCGAAGACACCGTCGGGGAACTCGGCTTGGAAGTAAAGCGCCTCGGCTGCGTGCGGGTAGGTCTGGAGTATCGAGCGCAGTGCCCGGGTCGCGCCCGCGAAGTCGAGTTCGTGGTAGGCGATGGCGAGCTCGGCAAGAAGCTCCCATGCGTCGGAGGTCTTTTCGGCGAGATGGTGCCGGCGGCGGGCGGGTGCGGGCGAGCGGTACGCCGCGGCGTGCTTCTGACGAAAGCGCCGCAGGTCATCGCGGGTATATTCAAGTTTTGCCATGGCAAGCACCGCAGTCAGGCGCACATCGGCGGGATCGTCCGGCGCGAACGCGAGGCAGTCCTCGGCGGCGTCGAGCGCGATGCGGTATTGCCCGGCCACGAGCGCACGCGCGGCAATGGCGGCAAGCCAGCGCACATAGGGCCGCTTGCCAAACCCGTTCGCGAATTCCCGCGCATAGACATCGTGGGCGGAGGAGGCCATCTGCTCGAGGTCCGCCTCTACCTCAGCCCGGTGGTCGATGAGGTAGCCAACATAGGCGTCGTTCGTTTCGGCTTCCACCGCCGCGAGCATGCGCTTGGCGTCCCAGTTACCGGGGTCAAGCTCGCATGCCTCGCGTAGCTGCGCCTCGGCTTCTGCCGCCTCGCGGTCGGCGGTCTCGTCGTCCTGGGCGAAGGGCAGGCGGTAGTCGATGGTCTCGGTAGCAAGGGTGACCAGGTGGAATGACCTATCGCGATCGGTGGCAACAAGGCTCGCCGGGTCGCGGTTGTACTTCTGCAGGCACGATTCGATGAACGGCGCGTTCTCGATGGGGTAGATGCGCTCGCGCTGCATCGCGCCGAGGATCAGGCGCAGGCAATCTTCTTGTATGGGGTCGTACGCCATGGGCCTCCCTCCGCGCTGTCTGAGCGCATTACCGCGTGCGCTATGGCTGCTCTCCGTGCGCCGACGTATCTCGGCGCTTCGTATGGTGAATGGAATAGGATAGCACGTACGGGTATGTTCTGCCACGCGCGTGCTTGCGTGTGCGTTTGTGTGAAGGCTTTGGGGTATAGCCCGCGTTCTCGGGCGAGATTCGGACAACGTTTGCCTCGTCGGGCGAAGTTCGAGCGCCGCCCGCGTTCTCGGGCGAGATGCGGACATTGTGGGCGTTTTCGGGCGACTTCTGGACATTATGGGCGTTTTCGGGCGACTTGGGACCGCGGACAAAAAGTTGGACGCCCGTCGGGCGTCGGAACGGAGGTCCG
>NHCFC04200__coassemble_414_pt1 | contig 59770 bp, 49 predicted proteins | sample NHCFC04200__metabat2_low_PE_026 | metagenome-assembled genome bin NHCFC04200 | reverse complement strand
CGGTGACTGGATTCGAACCAGTGACGCCACGGGTATGAACCGTGTGCTCTAACCAGCTGAGCTACACCGCCGTACTGGAGCCTGCGACCGGACTTGAACCGGTGACCTCCTCGTTACCAACGAGGTGCTCTACCGACTGAGCTACACAGGCGCTTGCTTGCTGGTGGGAGCGCAAGGATTCGAACCTTGGTAGGCAGAGCCAACGGGTTTACAGCCCGTCCCCATTAACCACTCGGGCACACTCCCAGAGAAGCAAGCCTCGCCGGATTGGATACGTCCATAATGGAACTACCGCCCCTGCGAGCAGATGAATAGTACGACGATGTGCGCTGGGCTGTCAACCAAATTGCTTAAATACACGCATCCGGGCGTATCCATAGACGCTGACCTGCTGTTTTGTTTGTTGATTCAGGAGCTCCAGTCGTGAATGTCCTGTGGATTGCCCGTTGCTCCTCACGTGATAAGCCCATCGTGCGGGCCGTGGCTTACAACGGTCCCCACCTGAGACAGTTTCACCCGGCACAACTGTCTCATGTCTCACGTGAGACAGTTTAACCCGGCACAACTGTCTCATGTCTCCGGCACAACCGTCTCGTCTCGAAACTCGGGCGGGTTTCGGACACAAACGCCGTCTTCGGGCGGGTTTCGTACGCTCAGAGGCCTCCGAGCGTCCGATTGTCGCCCGAGAAGCCAGCTAGCGTCCGAATCCGGCCCGAAAGCGCGGCGAGCGTCCGAATGTCGCCCGGCGGCGCCGGTGGTGTCTGAACCTCGACCGGCAGCGCGGAGGGCAACTACATCTCGCCAGAAAGTCCGCAACCGAACTCGTTTCTATCGCGCGGCAGCAAAAAGCCCGGCACCGCGAGGGCACCGGGCTTCTCATGCTTCTGGAGCCAGCGACAGGAATCGAACCCGCAACCCGCTGATTACAAATCAGCTGCTCTACCGTTGAGCCACGCTGGCGTCTAGCTTGTTCAGGATACTGAAAGTGCGCCAACCGCGCAAGCATGCGAAATCAGGACAGAGGGAATTTCGCATCGCACGTCAGCGGTTGCTCCCGTCCGGCTACCCGCGATTGCGCAGGGCCTCGAGTTTGGCCAAAGCTTCGGGCGAAAGACGGCTCCCGAGCGTGAGCTTCACCTGCGGCGCCTCCTCTGCCTCCGCCACATCGGCATCGATCGAGCGAATCTCGTCTACGAGCATTCTCGCCGAAATACGCGTGACGCCCTTGCCCATGACCGTCGCCTGAATGGTACCGTCGCTCGTCACCACCGAGCACGCGCGTCCCGCCTCGCGCGCCTCGATGCACAGGCGCTGCACCACCGTGTCCGCAGATACCCCTGTGGGCGAGAACTCGATTCGCACGCCCGCCTGCGGGAGGTTGGGCCGATCCGCCGAAACGTTGCCCGCGCCGTCGAACACGATCACAGCATCATAACGGCGCTGCGCGAACGCGGCCACGTCCGCGATGAGCGCGGTGCGGGCGCGGTCGTAGACGTCGTTGGAATACGGGTCATCGGAGCGGTCGAAGATGAGCTGCTCGTAGCGCGGCGTCGCGTGGATGACGTTGTAGCCATCGACCACCAAAAGCTCGCGCTGGCCGCGTGAGTTGGTGCCGCGGGCGGGGTCGACCACGGTGGACGACACAAAGGCCGAGCCAAATGCATTGCCTGCGCCGTACGTACTGGCATCGACCGCCGCGCGCGCCGAGCCCTCGCCGAAGCGTTTCGCCTTGGCTTTCTGCCGATTCTTCTTACTCACGAGCACCTCCCACTCCGTCCGTGGCGGGCGCAGCAGAGCTCGCCGCGCCCACCGTGGCAGACACTCCGCGAAACTCGGGCAAGAATGTTCCGAAATCAGCCTCAAAATGCGCCGTTTTTGGAACATTCTTGCCCGAGTTTGATAGGTCGGCAGCGCCGCAGGCGGAAGGCGCGGCGGCGTCTGCAAGTACCACCGAGGAACCTTCGAGCGCAGCGATGTTCACGCGCAGCCACTCGTAGCAGAGCGCCGTGGCCGCCTGGGCAACGTTGAGGCTCTCGGTCGCGCCGCGCTGCGGCAGCTTGGTGAGGTCGTCGCAGGTCTCGAGCACGAGGCGGCTGATGCCGTCGCCCTCCGAACCCATCACGAGCGCGATGCGGCCGGTGAGCGGCGCGTCCCAGCAGCTGCCCTCGGCATGCTCGGAAGCGCCGACCGTCCAGAAGCCCGCGGCTTTCAGCTGCTCGAGCGCGCGGGCAATGTTTGGCACGCGCGCGATGGGCAGATGCATGACGGCGCCGGCGGAGGTCTTGTAGGTGGCAACCGTCACCTCAGCTGCGCGCTTGTTGGCGATGACCACGCCCACGGCCCCTACAACCTCGGCCGAACGCACGATGGCGCCGAAGTTGCCGGCATCGGTCACGTGGTCGAGCACCACAACAAGCGCGGGGCCCGTGCCACAGGCGGCATCGGCGCGGGCGATGATGTCGGCGAGGTCCGCGTACGGGAAGGCACCCACCTCGAGCGCGATGCCCTGGTGCGCGCCATGGCTGGAGAGCGCGTCGAGCTGCTCGGCGGCGACGTACTCCACCGGGATGTTCGCCCCGCGCAGCTGGTCGACGAGCTGGGCGAGCGCTGCGTCGCGCCGGCCCTCGGCATCGGCCACGAGGGCGCGTTTGACGGGAAATCCCGTGCGCAGCGCCTCTGCCGCTGCGCGCCGGCCCTCGATGTACTCCCCCGCCGGGCGGCGCGAGGCACCAGGGCGAGCCGCCGCACCGCGCACCGAAGAGCCGGCAGAGCGGCTCTTCGACCTGCCCGCATCCGACGAAAGGCCCTTGCGATCCGGCGTGCGCCCCCGCCGCTCGCGATTACCGCCCGTACCCTGTCCACCACGGCCGCCGCTCGCGCCTTGGCGCTGCCGCTTGCCGCCGCTTTGCTTTGCCATGCCATCTCCTTGCGTCCGTTTTGCTGGATAGCAGTATAGAGAATTGAGCCTTGTCACTGGGACAGCGGCACTTTGCCCAAAAGAAAATCCTCGACCGGAAAGGCGTTTGGCCCAACTATCAACGCATACGCGCCCGGATATCGTTGAACGAATTCATCCAAGCCTTTCAGGCTCTTTACGCGGCCACGTTTTACCTCAATCGCCGTTCGCTTACGACCTTGCGCGCACGGACGATAATCACCGCGGGAATCTCGCGCTCTGCGGCAAAGCACGACTCACGAAACCCGTCGATCACAAAGCCGTGGGTAAAACATGCCTCAAAGATATCCTGCAGGGACCGATGAAAGTAAAGGTGCTCTTGCGGCTGACCGGGGATTGCCTCGCCTCGATAGCTGTGCGGCGTGCTATAGCGCTCTGTCCTGGTCACAAAGCATGGATGCTGCGTCGCAAAAACGAATATGCCGTCTTCGACAAGCAGGCGGTGCACAGCATCGAAGAGGTTATCGAGCGCCGCGATATCCATGATTGCCATATTGGAAACGGCCTTGGTGAACGACCGCGCACGCGCGAGCGAGCGCAAGCTATCCGCATCGGTGGCATCCGCCACGACGAACTCAATGCGGTCCGCGTATCGTTCCTGGCGGCAACGGGCGAGCTCGATCATGCGGGGCGAAAAATCGAACGCGAGCACATCCACTCCGCGCTCCGCAAGGTAGGCAGCATAGTTGCCGTTGCCACACGCCACGTCAAGCACGAAATCGCCCGGCTGTGGGTTGAGCAAGTCGGTTACGCCCGGTCGAACCGTCTGACGGTGGAAAGCGTTTGACGCATCGCCCATCGCCGCATCCCAGAAGACGGCGTTCGCCTCCCATGCCTCACGACTATCGGCAACCTCGTGCTCCATGATATGGCCGCCTTCCACAGCATTCGCATGAGACACTTTAACCCGGCACAACTGTCTCACCTCGGAGCATGAGACACTTTAACCCGGCACAACTGTCTCATTAGGCGCGCTTGAGGCGGGAGCCGGCGGCGGTGTCCTCGATCACGAGACCCATGTCGCGCAGCTGGTCGCGGATGGCGTCGGCACGGGCCCAGTCCTTGGCGGCGCGAGCCTCGGCGCGGGCAGTGAGGATGACCTCGGCCGCTTCGTCCACGCTATCGCCCGTGTACCCCGCAAGCCCGGCGGCCACGCCGAGCAGCCCCACCGGCAGCTCCTCCTTGGGCTCGCGAAGCTTGACGCCCAAGATGGAGAACGCGCCCGCGATCCCCGCGGAGCAGGCGAAGCACGCCTCTGCGTCCGCAGCGCCGCCCACCTCGTCGAGGTAGGTATTCGCCTCGGTCACGAGCTGGAAATAGGCAGCCACCGCACCCGCAGTGTTGAAGTCGTCGTTCATCGCGGCCTCGAACTCCGCGGAGGCATGTTCGGCGGCGGCGATCAGCGCTGCGGCGCGGTCGGCATCGGGCTCGCCAGATGCATGATTCGCCGCCCACACGAGATTCTCCACGCACGTGGCGATGCGCTCGAGCGAGTTCTCAGCGCCCTCCAGGCGCTCCCAGCTAAAGTCCAGCGGCGAGCGATAGTGCGTCTGCAGCATAAGCAGGCGGAGCGCCGCAGCCGAGTGCTTCTCCAGCACCTCGGCGAGGGTGAAGAAGTTGCCCAGGCTCTTGGACATCTTCTCGCCGTCTACGAGGAGCATTCCCGTGTGCATCCAGGTGTTGGCGAAGCCCTCGTGCCAGCAGCAGGTGGCCTGAGCGCACTCGTTCTCGTGGTGCGGGAATGCCAGGTCGGAGCCGCCGCCGTGGATGTCGATCGGCGTGCCCAGGTAGCGGTGAACCATGGCGGCGCACTCGGTGTGCCAGCCGGGGCGCCCCTCGCCCCACGGGCTCGGCCAGCTGGGCTCGCCCGGCTTGGCGGCCTTCCAGAGGGCGAAGTCGAGCGGGTCGCGCTTCTCCTCCCCCGCCGCGATGCGCGCGCCCACCATAAGGTCGTCCACGTTGCGGCCGGACACCTCGCCGTAGCTGGGGTCGCTGCGCACGGAGAAGTACACGTCGCCGTTATCGGCAGCGTACGCGTGGCCCTGCTCGATCAGGCTCTTGATCATGCCGATCATGGGGCCGATCTCCTTGGTGGCGCGCGGGCGAATATCCGGGTCCATCACGTTAGCAGCGCGCATGACGCCGATGAACTTCTCGGAGAACTCCTCCGCCACCTCGGCCGCGGTACGCCCCTGCTCGTTGGCGCGGTTGATGATCTTGTCATCAACGTCGGTGAGATTCTGCGCGAAGGTGACCTCGTAGCCGCTCGCGATGAGCCAGCGGCGAATCACGTCGAAGCTGATGAACGTGCGTGCGTTGCCGATGTGGATGTTGTCGTACACCGTGGGGCCGCACACGTACATGCGGACCTTGCCCTCCTCGATGGGCTGAAAGTCCTCTTTGCGGTGCGTAGAGCTGTTGTAAATCTTCATGAGGATCCTCCTGGGGGCGGTCGCCGTGTTCGCTTGCTGCTCGGGCAGTCCTCGCAAATCTCAGCGCGCTGAGGTTTGCTGCGGAACTCGCGACAAGCGAGCACGGCGACCGCCTGTGCATGTCGACTCTTGGTGATATCCTAACCGACTACTGCGTCGGCAGGCATAGGACTCGCCGAAACATCGCGGCGGGCAGGAATCCTTAACAGGAAAAAACTTAAAGCATCAAACCTAACATCGCTGCTCGAGCAGGCAGACGGCCCAGGCGCCGATGCCCTTGCCCTCGCCCTCCCAGCCAAGGCGCTCGGTCGTGGTAGCCTTCACACCCACGCACTCCACGGAGACGCCGAGCGCGCGGCTCAGGTTCTCGCGCATCTGGTCGCGGTAGGGCGTGATCTTGGGCTCTTGGCACGCCAGGGTGCAATCGGCGTCTACGAACTCATAGCCGCGCTCGCGCGCGTATTCCATCACGCGGGAGAGCAGCACCAGCGAGTCGGCGCCCTCGTAGGCAGGGTCGGTATCGGGGAAGAGCTTCCCGATATCTCCACCGCGGCATGCACCCAAAATCGCATCGGCGAGCGCATGGGCCAGCACGTCGGCGTCCGAGTGCCCGAGCAAGCCACGGTCGTGCGGAATGTCCACGCCGCCGATAATGCAGCGACGCCCCTCCACCAGCTGGTGAACGTCGTATCCGTGACCGATGCGCAGCATGCGCCGACCTCCTTTGCATGTCGTTCTAGACATATCAGGCTTCATACCCAGAACTGCGCCGCAGAGCACCGGCAACCACGGCCAGGTCCTCGGGCACCGTCACCTTAATATTGTCGCGCGGGCTCTCTACACAGAGCATGCTTCCGCCAGCGCGCTCCACCAGCGAGGCGTCGTCGGTGCCCACGAAGCCCGTGCGATCGGCAACCTCGAACGCACGCCGAAGCGCCGCGACCGTAAAGATCTGCGGCGTCTGCACCGTCCAAAACTGGCTGCGCGGCGGGGTGTCGATGATGCGTCCATCGGGCTCGACGCGCTTGAGCGTATCGATGGCAGGTTGTCCGCACACCACACCGTCGATTTCAGAATTGGCCATGAGGACCCGCGCCGCGCCGTCGATGGTCTGAGGCTTGATGAGCGGCCGAGCACCATCATGCACGGCCACGAAGGAAAAGCCCTCCGGCACCGCATCCAACCCCGCACGGGTGGAATCCTGGCGGGTAGAGCCGGCGTCGGCATAGGTTACGGGCGTCGCATATCCAAAGGGTTCCACGGCGTCGCGGGCCATCTCGCACCTTCGCTCCTGCGGGCACACCACCACGATGTGGCCTACAAGCTCAGCGCGATCAAAGGCCGCGATGCACCACGACACGAGCGGCCGGCCCTCCACCATCACCAGCTGCTTTCCGCCCGGGTTACCAAATCTCGACCCGGTACCCCCCGCAACGATAATCGCGCAAACGGGCGCAGCCATGCAGGGCCCAGCAGAGACCGCAGCCTGTTGTGGAGATGCGAACGCGTGCCGCTGCCCGGTCGGTTCGTACTGCCCCTCGGCCATCTCGCTCACGCAGCACCACCGCGCTTGCCCTGCATGCGGTACAGCGAGTCTGCAAGAATCGTGGGGTTGTTCACGCCGAAATCGCCCAAGCGCTCCGGATCCTTCTGGATATCGTCGAGCAGCTCCTGAAGTGACCCGTACTCGTCCACGATCTTCTCGGCCACGCCATCGCGCACGACCGACACCTGCGAAAGCGTGCGCAGGCCAAGCGGGGTCATAACGGAATCCTCGTCCAGGTCGTCGTAACCAAGAGCCTGCGCCACACGCTGCGGGTTGGTGAGCTCCTGAGGCGTCATCTCGCTAAAGAGGCTGCGGATACGGCGGGCGTTATCCTCCGATGAGTCCGAAGCGTAGTCGCGAATCATGAGGTTGTAGTCGTTCTCGATCGAGGTGCCCGCGAGTTGCTCGAGCTGCATCTGAACGAGCTTGCCCTGGCTACCGAGCTTCACGATGCAGAATTTAAGCTCGTCTTTGGCCTGCTGCAGGATCTCGAAACTCGAGAAGATGTCGGTGATGTCCGCAAGGGTCACATAGTCGTCCAGCTCGAGGGCCGTAAGGCGCAACAAGGCGCGGTCGAGCGAGGCGCGCGTGGTCTGAAGCGTCGAGACCAGCTGGTTCACCGATGCCATAATCTCGGAGACCGGCTGGATCTGATACGACTTGCCGCGCACGTACACGTTGACGACGCCACGGCGCTCGGACACCGAGATCACGATGGCGTCGGTGAGCACGCTCATGCGCGCAGCGGTGCGATGGCGCATGCCCGTTTCGCTCGTAGCCAGCGACGGATCGGGGTTAAGGTGAAAATTAGCTCGCAGAATCTGCGAGAGATTGTCGTCGATCACGACGGCGCCATCCATCTTGGAAAGCTCGAAGAGGCGGTTGCTGGTAAACGAGATGTTGAGCGGAAACCCGTCGTTGCCTGCCGCAAGCACGTGCTCGGTATCGCCCACGCAGATGAGCGCGCCAAGGTGCCCGGCAATAATCATGTCGAGGGCGGTACGAATGGGCTGTCCGGGGGCAGTGAGGCGAATGGCCTCGTTCATGCGCTTTTGAATCTCGTTCTTATCCAATATGCTCTCCCCTCTCGTACATCTCATACGTCAATCACTCATACGGTGTCTATTTTCTCATGGATTGGCCGATGCTCGGCGGCGCGGCTTAAGAATTCAAAAAAGTCGTGAGGGGCGATGGGAGCAGGAGCGGCGGCGGGGAGCCGCCGCAGCATATTAATGCCTCCCCTGCCTGCGGGAATCTATCCAAATTTGCGATAAGTCGGTCTTTTTTCCTGCGGTTCGGGCGTCGGGTTCGCCCGCCGCGCTGGTAGACGGCCCGCGGCGAGCGCTCTACCTGCGCGCGGGGCGGCCGGCACCCGCGTCCCGCAGGAAAAAAGACCGACTTATCGCATTTTTGGCTACAAAAGCCCAAATAGGGGGTGCATAAAAAAGGGCCGCGTCCGCATACGTGCGAGCGCGGCCCTTCTACTGAGGCCATGGTTTGCTACCGCGTGCCGCTTCCAGACTGGGCGGCGCCGCCAGGACCACCGGCAAGAGCAGGCGCGGCCGCACGTGAGCGCGGCGCGGGCTCAAACGACCCGCCGAGCGCTCCGGTGCTTCGCGGAGCCGGAATCTCCCCCGTCCCGTGGCTAAACACAAACGAACCGTCAACCACGTCGCAGAGCACGGTATCGCCCGCGTTCCACTCACCGGCCAGAAGCTCCTCAGAAAGCGGATCCTCGATGAGCTTCTGGATCGCACGACGCAGCGGGCGCGCGCCATTGGTGAGGTCGGTGCCCTCGGCCACAATCTTGGCGACAGCGGCATCCGTCAGCTTGATATTCATGCCGTTGGCAATGAGCCGCTGGCGCAGGTCGTCCACCAAGAGCTCGGCGATCTTGGTCAGGCTCTCGCCCGCGAGCTTCTGGAAGACCACGATGTCGTCCACGCGGTTCAAAAACTCCGGACGAAACAGACGCTTGAGCTCGCCCATCGCGCGGCTCTTGATCTCGTTGGAAGAGAGGCCCGCCTCCCCGGTGCTGCCAAAGCCCACGCTCGACTCCTGCGCGATCTCGCGCGCGCCCACGTTCGACGTCATGATGACGACCGTGTTGCGGAAATCGACCGTCTTGCCCTGGCCGTCGGTCAAACGCCCCTCATCGAGCACTTGCAACAAGATATTGAAGATATCCGGATGCGCCTTTTCAATCTCGTCGAAAAGCACCACCGAATACGGGTGACGGCGAACGGCCTTGGTGAGCTGGCCGCCTTCCTCGTGGCCCACATAACCCGGGGGGCTACCGATGAGCTTAGAGACCTCGTACTCGCTGGCGAACTCAGACATATCGAAGCTGATGAGCGCGTCCTTGCTGCCAAATAGGTATTCGGCAAGGGTCTTCGCCAGCTCGGTCTTGCCCGTGCCCGTGGGACCCAGGAAGATGAACGAACCGCCGGGACGGCGCGGATCTTTGAGCGGGGAACGGGAGCGGCGGATGGCCTTGGCCACCGCGTTCACCGCCTCGTCCTGCCCGATGATGCGCGTCTTGAGCACGTTCTCGCAGTTGAGAAGGCGCCGCGACTCGTCTTCGGTGAGCGATGAGACGGGAACGCCCGAAGCAACCGACACGATATCGGCAATCTGCGGGACATCGATCACTATGGGAGCGGCATCCATCTGGGCGTTCCAGGCGGCGCGCGCCTCGGAAAGCTCGATTTCCGCCTGCTTCTCCTGCTCCTTGAGCTCGGCGGCGCGGTTCATGTCGTCGTTCTCCGCCGCCTCGTCGGCTGCCGCCTTGAGCTCGCCCAGACGGGCCTCGGCCTCGCGCACGGGCTCCGGAGCGCGGTTTCGCGCGATGCGGGCGCGGGCACCGGACTCATCGATGAGGTCGATGGCCTTGTCGGGCAGGAAGCGATCTTGGATGTAGCGGGACGAAAGCGTCGCCGCTGCCTCAACCGCCTCGGGAGTGTAGTGCACATGGTGGTGCTCTTCGTAGCGTGGGAGCAGAGCGGTAAGGATCTTGACCGTGTCCTCGATACTCGGCTCCTCGATATCGATGGATTGGAAGCGCCGCTCGAACGCCGGGTCCTTGGAGAGGTATTTGCGGTACTCCTCCGCCGTGGTGGCGCCGATAATCTGGAACACCCCGCGCGCGAGCACCGGCTTAAGCATGGAGCTCGCGTCGATGGAGCCCTCGGCCGAGCTGCCCGCTCCGATGAGCGTGTGCATCTCGTCGATGAAAAGGATGATGTCGTCCGCCTCGGTAGCCTCCTGAATCACGCCCTTCAGGCGCTCCTCGAACTCGCCGCGGTACTTGGCGCCCGCTACGAGCCCCGGCAGGTCAAGCGACCAGATATTCTTGTTCATGAGGTTCTCGGGCACGTTGCCGGCAGCGATTTCCTGCGCAAGGCCTTCCACGATGGCGGTCTTGCCCACACCGGGGTCGCCCAAGATGAGCGGATTGTTCTTGGTGCGCCGAGAAAGGATCTCCATCATGCGCGAGACCTCTTTTTCGCGGCCAATCACCGGGTCGAGCTTGCCGTCGCGCGCTTCCTGCGTGAGGTTGGTGCCGAACTGCTTGAGAACCGAAGCCTCTTCGCCCTTGCCCTGGCTGGCATCGCCCGAGAAGAACGGCAGGCCGGAGCCGGGACGCACGGACGCGGCACCCGCGAACGGACGGCGCCCCTGGTCCTTCGAGGTGAGCTTCTCGACCGCCTGGCGCACGGAAGCCGCCGAGACGCCAAGGCGCATGAGGATGTCCATGGCCATGCACGACGGTTCGTCCACGATGCCGAGCAGCAGGTGCTCGGTGGAAACGTAGGTCTGGTTGTTTTCGCGCGCGTGGCGGAAGCTCTTCTCCATCACGGTGATGACGGAGGGGGTGAAGGCGAGCTTGCCCTGCCCGGCGTTGCGGCCAGAGGTGCCATCGGACGTTGGCGCACCGGCAGCGGGCGCACCGGCGCCGGCAGCGCTGGTTGCAGAAGCGGCGTCCGCGGTAGCGCGAGCGCTCTCGCTAAGGGCAGATGCAGCACCTGGCTCAGAGCTAGCGCCCTCGTCCCCCGAGGGGCGGACGCTCTCGCTGGGAGCGGAATCGGCGTCATCACCAGCTGCGCCTGAAGCAGCCTCCGACGAGGCTCCACCGGCAGGCTCGGCCGCAGCGGCAAACCCAGTCGCGGTGGCAGGCTTGGTGGTGGCGGAAGAAGCCGCCTCCTTGATCTGGTCCATAACGTCGTCGTATGAGATGTCGAGCGATTGCAACGCCTCCGAGGCGATGCCCTCTTCCTTGGCGAGTGCGAGCAGCAGATGCTCGGTACCCACCTTGGTCGACGATAATGCGATCGCTTCTTCCTTCGCCATAGACATGACGCGGCGAGCACGATCGGTAAATCTGTCTAACATGCTGAAAACCTCTGCTGTGCCGACTTGTTGTCTATCGGAATGCGCAGGCAGCACGCTGCGCATTCCCCTTCTTTACCCAAAGGTGCACCATCATAACAGCTCAGCGTGAGAAAATGAGACGGCAGGCCCACCACATGCGCAAGATGTGAAGGATCGTCACTGCAAGGACCATGCATCGCGGACCGAACAGGCCCCAATGAGCGAAAAACGGCTCATCGTGAGTCAAAACGGACCCGTCCCAGAATGGCTCATCGTGAGCCAAAACGGACCCGTCCCAGAATGGGCCGCCAAAAAGGCGCCTAATCGTGGAAAACGCACGCGAGTGCCTCGATCGCGCTCAATGTCTGGCGGGCGTTGTGACGCTGGTAGCGCCAATACTTGGTCTCGTTCGCAGTTGGATTGAGGGCGAACACCTTGGTGGTGGTCGAGCCAATATCGAGCCCTACGTGCAGCACCTCATCCAACGGCGCGCCACCCGTGGTACCGCTCCCGACACCGCACGTGGCACCGCTCCCGACACCACATGCCGGCATGTGGTCCGCCTGCGCCGCCCCCGTTGCCTGTTCCATATACCGCTCCATCTAGCACACCGCGCCCGGCACGCACGCCGTGACGCCTTCGAATTGCCGCTCGGGCGGGCGGCGACGCAGCATGCCGCCCGCCCAAGCGGTTAACGACTAGTTGAACGGTAGGTATATACCACGTTTCAAAAAATACAACACTCTGTTCAATTATTTTTTCAGAGAAGCGTCATGGGCGCGTTATAGTTTGAGTTTCATGTGCGCCAGCATCGATCGAACTTCATATGCGGCGGTATTGAACGAGCTTCATACGCGGATGGCACAAGCGAGGACTGCGCGGCAGCGGACCGACCCAGCTGCAACTAACGTGGAACCGAAGCCACAGCTAGGCGCGCTTGCCCCGGGAAAACACGAACAGCACGAGCACGCTGCACAGAGCGGCAAGGGCCACGACGGCGGCAAGCAGCATAAACGCCCAATAGCCTCCCTCCACCGTGGAGGCAACGATGTTCTGCGAGGCCCCTTGGAACGCTCCCACGACCGCTGTGACCGCACTCACGCCGATAGACCCACCGAGCTGCTGGAAGGTATTGAAAACCGAGTTGCCGTCGGTGCGAATCGACTCGGGCAGCGCGTCCAAGCCATTCGTCATCGTCGTGCTGAAACCCAAGCCCTGGCCAATCCCGAAAAGCACGTAGAACCCTCCGAGCATGAACGGGGTAAGCGCAGAGGAGAAGGCTACGTAAAGCACCACCGATGCAACGAGGCACGCCATGCCTGCGATGATGGGCAGACGGGCGCCCGCACGGTCGAGCAGCCGCCCTCCCAGTGGGGCGAATACCGCAACGAGCGCGCAACCCGGCAACATGAGGGTTCCCGAAAGCGACGCCGAGGCTCCGAGCGCGAGCTGTGCGTAGTTAGGAATCAGATAGGCAAAGCCCAGGATGGCAAACGAAACCGCTGCGATAACTGCAGCAGAAGCAGAAAAGGCCGGGAACGAAAATAGGCGCATATCGATAAGCGGATGGTCGCATGCTCGCGCATGGGCGACGAAGACACCGAGCGCGGCAGCGAATGCGGCGAACACCGCCAGCACCATGGGGCTTGCACCCTCATATGAAGCAGCATTGATTCCGTAGATGAGCGCAAAGAAGCTTGCGCCCAGCAGCACAAAGCCCACAAGGTCGAAGCGGGCGCCCGCATCGACGCGCGTGGCCTGACGCACGCACGCGCTCCCGATACCCAGCGAAAGCACGGTTACGGGCACAAGGCATAGAAACACCATGCGCCATCCGGCAAGCTCCATAACCGCGCCGCCATACGAGGGCCCCACCGCCGGCGCGACGGCCGTAATGAGCGACGCCACACCCATCATGAGCCCCATTTTCTCGTGCGGAACCTGATCGACCACGATACTGAACATGAGCGGGATGGCGATGCCCGTGCTTACCCCCTGCACGACGCGCCCCATGAGCAGCACCGGAAACGCTGGCGCCGCGGCACACAGTAACGTGCCGGCAAGAAAGAGCAGTACCGCGCAAACGAAGAGGCGGCGCAGCGCGAAGCGCGCTTTCAAGAATGGAAAGGTGGGAATCATGACCGCGAGCATAAGTAGGTAACCCGAGGTGATCCATTGAATGGTCGCCGTGTCAACTGCAAACTCCTCCATAAGCGCGGGCAAAGCGACGTTCATGGCGGTCTCGAAAACCACCGCGCAAAACGAGAGGCTTCCTGCCGCCACGATAGAGGCAACAAGCCGCGCATCCAGCTTGCGCTCGAATGATTCAACCATGCATTCTCCCTTCTTCTTGGCCCGTCGCGCACGCCTGGTTGCAAGCGCGCGCCTCCGCCGCCTGGGCACGCAAACAGACGAAGGCCGGATGCGCCACCCTCACCCCATAAGGAAAAAGGGTGCCCGCCCAAAGGGGCAGGCACCCTCGACCTTCACCGCTCGCAGGAGTGCGCCCACACGAGCGGAAAGCACAGCAAGCTCGCTACGCCGTCTCGGCAGAGGTCTCGTCGGCCTCTTCCTGAGCCACGAGCTGCTTCTCGTAAGCCTTGTAGAAGGGGTAGTACAGCAGGGCATCGATGGCAATCAGCGCCACGACGAGTACCACGGCCTTCCAGTCGAAGGTCGAAAGGTACGCGCCGAAGATGCTCGGCATGTTCCACGAGAGGAGCGCGAACGTCTTGGCAACAAGGCCCGTCATCATGCAGACATAGGCAATGATGGCGTTCACCGTAGAGGTGAGCAGGAAAGGAATGAAGAACATGGGGTTCATCATGAGAGGCACGCCGAAGATGATCGGCTCAGAGATGTTGAAGAACGCCGGCACGATGCCCACGCGGCCGATGGTACGCAGCTGCTTGGACTTGGAGCGGATGAGCAGGATGGCAAGAGCCAGCACCGAGCCGCAGCCGCCGATCACGACAAAGTAGACCCAGAACGGCGTGGTGAAGATGTTCGGGAGCGCCTCGCCGGCCGCCTGGGCGGCGGCGTTCACCGAGAGGCCGCCATCGCGGATGGGACCGAGCACACCGGAGAGCGCAGCGTCATGCACGCCGAAGAACCAGAAGAACTGCACCAAGAGCGTAGCGATCGCAGCGAATCCAAGCGAATCGGTCGCGTTGAAGACAGGAGCAAGGTTGGTATAGATGAACGCGGGGAGCGTGGTGCCCATCGAGTTGAAAATCGCGAAGATCGCGGTGTCGACGGCAAGGATGATGATGCCGGGGACAAGCGAAGCGAAGGCCTCGGAGAGCGACGCCGGGACCGAGGGCGGGAGCGCTATGCGGCCCACATTGTGCTCGCGCATGGCGCGATATCCCTCGACGGTGAGAATCGACAGGAAAATCGCCACGAGCAGGCCCTTGCCGTCAAGATAGAGGATATCCGCCGTCTTGGCATCCCAACCAAGCTCCACCGGCCCGAAGCAGATGAGCAGGAAGCCGCCCATCGTGAGCACCAGCGGGATAAAGGCATCGATCTTGTAATGCTTGCACAGGAAGTACGTGACACCGAGCGCGATGTACACCGAGAGCGCGCCCATGGTCATGGTATTCGCCCAGGTGAGCAGCGTCGAGTTGGCCGCAGCGAAGTTGGCCCAGGCCTCAAGCAGGAAGTTGCTGCCTGGCTCGACCGCCGGCGCGGACGAGAGGATGGTGCAGATACCGCCGAAAAGCGTGACCGGCACCAGCGAGATAAACGAATCGCGGATGGCATGCAGGTGGCGCTGCGTGCTCAGCTTGTTGGCTATCGGTAGAACGTGCTTTTCCAAGTACGCTGTCAGAGAGTCCATGACGTTGCTCATATTAGGCTCCGATACAATCGATGATCTGCTGATAGACGGCCTTGCCGTTCATAACGCCGTAGTGCTGCGGAGCGATGGAATCCACCGGACACGACACCTTGGCCTGAATGTTGGGAACAAGATAGCGAATCTGCGGCCCCACGAGAATCATCTCGACGCCCTCGAGATGGTCTTCGAACTCAGCCTCACCGTAGGCAGCGACCTCCAGGGTGCCCTCGCTCGCCTCCTCGATCTTCTTTGCCATGATGCCGGTGGACATCCCAGCGTTGCACACCAACATGACTTTTCTCATCGTTGCCCCTCCTCCTGATAGGGTTTTCCAGTCTGCTCGCCCGCGATGAAATCGCGATACCAGCGGTAGCTCTTCTTGGGGGTACGGGTGTACCCGTTCTCGAAGTCAACCGCGACAAGCCCATAGCGCTTGCGGCACCCGTTCTTCCATGAATACAGGTCGAAGGTGCTCCATACGAAATAACCGCGTACGTCGGCCCCAGCTTCCTGGGCAGCCTTGATGGCGGCGATATGATCTTTCATAAAGGCGATGCGATAATCGTCCTGGACCTCGCCCTGGCTCACGTCCTCGGCCACGCCGATGCCGTTCTCCGTGATGTAGATGGGCAGATGGTAGCGACGCGTCACTTCAATGAGGCCACGGCGCAGACCGTCGGGATAAATCTCGGTGCCCCACTCAGTCGTCTGCATGTTGGGATCGTCGAGCACCTGCTCGAACCAGCCCTTGATCACCACACGCTGGGACCCCTTGAAGGCCGAGCCGGAATTGTTCACCACGAGCTGGGTCTCGCCATCGGTATAGGGCCGCACGAGTACGCGCGAGTAGTAGTTGAGACCCAGGAAGTCGACGGTACCCTCGCGAAGCGCCTGAAGCTTGTCGGGCGTAATGTACGACAGGTCAAAGCGACGGTTGAGGTCGGTGAGCAAATCGATGGGAAGCTCGCCTGTAGCGGCGGTATCGAGAATCCAGTTATTGGCGTAGTTGTCGGCGAACCGCATGGCAATCTTGGTATCGAGGGTGTCATCCACGCCGTCGACGGGTCCAAAGCTGTGCACGATGCCGATAGAACCCTCATAGCCGCCCGCGCGGAACGCCTTCACGCCGAGCGCCGACGCATACATGACGTTGAACGCTGCGTGCGCGCACTTCTCGGGATCCTGCAGGGCGGGCGGATAGTTACCGATGAGGTACCCGCTCATGACGAACCACTTAGGCTCGTTGAAGGTCGCCCAATAGCGTACGCGGTCGCCGAAGCGATCGAAGCAGACGCGTGCATAGTGCTCGAAGGCGTGCGCCGTCTCCTCGTTCAGCCAGCCGCCCTCATCCTCCCAGTACTGCGGAAGGTCCCAATGGTAGATGGTTACGAAGGGCTCGACACCGAACTCATGGCAGGTATCGATTAGGCTGTTGTAGAAGGCAATGCCTTCCTCATTGACCTCACCCTCGCGATTCTTGATGATGCGGGGCCACGAGAGCGAGAAGCGATAGGCGTTCTGACCACCTTTCGCCATGGTCTCGATGTCCTCACGGTAGCGGTGGTAGTGGTCGCTCGCCACATCGCCATTCTCCAAATCGTTTTCATGCAGGTAGCGATCCCACATCGATTCGGCCTTCCCGCCCTCCTGCCAGGCTCCTTCACACTGGTAGGAAGCAGTCGCGCTCCCCCAGAAAAACGGTGCGGTAGTGTCCATGTTCCCTCCCTGGGTCCCCTGCCGGCATGCCGCCAGCATTACGACAAGTGGCTACGCGTTGCGGACGCGATATAGCTCGATAAGCTCGCGAATGAGCTCGCGCGCGAGGTTCGACGTCATAAGATGGTCCTGGGCATGAACGAGCATGACGTTTACAGGCATGTGCTCGCCGTTTGCCTCCTTGACCAGAATCTCGGTCTGCGTATTGTGCGCACGCAGATAGGCCTCATCCGACTGCTTCATATAGTCATCGCACGCTTCGAAGTTGCCCTGTTTGGCCTCGTTCAGCGCCATGAACGCAAGGCTCTTGGCCTCGCCGGCATCGGCGATGAGCGCAAACGGGATGAGCTCGACATCCTGCCCACCGACCTGCTGCGCCTCCATGCTCCGCTTTTCTTCAGACATGCTCAGCTCCTTTCCTCGCCACGGGCGATTTCCTGCATCATCACTTCAAAACTTCGGTCGTCCACGATGCGCTTCACACGCTCTTCGTGAGATAGCAACTCGGCCATACGCGAGAAGAACCAATCCAGCGCGTTGCGGCCGTCGTCACCGATCGCTACAAGCAGCACCAGCTCAACATCCTTGTCACCCCAACGAATGGGGCGATTGGGAATGCCTGCGCACACCTTCGTGGGTCCGGGCAGGGAGCGAATGGGATGAGGGAGCGCTAGACCGCTACCGAAAGCGGTTGATGCGGCGCTCTCGCGCTCCAATGCGAGCTCCACGAGCTCGGCAGGTGCCCCCGCACGCTCGACCATGAGTTCGGCAAGGCCGCAGATAGCCTCACGGGGCGTCTCCGCATCGAGATGGGGATCGAACCAGGCCGGGTCGAAGAGCCCCGCACCCGCACCCATATCTGCCGAGGCGCGAAGCAGCTCGTTAATCTGCCGCACGTCAACCTCGTTCAAGAATGAGTGTATCTCCTGCACGGGAATCGGGAACTCACCCTCGAGGGGGACCGTCGTGAAGATATAGTCGAAGCCGGTGAAGTCCATCGCCTCGACATGCAGGGCGTCGCAGGGTACCACCTTATCGATGCGATCGCCGAACTGTCTTCTGATCGCATGTTCGAGCAGCCGAGAAGTCCCGAGCCCCGAGGCGCACACCACCACAACGTTGCGGCGCGGACCCTCCTCGCGCAAGCGGTCAAGAGCAAGCGCGAACGCAAGGGCGATATAGCCCGTCTCCGCCTGAGAGAGTGTGGTGCCGTAATGCCTACCGAGCACGTCGGCCGCATCGAGTGCCATCGCGAAGGCGAGCGGAAACCTCGTCTTGATATCCGAAAGCAGCGGGTTGTCGATGCTCATATTGAAGCGCAGGCGCGTAACCAAGGGGACGATGTGCCGAGCAAGGTTCATGCGCAGCTCGAGATCGTCGCGAAAATCGAAATGGAAGAGCTCCCACACGCGGTCGAGCATCTCGGTGACCACGTTCCACACCTCATCGGGAATGATGACCCCGCGAGCGTCGTGGGGTGCAGCGCCCCTCGCGTCGCCATGGGAGCCCTCGGCGCCTGCATGGGCTCCCTCGGCAGAAGAAGCATCGGCAGCAGCGCTCTCCTCGGGGATGATGCTCTTCTTTCCTGCAAGGTGAATGGCGATGTAGGCGACCTCCGATTCGGGCAGCGTGATGCCAAAGGCCCCATCGAGCTGTTTAGCAACGCTTCTGGCTGCGGCAAACTCGGGCGTGAGGCGAATGCGGTCGAGCGTCTCGTCATCGAGAAGGATCAGGCAGTCCTCTTTGATGCGATAGAACGCAACCATAAGATGCACTACGAGATTCTGGAAGGCGAGCATGCTCATGTAGACCGGATGCTCCTCGAGCGCCCGTTCGATGCAACCGGCGATGGTCTTCACCACCTGGGGAACCGTTTCATCACCGAACGGATTCGAGCCAATCACGCCTTCCGTTGCGATACTTGCAAGGCAGAGGCGGCGGTTGAGCTCGGAGCCTCGAACGCGCACGCCGTAGCGCGGACGCTTCTCGAGCGCCAGGTCGTACTCGCCGAGCTTTGCCTCCACGGCTTTTAGGTCCTTCGAAATGCTCTGAGGCGACACGTAGAGAACCTGGGCCATGCTCGCAACGGTCACCCAATCGTCGCGCATGAGCAAATCATTGATGAGATAGGTGACGCGCTTATCTGAGGCGCTGCCGTCGAGGTCGCCGAACCGGTGCATGCGGTCCAACCATTCGCTGAAGCCCTCTTCGTTGATTACAGAGAGCACATAGCCACCCTGCTTGCGCGCATAGGAGATGTGGGCAAGGCCTTCGAGCATCTCGTTGGTGCGTTGAATGTGCAGGCGCACCGTGCGGGCGCTCACCTCGAACTCGAACGTCAGCTCATCAATCGATGCAGCCTCGCGCTCATTCAGATATGTTACGAGTTCGATCGCCTTCACTAGCGCCCCCTTCGACAGCTTCATCCTACGGGGCGCACGTTCCCGACTCCATCACAGGCTATGCCGCGTTCGTGGCAATGTGTATATAAGAATGGCCTTTACCTGCATTTTTATCTGGCACACCTGCTCGGCGGGAAATACGGGCGCCCTTGTGGCGAGCAGGCGGGAACGTTAGAGTATCACACCGGCAAAACGAAACGCACAGGAGGGATTGCCATGCAAGCAGATGTAGCCATCGTTGGAGCTGGGCCTTCGGGCATCTTCACGGCGCTCAGGCTCATACGCGAGCGTCCGCAGCTTCACATCGTCATGGTTGAGAAGGGCCTACCCATCGAAAAGCGCTCGTGCCCCAAAGCGCGTGCAGGCCGCTGCGTTCAGTGCAGCCCGTGCCGCATCACCACGGGGTTTTCTGGGGCCGGCGCATTCTCGGATGGCAAGCTGTCTCTCTCGCACGAGGTGGGCGGTGATCTTCCTGAGCTCATTGGGTGCGACCTTGCCCAAAAGACCATCAACGAAGTCGATGGCATCTATCTTGCGTTTGGTGCCGATGAGCACGTCGAGGGGATCGATGCGCCGGAATCCGTACGCAAGATTCGCCTGCGAGCAATCCAAGCTGGACTTAAACTCGTCGACTGCCCCATCCGGCACCTCGGAACCGAGAAGGCCCAGGAAATCTATGGGCGAATCGAGCGCGACCTCATTGACCGAGGCGTAGAGATCGTGTTCAACACCGACTGCCGCGATCTCATCATCGAAGATGGCGCGTGCCGAGGCGTCGTCGCCGAAGGACCCGAGGGGACGCTGCGCATTGACGCCGAGCGCGTTATCGTGGCAACGGGCCGCCGTGGAGCGGATTGGCTCGAGCACCTTTGCTCCGAGCACGGCATCGACCATGTTCCGGGCGCCGTTGATATGGGTGTGCGCGTCGAGGTGCGCAACGAGGTGATGGAGCGCGTGAACGACGTGCTCTACGAGAGCAAGCTTATCGGTTATCCCAACCCCTTCCGCAACAAGGTGCGTACGTTCTGCCAAAACCCCGGCGGCTTTGTAAGCCAGGAGAACTACGACGGCGGCCTGGCGGTAGTGAACGGCCATTCGTACAAAGAGCGCAAGAGCGAGAACACCAACCTAGCTGTGCTCGTGACGCACAATTTCCGCGAGCCGTTCAACCAACCCATTGCATACGCCCAAAATGTCGGACGCCTCTGCAACATGCTCGGAGACGGGCACATCCTCGTCCAGCGCTTTGGCGACATCATAGACGGCAAGCGCACCTGGCAAAAGGAGCTCTCGCGTTCGAACATCAAGCCCACCCTCGTGGACGCCGTGGCGGGCGATATCACAAGCGCGCTGCCCTACCGCACCATGACCTCGATCGTGAACTTCATGCTCGCCGTCGACCAGGCCATCCCCGGCTTCGCCTCGGCCGAGACGCTGCTCTACGCTCCCGAGCTCAAGTTCTACAGCAACCGCGTTCGCATGGACGAGCGCTTCGCCACCAACGTGCGCGGCCTGCACTGCCTGGGCGACTCAAGCGGGTGGACGCGCGGCCTCATGATGGCAAGCGTCATGGGCTACCTCATGGGTGGCTACCTAGCAGAGGAGCTGTAGGAAGAGCGCCCGCCGCACGGGCCGATGCGCGCAGCGCGAGGCCCCCAAGCCCCTCTCATCCCCTACATCCCCCCACGAGCCCGTAAACGCAGGGAAGCCCCCGGTTATTCTCCTGAGCGCTTCCGCAGCAGCTCGGCTCTGCCGAGCTGCGAGGACCAGCGAAGGAGAAAACCGGGGGCTTCCCGTCGGGAGTTCTAGGGCTCTCGCGATTAGTACATTCCGCCACCCTGAGCGCCAGCGGTCGCGGCAGCAATGGCATCCTCAAGCGCGGTGTTCTTCGGAACATCGGTCACCGTAGCCTCGGTGATGAGGATGAGGGACGCAACAGACGCGGCGTTCTGCAGCGTAGTGCGGGTAACCTTGACCGGGTCGAGCACGCCCATCTCGATCATGTTGCCCCACTCGCCGTTGTAGGAGTTGAGACCCTCGCCCGCGGGCAGAGAGGCAACCTTGTCGACGACGACGGCGCCCTCGAAGCCAGCGTTCTGGGCGATGGTCGCCACGGGGGCGGTCAGCGCCTTCTTGACGATGTCGATACCGATCTTCTCCTCGGGATCCTCGACCTCAATCGAATCGAGCGCGGGAGCAGCGTCCATGAAGGCCACGCCGCCACCAGCAACGATGCCCTCCTCGACGGCGGCACGGGTCGCCTGCAGGGCGTCCTCGACGCGGTGCTTGATCTCCTTGAGCTCGGTCTCGGTGGCAGCGCCCACCTTGATGACGGCCACGCCGCCGGAGAGCTTGGCCAGACGCTCCTGGAGCTTCTCGCGGTCGAAGTCGGAATCGGTGTGCTCGAGCTCGCCCTTGATCTGGGCAACGCGGGCCTCGATGGCCTCCTTGGAGCCGCCGCCATCAACGATGGTGGTGTTGTCCTTGGTCACCGTGACGGACTTCGCGGTACCGAGCATATCGGCGGTGATGTCGGCAACCTTGATGCCGAGCTCGTCGAGCGCGACCTGGCCGCCGGTGAGCGCGGCGATGTCCTCGAGCATGCGCTTACGACGGTCACCGTAGCCCGGAGCCTTCACGGCAACGACGGAGAGCGCGCCGCGGACCTTGTTGAGCACGAGAGTCGGCAGGGCCTCGCCCTCGATGTCCTCGGCGATGATGAGCAGGCTCTTGCCGGCGCGGCTCACAGCCTCGAGCACGGGCATGATGTCCTGCACGTTAGAGATCTTCTGGTCGGTCATGAGGATGTAGGGATCCTTGAGCGTGGCCTCCATACGATCGTTATCGGTGACGAAGTAAGCGGAGACGTAGCCCTTGTCGAACTGCATGCCCTCGACGGTGTCGATCTGGATGTCGAAGGTCTGGCCGTCCTCGACGGTGATGACGCCGTCCTTGCCCACGACGTCCATGGCGTCGGAGATCTTCGCGCCAACGTTGGGGTCACCAGCGGAGATGGTGCCCACGGAGGCAATCTGCTCCTTGGTCTCGACCGGCTGCGCCTGCTTCTTCATCTCGTCGACCGCAGCGTTCACGGCCTTCTCGATGCCGCGGCGAATGGCCAGCGGGTTGGCGCCGGCGGCCACGTTGCGCAGGCCGTCGTTCACGATGGCCTGAGCGAGCAGGGTCGCGGTGGTGGTGCCGTCACCCACGGTGTCGTTGGTCTTGGTGGCGACCTCCTTCACCAGCTGAGCGCCCATGTTCTCGATGGGGTCCTCGAGCTCGATCTCCTTGGCGACGGAAACGCCGTCGTTGGTGATGGTCGGCGCACCGAAGGAGCGCTGGAGCGCCACGTAGCGGCCCTTGGGGCCCATGGTGACGGTCACGGCGTCAGCGAGCTTGTTAACGCCCTTGGCGAGCTTGGTGCGCGCCGCGGTATCGAACGTAATATCCTTTGCCATCTTGTGTATCCTCCGTTACCTAAGATGTAGTACCTAATGAATGGCTAAGCCATGCCGGCAGGGCTACTCGACGATCGCGTAGATGTCGTCAGCGCGCATGAGGAGGTAATCCTCACCGTCGATCTTGACCTCGTTGCCACCGAACTTGCCATAGATGACCTTGTCACCGGGCTTGACGTCCATGGGGAGACGCTCACCGTTGTCGTTGAGCTTGCCCTCGCCCACCGCGACGACCTCGCCGCGCTGCGGCTTCTCCTGCGCGTTGCTGGCGATGTAGAGACCGGATGCGGTCTTCTGCTCAGCAGCCTCGGGCTTAATCAGGACGCGATCACCAAGCGGCTTAAGACTCATAGAAGGTTCCTCCTTCAGCGGTTGCGCGGAGCACCTAGCCTCCGCAGCACCATGTCCTTTACGTACGCAGAGAATAGTACCCAGCTCTGAGAACTTATACAACTCGAAGTCAAAAAATCTTATCAATTGACACTTAGATTTCTTGAGCGCCCACCCAGTACCGGCCACGGGCTGTGCGCTATCCGCACACCATCCGCACCCGTGCATCTGCATCAGGCCCCTACCGCCCCTGCATGCGCGCTTCAACATCATGCAGCAGCTCGTCTCGAGATCGCTGCATGGCGGGTGTCATGGGCGAAAGCACCTTTTCGTCGAGAAGCTGGCGCGCAATCTCGGTATCACCGTGCGCCAGCTCATACTCGGCCAGGCGCAGGCACCAGCTCGCGCGTTCGTTGTGGGCCTGGGCCCCTTCAAGGCGACGAACGATGAGCGCAAGATCGGATGCATCCCATGTCTCGACCGGGCGCAGCCTCTGCTCCACGCTCTCGCAGACCGAAGCGGCGGCCGCCTTTGCCGCCCGGCTCCGTGCAAAGCGGTCGCGGAACTCCTGCGCAGACCGGAGCGCCTGTTCGGCAGCCTCCTGGTCTCCCAGCCAGTACAAGCTGAGCGCGCGCGTGTTTAGGATCGTCGCCCACAAGGCGCTTCTCTCGCCAACCGAAATGGATGCCAGGCGCCGGATCGCATCGGCATACCTGCCGTCGGCGTAATCTGCCGCTGCGATATTGCACGCGATCCTCCGCCGCACGAACCCCCGGCGGTTGCGCGCGTCGTAAAGCTCCATGAACCTGCGCCACTTAGCGCTGTCGCAATCTTGCGTGATGATTTCCGTGATGCTGCGCTCGCGCTGGCCCACCACGCTCCGGAAGAGGACCGCGGAAAGAATGGCCAGGCCGAGCAATACGAAATACCACACCATATAGCCGAGCATCCCCGCGATGAGGGCGACGGCGGCAAGCCCCAGCACGCCGACGATCTCCATGAGGCGGAGCCGTCTGAACCAACGCCAGTAGTCATCAAATATCTCATCGGCTGTCTGTGCTCTATACCCCGACGGCACATCCCGCGCCATGAGCGCGCGCACCGCCGCAACATCGATGCCGCCCGCTGACAGCACGAGAGAGCGAACCTCGCTCTTCTTGGCTCCCGTTTCTTCCCCAGCCATAGAAGCCCCCATTCATATGGCCCAACACCTGCCGATATAGCGTAAGATTGTTCACAGCTACGAGTATAGCCGATGGCACGCACGCTACCGGAAGCAGGAGGGCGCATGGCAGGCGAACAAGCACGAACGGCATCGGAATCGCAGGCGCGGGGAACGGCCGATGCGACCGCGCGCATCCGGGAGCTCGGGCGCGCGGCAGAGTCGTACGTCATCGCTCAGCGCCGCTACTTCCACCAGCATCCTGAGCTGAGCCTGCAGGAGGTGGACACCACCGAGGCGATTGCACGCGAGCTCGACGCCATGCGCATCCCCTATGAACGCCCGCTTGACACAGGCCTCGTCGCCACGCTTGCCGGCACTGCACCCGACGCCTACCGGGAGGACGGCTCGCCGCGGCGGCGCCTGCTCATTCGGGCCGATATCGACGCCCTCGCCGTCACCGAGCGCACCGGTGTTCCCTTCGCCAGCGAGCGCGCGGGGGTCATGCACGCCTGCGGGCACGACTGCCACATCGCCATGCAGCTCGGAGCGCTCCGCGTACTCGCGCAGATGACCGACGCGCTCCACGGCGAGGTGCGCGCGGTATTCCAGCCCTCTGAGGAGAACGGCCAAGGAGCGCGCATGATGATCGACACCGGCGTGCTCGATGGGGTAGACGGCGCCTACGCTGCGCACATTTGGAGTGAGGTGGACGCGGGGACCATCTCGTGCGAAGCGGGGCCGCGCATGGCGAACACCGATTGGTTCCGCGTCGACGTGCGCGGGACATCGTGCCACGGCGCCATGCCGCAGCGCGGCGCCGATGCCATCGTGGCCGCCGCCGAGATCGTGAATAACCTGCAGACCATCGTAAGCCGCGACCTCAGCCCCTATGAGCCCGCCGTGGTGACGGTAGGCGAGCTCCATGGCGGAACGGCACGCAACGTCATCGCCGGGACCGCCTACCTCACCGGTACCGTGCGCACCTACAGCGACACGGCGCACGAGGCGATGCCGAAGCTCATCGCGCGCATCGCGCAGCATACCGCTGCGGCGCTGGGAGCGGAAGCGGAGCTTACCGACTACACCGTCGCACATGGGGCGGTGGTGAACGACGAGGCGGCATCCGCACGGTGCCGGCGCGCGATCGAGCGCGTGTTGGGCCCCGAGGCCGTAGGACGCTACCGGGGCACGCTTTCCGGCGAGGATTTTTCTGAAGTCCTACGCCGCGTGCCTGGCGTGCTCGCCTTCGTGGGCACGCGCAACCCTGCCCTGGGCGCCACCTTTGCCCAGCACTCCTGCTTTTACCGGGTGGACGAGAGCGTGCTCGTGAAAGGGGCCATGCTCGCCGCCCAGTACGCGGTGGATTTCCTAGCTGAATAACGATGGCCCCATGGCCCGCTGGACGGGGCCCCTGGGCCGCAGGGTGAATCGCAGGCACCAGGCGTGAATCGTAGGCACCGGGTGTCTGCGATTCATCTGCGGCATATCCGTCCAGCAGATGGGATAGCCTGCATGGGCAGTCTGGATGCTCGCTCGGTTCTCGATATCGCTTGCGCACAAGGTCGCACGTGCAGGCCGTCGGCACACACGTGCCCTCAAATTTCAACTTGCATGCCGAATTACGCAATAAGAGCCGTTTCTCGTCCTCTTATTGCGTAATTCGGCATGCAAGTTTGCCACGCAGAAAGAAGCTGGCTGCCCGCCGCCGATTTTTCAGGGCGGATCCTGTGAGCCTCTTACGCGCGAATGAACGTTGCATCCTGCGAGGGCACGCCAGCGGCATCGGTCACGCAGCGCTCGACGCGCATGTGCAGGTCGTACTTCTCGCGCAGCTCCGCAATGGTCGCCATCATGGGCGAAGCATGGTGGGCATCGAGTGCAGCCTGGTCGCGCCAGCTGTCGATGAGCATGATGGTCTCGGGGTCATCGAGCGGCTGAAAGTACCGGTAGCCAACGTTGCCTTCCTCTGCGCGGATGCGATCGGCCGTGCCCGACGACTCCATCTCCTCGGCAAATGCGCGCGCCGCGCCCTCTTTGCCCGTGTAATACAAATTCACCGTGATTGCCACCGCCGGCTCCCCTCGTGATGCAAAATTTCCTCTGTCCTAATTTTGCACCCTAACGATTCTCACTTCGAGCCGGGTCCCTCCCGAGCCTATGGCTCTTGCTGGCCAAAATCATCGTACTATTTGTAGAAAACTGAAGCGTAAAATCAATATTTCTTACGACAATTATTGAGATGTGACAGATGTACCCGGCACCATTGTCACATTCGGCACTATTGTCACGCTTGCAGGCTTGCACCGAGGTCGTAGGCTTCACGCAGGTGCTTCGACGCACGCGTCATGCCCGGCGTGCCGCAGCCATACCCGAGCACGCGGCCCAAGTCGTGCATGCTGAGGTAGCGGCAGAGCGTCTCGTAGTGCGCCTCAAGCGCATCGAAGGTCCAATCGTCCGCGTTCCATGCCACGGCGAGGAGGACCGCACCTAGGCCGCAGCAATTTCGACTTCCGCGCCGAGATGAGCGAGTTCATCGGCATGTGCCTCGACCATATTGCCAAGCGGTAAAAAACGCGACCACTTGCCTGACATCGGTGTCATGCCATCGCCGGGCCCCCGACGTTCGGGCATTTTTCGCATCATAGAGCCGAAAACACGAATATTTGCTTAAAACCCGCCCGGACATAGCGGAAGATCGATGCCGCGCGAGAGCATCCCGGACGGCATCGATCAAAACGAATTGCAAAAAATCCTCTGTCCTATTTTTGCACGTTGGGGTCGGTGGCGGCGGCAAGAGGCTTCTCACCGGGACGGGCGAGCGGGCCCACGAGCTCGTGCGCTACGTACGGCTCTTCCATGTAATCCAGTTCCTCGGCAGAGAGCTCAACATCAAGCGCCGCGACCGCCTCGTCCACGCGCTGCGGACGCGAACATCCCACGATGGGCGCCTCAACGCCGCGCGCCCTGTGCCACGCAAGCGCCACCTGAGCCATCGGCACGCCATGGCGCTCGGCCACCTCGACCACGCGCGCCACGATGACCATATCGTTATCGCGCGCGCCGTCGTACTTGTTGACCATCACGGTATCCGTGCGGCTGCGCGTGGAGTCGGAATCCCAGGTCGGACGTGCCAGGTGCCCCGAGGCGAGCGGGCTGTACGGCGTGAGCGCCATGTCGAATTGGCGGCACACGGGGATGAGCTCGCGCTCGTCTTCGCGGTACAGCAGGTTGTAGTGGCACTGCATGCTCGTAAACTTCGTCCAGCCGTGCTGCTCGGCCACCACCTGCATGTTGTGCAGCTGGTAGGCATACATCTCACTCGCGCCGAGCGCGCGCACCTTGCCCGCGCGCACGAGGCTGTCGAGCGCCTCCATGGTCTCCTCGATGGGCGTTGTGTAGTCAAAGCGGTGGATGATGTACAGGTCGAGGTAGTCGGTACCGAGGCGCTCGAGCGTACCGTCGATCTCGCGTTCTATGGCCGCGCGCGAAAGGCAGCCCTCGTTGAAGAACACCTTGCTTGCAAGCACCACCTGATCGCGCGCAATACCAAGGTCGCGCAGCGCCTGGCCGATATAGCGCTCGCTCGTGCCCTCTGCGTAGCAGTTAGCCGTATCAATGAAATTAATTCCCTGGTCGAGCGCCCGTTTGATGACCTCGCGCGTGCCATCCTGATCGATGAGCCACCGATGGCCATGGCCCTCGGTGATCTCACCAAAACTCATGCCTCCCAGGCAAATCCTGGAAACTTCAATACCGGAATGACCGAGCGTTGCGTACTGCATGAACGCGCTCCCTTCTTTTTGAAAGACAACAGGTTGACCGATGGGCTCGCGCCAAATCTACAGCCCCTCTACCCAGCGCTTTATCTCTGCCTCACGAGCGCCGTTGAGCAGACGCGCCGGGCGAAAGCCCGCGGCCGTCGCGCACACGCCGCGGAAGCGCTCGTCGATCGACCCCGTGCCACTGCCGCTCGACGTACAAAACGGAACGATAGTCGCGTTTGAGAAATCGTATGCCTCGAGGAAGGTATCGATGATCGAAGGCTCACGGTACCACCAGATGGGAAAGCCAACGAATACCGTGGAATATGAGCCCATATCATCGACGGTGCCCGCGATGGCCGGGCGGCACGCAGGGTCGTTCATCTCGATAGTGCTGCGGCTCTGCTTGTTCGTCCAATCGAGGTCCGCCCGTGTATAAGGCACCTCGGGCGCTATCTCGAACAGGTCGCCGCCCGTCACGGACGCGATCTGCTGCGCCACGCGGCGCGTCACGCCGCTACACGAAAAGTAGGCTACCAGCGTCTTTGCCATTGCTATCAGCTCCTTTCGGCGCCGCGTTAGACGGCGCTCAAGCCATCTGCCGCCTTTATCCTAAGACTTGGAGTCAGCTCTAAGGCAAGGGCAAACTAGGGTTTCAACTTTTGGGCACTTGAAGGAAGACCTGCCATGTATAGGGCAGTCGTCGCTTAGAAAACCCCAGCTAGAAGAAGCGCCGCACACCTGTATACTCCGGGAGCGCGGCGCGAAGTGCCCAAAAGTTGAAATGGCGCTCTCTCGCAAAGACTACAAAGGCACGTGGGGGGGCGAGAAGTCTAATCCCTGCGGCCAAAGAGCGAGAGCAGGCGAATGAACACGTTAAGAATGTCCAGGTAGAGGTCGATGGCGTACCACAGCGCATTCGAAACCGTGGGGACCGCCGTCGATGCGCGGAACACGTCGTAGCCGATGAACCCGCAGAATATCACGATGACTGCAAGATCGATGAACGTCTGGCCCACGCCCAGGAACATCAAGATAAGCTGGACAACGAACAATGCGATCAGCGCTGTGATGAGCACGCCCTGGATACGCTGGAAAAATTGCGGGAACATAATGCCCGCAGCACCGAACACGATCATGATGCCCGCCGTCGCCGAAAACGCGAGCGAGATGGTCTGCATGTCGTACATGCCCAGAATCAGCGAGGTGGAGAACCCAAACGTCAGCGTGAAGAGGGCATAGCCGATAAGGCCCATGGGGAGGCTTTCCTTACTACGCCCGATGCTCATCACGATGCAGCCCGCGATGCTGCCCACGAGCATGCCGATGGTGAGGGCAAACGGGTTCCTCAGCATGAACAGCATGAACTCATACGTGCCCGTGATGTACGAGCACGCCGCCATGATGACAAACGATAAGAGCACGAATCCGGTGAGCAGGACATTATATAGGCGGCGAGAGATGAGCTTGGGCGCCGGTCCCTCCCGATAGATGGGACCATCGAAAGGCTGCTGCCCGTAGCGCTCGACTTCGTTCATGATTCCTCCGATCAACTGGGGCCTCAGTGCCCCGTTCCTCCCAGTGTACCCAATCAACGGAAATCTCACCAGCTCACCGAGACACCCGCCGGGGTTCGGGGAACTTGGCAGCCTGACGGGGCGCGCCGGGGTCCCGGGGCGCATGGAGCACCTGATGGCTCGCCGGGTGCTTTGCCGCAACGGGCGCTTGTTGCCCGCCCGGGCGCTTGGCAGCCTGACGGGTGCTTAGCCGCGACGGAGGCTTGTCAGCCGGCCGGGCGCTTTGCCATGCTGGGCGCCTGGCATTGCCGGGAAGCGCGCAGGCAGCCTTTACGCTGCCGGATGCGCCTCGGCATCGATTCGCGCGATGCGCTGGTGGCCGAATACAAGCACAAGGACCGGGAACGACGCGACGAGTACGCTCGCCAACAAAAGCGTCCCCTGGACCCCGAGCATCGCGGCAAGCCAAGGCGACATGAGCAGCGGAATAACGCCACCCGCACTGGCGCCGAACGTCATCATGGAATTCGCGCGGCCGATCACCTCAACTTCGGCGTGCATCTGCACCAGCGTGTTCTGCAACGGAACGATCATGCCGAAGGCAAGCCCCAAAAGCACCTGCCCCACAAGAGCGACCAGCACGTACGGCGTGCCCACATACACCAAGCAACCGATTCCCATGCCGCAAAGCAGGACAAGGAGCGTCTGCACGGTCACGCGGCGCACCGGAATGCGCAGCACGAGCAGCGCGCCCGCCACCGCGCCCACGCCAGACGCGGCAGAAAGCCAGCCCATCCACGCAACGCCCACCTGAAGGACGTCGCGGTAGTAGAGCGATTCGAGCGGGTCGAGCGCGCCATAGCCCAGATACGAGAGAAAGCCCGCCCAAAAGAGGAAGGAGAGCGCCGCGTTGGAGAAAACGGCGCGGATGCCCTCGATAAGCGACGAGCGCGAGCCGACAGGGCACCCGCTCGGACCAAGCGATGAGCTCGAGTCGGCTGGACGCCCGCTCGGACCGCCTGCGCAGCGATCTGTTCCAGCGCCAGCCGAGCCCTCCGCCAGTTCCGCTGCCTGTCCCGTCTCTTGCCCGCCCCCTTCAGCGCGAGCACCGATTACCGAGCGGAACCCCGCTGCCGGAATCACAGCGAGCACCACGCACGCGCCCATGAAAGCGAAAACCGCCCGCGTTGGCGCCGCCGAGGCGATCGCCCCACCGATAAGCGGCCCCACCACCACGCCGGTATTCGACACGATGGAGAGCGCCGAGTTGATGCGCTTGAGCTCGATGGCGTCTGCCGTAAGGTAGGCCGGGTACGAGCGAGACACCGGCTCGAAAAAGCCCAGGCTAAACCCCAAGCATGCCGCGCCAAAGGTGAGTGCGGACATGTCGCCGCCAAACACGATGCAAAACGCGTCAACAGCGAGCATGACGATGACGAGCAATGCGAAGTGCAGCCGGGGGCCTCGCGCGTCGAGATACGCTCCGCCGGCAAACGACCCTACGATTTGGAAGAGGTTGAGCAGCGCCACCACGACGACGGTCGAGGCGACCTCGCCGCCCATGCTGTAGGTGAGCGTGCCGAGCACACCGATGAAATAGCAGGACTGAATGCCTACGTATATGAGAAAGCGCATGAGTACGAGACGACGCGCTGCCGGTGCGAGCGCGCGTGCCTCGGCAAGAATACGGTCGAGCATAGGGGCTCCTTGGATTCGAACGATGGTGCGGGCAGAGAACGAACGCGGTGCGCCCGCTACGGTTCGTAGACGAATCCTTGTGTCATGCCACGTCCCCCATCATCTGAGGCCCCAGTATGGGCACCACTCTAGCACAACGGATGCGCACCCTGGGTGGCAGGAGCGAGCCCCGCGCAACCGAGAGGCTAACCTCCATCAGCTCGGATGCCCAGCCCCGCGTGCTGCGAGCCCCGCGCAACCCAGAGACTAGCTCAGCTCGAGCATGCCGGTATACAACTGGTAGTAGCGTCCATGCTGGGCAATAAGTTCGTCGTGGCTACCGCGCTCTACAACGCGCCCCTGCTCGAGCACCATGATCGCGTCGGCATCGCGCACCGTGGAGAGCCGGTGGGCGATCACGAACGTCGTGCGCCCGCGCATGAGCTGATCCATACCGCGCCCAATGAGCATTTCGGTACGCGTGTCGATGGAACTCGTCGCTTCGTCCAAAATGAGAACCGGCGGGTCGGCCACGGCCGCGCGCGCAATGGCGAGGAGCTGCCGCTGCCCCTGGCTCAGGTTCGCCCCATCCGAGGTCACCATCGTGTTATATCCATCTGGCAAACGCCGGATGAAGCTATCGGCGTTGGCGATCTTCGCGGCAGCGCGCACCTCTTCGTCCGTCGCATCGAGCTTGCCAAAGCGAATGTTGTCGGCAATCGTGCCGGTGAACAGGTGCGTATCTTGCAACACGATGCCGAGCGAGGAGCGCAGCGCGCTCTTCGCGATGTTCTTGACGTTGATCCCGTCATAGGTGATCTCGCCGTGCTGCACGTCGTAGAAGCGGTTGATAAGGTTGGTGATGGTGGTCTTGCCGGCACCCGTAGACCCCACGAACGCGATCTTCTGGCCAGGCTTGGCAAAGAGGTTGATGTCGTGGAGCACCTCGTGCTCTGGGGTATAGCCGAAGTTCACGGCATGGAAGCGCACATCGCCACGGAGCGGGATGAGGCCCGTCGTGAGCACCGTGCCGTCCGCGGCCATATTGCGCTCCGCCACCGGAACGAGCGCGCCCCAGGCACCGATGCCATAGCCGTCGGGCACCTTCCAAGCCCATGCGTCCTCGCCCGTCTCAACGAGCGTCACCTTGCCCTCGTCGGCCTCGGGCTCCACGCGCATGGCGGCAAACACGCGCTCCGCGCCGGCAAGCGCCGAAAGCAAGAAGTTCGACTGCTGTGTGAACTGGTTGATGGGCAGCGCCGTCTGGCGCACGAACACGAGATAGCTCGCGAGCACGCCCACATCGGTCTGGCCGGTGAGCGCCATCCATCCACCGAGCACGGCGACAATCGCATAATTCACGTAGCTGATGGACACGACCGCCGGCACCATCGACGCGGCATACGATTGGGCGCTTGTGCCCGCCACGCGCAGGCGCTCGTTCTTATCGCGAAACCCCGCGAGGTTCGCCTCCTCATGGTTGAAGACCTTCACAACCTTCTGCCCCGTGACCATCTCCTCGATGTAGCCGTCGAGCTCGCCCAGCACAGACTGCTGCCGCTGATAGAAACCGCGACTCTTGTTGGTCGAATAGCGAATATAGGCGAACATGCAAACATAGCCCACCACCACGACGAGCGAGAGTTGCCAATTCAAGATGAAGATCATGGCAAGCGTGCCCACGATCTGTATGGCGCTCTGGATGACCATGGCGAAGCTGTTGTTCATAGCCTCTGCCACGGTGTCCACGTCGTTGGTGAAGTAGCTCATGATATCGCCCCGATTGTGCGTGTCGAAGTAGCTCAGCGGCAGCTTCTGCAGGTGCGCAAAGAGATCGCGGCGGATGTCCACGAGCACTTTTTGCGCAGCGTGCACCATGACCTGCGTATATGCGAACGCTGCCACCACACCGGCAGCGTAGATGAGGGCCGTAGCGATGATGCCTGCCACGAAGTCCGCATACGCGCCGCCCGCGAGGCTATCGACCACGGGCCGGATCATGTACGTGCCGAGCAGGTTGGCGATAGCCGACACGCTCACCAGCAGCGCCACCGCCAAAAAGAGCAGCTTATGGCGTCCCATATACGCGAGGAGCTCATGCAGCGTTGCAATGAGGTTCTGCGGCTTGTTTCCAGGCGCGGCCATTACCGCTCACCCCCTTCTGGTCCCTTTTGGGACGGGGTCGTTTTGACCCATTTCACGTTCTCGGGCGCGGCCTGATGGTCTCTTTTGACCCCGTCCCCGCTTGGACCACCGTCCCCATTTGGACCATGCGTTTGAGATGCGTAGATTTCCTGGTAGATGCTATCGCTCGCCAAGAGCTCGGCATGGGTGCCCACGGCATGCACGCGGCCGTCGTCGAGCACGACGATCTGGTCCGCATCCGCTACGGAACTCACGCGCTGTGCGATGATGATCTTCGTCACGCCGGTAAGCGCAGCGAGGCTCGCGCGAATATCGGCATCGGTCGCCGTGTCCACAGCCGAGGTCGAATCGTCAAAGATAAGCACGCGGGGCCGCTTGAGCAGGGCGCGAGCAATGCAGAGGCGCTGCTTCTGCCCGCCCGAAACGTTCACGCCGCCCTGTCCCAGGTCGTACTCGAGCCCACCGGGCAGCCGGTCGAGGAACTCGTCCACGCGGGCACGGCGGCATACCTCGAGCAGATCTTCGGTCGTTGCCTTGGGATTCCCCCAGCAAAGGTTCTCGCGAACCGTACCGCTGAACAGAACATTCTTCTGTAGCACGATCGAAACCGCGTTGCGGAGCGCCTCAAGATCATAGCTGCGCACATCCCGCCCGCCTACGAGCACCGAACCCTCGCTCGCATCGTATAACCGCGGTATGAGCTGCACGAGCGTTGTCTTGCCGGAACCGGTGCCACCGAGTACGCCGACGGTCGAGCCGGCGGGTATGCTCAAGTTCACATGCTCAAGCGCGTTCTCGGCAGCATCCGCACGGTACTTGAACGACACGTCGCGAAACTCCACGGACCCATCGGCCACCTCGGTGATGGGGGCCTCCGGCGAAACGAGGTCGACCGGCTCATCCAGCACCTCGCAAATGCGATGGATGCTCGCCAACGAACGCGTGAGCAGCAGGAACACGTTCGAGATCATGATGAACGAGTTCAAAATCTGCATGACATATGAAAGGAACCCGGTCAGCTCACCCACTTGAAGCTCCCCGCCCAAGATCATCTGGCCGCCGAACCACATGATGAGCGTTGTCGCTGTGTAAAGCGAGACGTACAGCACGGGCATATTCAGCACCGCGAACTTGAACGTCTGCTCGCTCGTGCGCGCCAAGCCCTCGTTGACCGCGCGAAATTGCGCGCACTCGTAGTCCTCGCGCACGTATGCCTTCACGGCGCGCACGGCGGTAAGCATCTCCTGGACTACGTCGTTGAGCTTATCCACCGTGGTTTGCAGCACGCCGTAAAGGGGCCCCACATGACGCACGATGAGCGCAAGCGCCACGATCATGAACGGCGAGACCCCCACGAACACGAGCGCAAGCTGCATGTTGAGATAAAACGCCAGGCCGAAGCCGATAACAAGCATCACCGGCCCACGCACCATCGGCCGGAATCCCGCGTTGAGCGCATTCTGAATCACGGTGACGTCGGTGGTCATGCGCGTGATGAGCGACGAGGTCTCGAAGTGATCGAGGTTCGCGAAGCTCATCTCCTGCACGTGCTCGTACTCCGCGGCGCGAAGCCGTGCGCCGAGGCCATACGTAGCGCGGGCGGCGTGACGTGCGTAGAGCTGGCCCGTGATGAGCGAGAGGGCGGCGCATGCGAGCATGAGCACGCCCTGGCGGAATATGAAGTCGAGGTCGCGGGTAGCCACGCCCACATCGATGATATCGGCCATGAGGATGGGGATGACCATCTCGAACGCGCTCTCGATGACCACGAGGAGCATGCCGAGGATCGCGTCGCGGCGATAGGGACCAAGGAAACCGACGATGCGGCGGAGTTCATGCATGGGATGCCTCCTCAGGAGCAGAGGGCTGGCTAAGAGCAGAAGCGGGCCGGGAATCCTCTCCCGCAGGCATGGGATCTAGCCGCTCCGTAGCGGGCCGGGGTTCCTCCCCTGCCAGTTGCCGCCCGTAGGCACGCAGGTTCGCATGTGCGCGAACCAGGTAATCTGCAAATGCGGCGCGCTCCTCGGGCGTGAAGCCCTCCAACATGGCCGCCGCCTCCTCGCGACACGCGGCACTCCACGATTGGGAGACGCGCTTGCCTTCCGCCGTGAGCGAGACCACCTTGCTGCGACGGTCATCGGCCGCGGGCGCTATGGCCACAAGCCCCTTCTTGCTGAGCGCATCAAGCATGCGCGAGACGCCCGCCGGATCAAGCTCATAGTATTCAGCGAGGCCGCGGGGCGAACTCGGACCGTTTTCCTCAAGATATGAAAGCAGCCTGGGCTGCCCGGTGCCAAGGCCGATGCTCGCCATGAATGGATGCATGAGCTGCCGCTGCGCATGGCTCGTGCGGTAAAGCAATGCACGGAATTCAAACAGGTCGGGATCTTCCACGCCGATCCATCCCCTTAATTACTTGATATATCAACTGTTGATGCGTCAAGTAATAATCCTGAGCAAAGCTGCTGTCAAGCAACAACCCCTGCGTACATAAGCGCGAAATAAAACGGGCTCGCCCATCGCTCCGAACGCCAGCCGGGCGCTGCCTGAGGTGACGGCTGGCCCCACCTTGCGTGACGGCATCGCTCCAAGCGCAGTCGGAGGGCAGTGCCATCGGAAGAGGCTACGCCAGCTGAAACCGCTCCATCTGGGCTGCGTCATCGTGGCCCGCACCAGCTTGGCCGCGCCCCAAGCTCCATCGCAATGCCGCAAAGAATCCGATTTCGCTCGTCGGAACGGTTTTCTGGCTACTTTTCGTCAATTTGCGTGGTGCTGTGATTCCAACAGAGCTTCAAACTGCCCGCAATGTTCCGATATTCGGCGCGTTTGTCAACCTATCCAGGCATTTTGCCGCACGTAAACGGGAACCTGGGCTCTCAAGCCCACGTGCGCCGTGAGCCAATCACGCAAATTGACGAAAAATAGCCAATTGCGGCGCATGAACGAGCAAACTAGGGCGCCGTGCCCTGAAAACGCCGAGCCAGTCGCCCATCATCCCGCCGCTACAACGCCCTAGGCCCGCGCAAGGCCCTCGGACCGGGCGGCTTCGGCCACGGAGGCGGCAACCACGGGCACGACACGCTTATCAAGCACCGAAGGGAGGATATAGTCGGCCCGCAGCTCATCTTCCCCCACCATGCCGGCAATGGCATGCGTCGCGGCGACCATCATGCCGTCGCTGATATCGCGCGCACGCACATCAAGCGCACCGCGGAACACGCCAGGAAATACGAGCACGTTGTTGATCTGATTGGGAAAGTCCGAGCGCCCGGATGCGCATACAGCGGCGCCCGCAGCCCGCGCCTCGTTGGGCATGATTTCGGGCACGGGATTTGCGAGGGCGAACACGATGGGATGGGGAGCCATGCTTCGCACCATGTCTGGAGATAGCACGCCGGCAACGCTCACGCCCACGAACACATCGGCGTCGGCAAGCGCGTCGGCAAGCGAACCCGTAACGCCACGTGGGTTCGTTTGCGCTGCAATGCGCTCCTGCGCGGGATTCATGCCCGGCTTTCCCTCATAGAGCGCACCGTCAACGTCGCAAAGCACGATGTCGTGCGCGCCGAGCTCGAGCATGAGCGATGCGATGGAGATGCCCGCTGCGCCCGCACCCGAGAACACGATGCGAGCCGTTGCGAGTTCCCTCCCGGTAAGGCGGCACGCATTGATGAGCGCTGCGCTCGCCACGATCGCGGTACCGTGCTGATCATCGTGGAAGATGGGGATATCGCAGAGCTCTTTGAGGCGCCGTTCTACCTCGAAGCAACGCGGAGCCGAGATATCCTCGAGGTTGATCCCGCCGAAACTGCCGGATATGAGCCGAATGGTCTCGACGAGCTCGTCGACGTCTTGCGTGCCTACGCAGAGCGGGAAGGCATCGATGCCGGCAAACGACTTGAAGAGCGCGCACTTACCCTCCATGACGGGCATGCCCGCGACCGGCCCGATGTTGCCCAAGCCCAGCACCGCCGAGCCGTCGGTAATCACCGCGACCAGGTTCCCACGACGCGTGTAGGTATACGAGAGGTCCGGATCGCGCTGAATCTCAAGGCACGGTGCGGCAACGCCCGGCGTGTACGCAATTGCAAGGTCCTCCGCCGTCTCCACCGCCGCACGGCTCACGACCTCGATCTTTCCGTGCCACGCCGCGTGCTGCTCAAGCGCCCGCTCGCCAATACTCATTGCGATCTCCTTCTCAAAATGATAAAACGAACCGGGTTCGTTTTATCATTTTGCTGGCAGCGTGCCCGTGGCGAGCACGCGCTCAAGCTGTTCCTCGTCGAGCACGGGCACGCCCAAGCTTTCGGCCTTGGTGAGTTTACTTCCTGCGCCGGGGCCTGCCACCACGTAGCTCGTCTTCTTCGAAACCGAGCCCGTAACCTTGGCGCCGAGCGCCCTGAGCGCTGCACCGGCCTCGTCGCGCGTCCGGCGCTCAAGCGTACCGGTAAGCACAAAGGTCAAGCCCGCAAGCGGCTGCGCCTCCGCAAGGTCAACCGAAACACCGGTTTCCTCGGCCGCACGCGCCGCCTCGCCCGAAAGGTCCTCTTCCAGCGTAAGGCCGGCAACGCGCAGGCGCTCGAGCACCGCCAGGTTCTCCGGCACGCTGAAGAACTGCTTCACGCTCGCCGCGATCTTGGGTCCCACGCCGTCGATGGCCGCGATATCCTCTTCGTTTGCCACAACGAGCGCATCGAGGGTGAGAAAGCGCCGCGCGATGACCTCGCCCACGCTCTTGCCCACATGCCTGATTCCCAGCGCGAAGAGCACGCGCGAAAGGGGCTGCTGCTTCGACTTGTTGAGCTCATCGATGACCTTGGCCGCAATGGTCGCGCCCACGGGGATGGAATCGCCCGCACGCACGCCGCGACGCTTATCGTCTTTAAGGTAGGTGCGGCCCGTGTCGAGCGCGGCGACAGTATCGGCGGTAAGCGTGTAGAAATCGGCCACGTCGCGCACGAGGCCCGCCTCCATGAGCTTATCGATGAGCTCGTCGCCCACGCCGTCGATATCCATGCAGCCGCGACTCACCCAGTGTGCCAAGCGCTCCTTGGTCTGAGCAGGGCAATCGATGGACACGCAACGGTAGGCGACCTCGCCTTCCTCGTGCACCACGGGGCTCCCGCAGGCAGGGCACGTCGCGGGCATATCCCACTCCTGCGCGCCCTCGGGGCGCTTCGCGAGCACCGGGCCCACAACCTCGGGAATCACGTCGCCAGCCTTATGGACGACGATGGTATCACCCTCGCGCACGTCTTTGCGGCGGATCTCGTCGATGTTGTGGAGCGTCGCGCGGGCGATGGTGGAGCCGGCCACCACCACCGGGTCGAACTCGGCAACCGGCGTGAGCACGCCCGTGCGGCCCACCTGGATGCGGATCTCGCGCAGCACCGTCTCTTTCTCCTCAGGCGGAAACTTGAACGCGATGGCCCAGCGCGGGGCGCGCGCCGTGAAGCCCAGCTCATCCTGCTGAGCAAAACTGTCGACCTTCACCACCACGCCGTCGATATCGTAGTCGAGGTCAGCGCGGTGAGCGAGCGCCTGCGCGCAGAACTCGTGTACTTCGGCGGGGGTGGTGCAACGCGCGACGTTGGGGTTCACCGAGAAGCCGGCATCGCGCAGCCAGCTCAGGAAGTCGTGCTGCGACGTCACGTGCAAAGGGGCGGTATCGGCAACGGCATACAGGAAGGTAGCCAGGTCGCGACGGGCCGTGACCTTGGGATCCTTTTGGCGAAGGCTTCCCGCGGCGGCGTTCCGCGGGTTGGCGAAGGGGTCGCGCCCCTCGGCATCCGCCTCTTCGTTCAGGCGCAGAAAGCTCCCCTTGGGCATGTATACCTCGCCGCGTACCTCGATGGCCGTAGCAGCATCGGCCCCCATGTGAGCGAGCGCCGTTTCGGAAAGCCGCGCCGGAACGTCCTTGATGGTGCGAACGTTGAGCGTCACGTCCTCCCCTGTCGTGCCGTCACCACGGGTGGCCGCGCGCACAAAGAGCCCGTTTTCGTAGGTGAGAGCCACACCCAGGCCATCGATCTTGAGCTCGCAGGTATAGGTGGCTTGGCCCGCACCGAGCGCTGCCTCCGTGCGGTCGAGCCACTCATCGAGCTCTTCGAGGTTCATGGCGTCGTCCATGGAATACATGCGCGCCATGTGCGTGACCGATTGGAACTGCGGCGACACGTACCCGCCCACGCGCTGCGTGTAGGAATGTGCCGTCACGAGCTCGGGATACGCAGCCTCCAGCTGCTGGAGCTCCACGAGCATCTTGTCGAACGCCGCATCCGTAATCTCGGGAGCGTCCAGGGCATAGTAGCGATATGCATGGTATTCCAGCTGGTGGTTGAGCTCCGCCGCCCGAGCTGCGGCCACGCGGCGCTCCTCGTCTGCGCGCTCCGGCGTTGGCTCATGGCTCTCGGCCGCCTCATTCGATGCGCGGCTCAAATCAAACAGGCTCTGCTGCTCTGTCATAGTTCTCCCATCACCTATTGGTCGCTTTCATAGCGTAACATCTCGCTCGCACAAAAGGCTCTTTGTCCCAATTTCACATGGAGGGCGGCGCATGCAGCCAATGCCCAAACATCAAAAGGCCCGCCGCGGATGCGTTCCGCAGCGGGCCCATCGGTTCACCATGTCAGATGAGGAGCCGCCCCCATCTGGCATTACATGAGTCCCTCGAGGTACTGGCGCAGCTCCTCTTCGCTGAGCGAGTTACCGGAGCCTTCACCCGTCGTGCCGTCCTGGCTCTCGGTCTGCACCTCGGCATCGGAGCCAAGCGTCACATCCACCTCGATGGTCTCGTCGTCGCGCACCACGGTAAGCGTGACCGTATCGCCGATGCTATGCTCGCGCGCTGCGATGATGAGACCGTCGGCCGAGGTAATCTGCGTGTCGTCGACCGCGGTAACGATATCGCCCTCGCGGAGCCCCGCCTCCTCGGCCGGGCTGCCGGCATTCACGGAGTTCACGTACGCGCCCTCGCTGACCGCAAGGTTGTTCTGGCGCGCGGAGTATGCGTTCACCGTGGTCACCGTCACGCCGATGTACGGGTGCGCGGGGGTCTCGCCATCGATGATCTGCTGAGCGATGTTGATCGCGTAGTTCACCGGAATGGCAAACCCAACACCCGAGCTCGAGCCGGAGTAGGATTCGATCATCGAGTTGATGCCGATCAGCTCGCCGTTGTCGTTCACGAGCGCGCCGCCCGAGTTACCGGGGTTGATGGCGGCATCGGTCTGGATCATGTTCGCGTAGATCGTGGTGCCGGAAGTGGACTGCATAGCGGTCGAGCGGTAGAGCGCGCTCACGATGCCCGTGGAGACGGACTGCTCGTTGCCGAACGGGCTACCAATCGCCATGACCCACTCGCCAACCGTGAGGCTGTCGGAGTCGCCGATCTCGATAGGCGTGAGCGAGCTTGCGTCCGCGCCCTGCAGGCGAATGACTGCAAGGTCGCTCGACTCGTCCTGCCCCACCAGCTCGGCTTCGTAGCTCGCGCCATCGTTCGTTGAGACGTTGATAGTCGTCGCACCCTGGATGACATGGTAGTTCGTGAGGATGTTGCCATCGGTATCGAGGATCACGCCCGACCCGATGCCTCCCTCGCCGGAGCCCTCGTTCACCGCCGTGATGGAGACCACCGAGGGCAGCGCCTTGGCAGATACCGCCTCGGCGAGCGTCGTATCCTCGGCATCGATCTGAATCGTCTGGTTCGAGCCACTATCCGAAAGTGCGGGCGCATCTACGTTAGTGCTGCCGATGCGAAGCGCGCCGGTCATGACCAGAGCGATCACAAGCACCGCGCCAACCACCAGGCCGGCAAGCGACGAGACGAAGACCGGGAGCTTCTTGGTCTTCGTCTTCACCACGGTATGGGTGACCGTTTCGGCCGGCGCGGAGGGCGCCTGAGACGAACGAGGGTCGCGGCCCGCGGCAGACGTGCCTGCGCCTGCTGCTGCCTGCGGGGCAGCGTACTGCTGCGTTGGCTGCGCCTGGCCCGCGGTGCCGGAGGGGTTTGCCCACGAGGCACCGGATGGGGCCGCATGGGCGCCCGTCTGTGCGGCGCCAGCCCGCGGAGAGCCAGCCTGTGCGTTCCCCGTCTGAGGCACGGTCGGCTGCGTAGGAAACGCACTCGCAGGGGCTGCCCCCTGCGGCGCCTGAGGTGTGGGCTCGATCTCTATGCGCGGTGAGGACGCCGTGCCCTCGCCCGTCGCGGTCCCCTCGGGACGCTGGCGATACTTCTCATCCATCGTAGCTGCTTCCTTTCAACTTCCATACAGAATCGTTGTTCAGCAAGCGTTGTACCCAAGCCCGCGCGTTTGCACGAGACAACACGCGAGCTTCAGTCATTTTTAACTAATTGTAACGGCACGTGAGAGGTATCGCGCTATCGGAAACCGGCCTATCGCCGCACGTCGCAAGCCGGCCCGCCGCGGCCCATCGCACGCCGGCCCGCGCTGCACGCCGCAATCCGGCGCCAACACACGCTAGTCTTTGAACAGGTAGCCCACGCCGCGGACGGTGGTGATGTGCGCGGCGATCTGCGGGCCCACCTTCGAACGAATGCGACGGATGTGCACGTCGACGGTACGCGTGCCGCCGCAGTACTCAAAGCCCCACACGCGATGCAGCAGCACCTCGCGCGAATAGGCCCGGTTAGGATGAGTGGCCAAGAACGAGAGCAGCGAGTACTCCATGAGCGTGAGGTCGACGGGCTCGTCATCGAGATAGACCTGATAGGTCGCGAGGTTGATGACGAGGTTATCGATATGAAGAATGTCGTCGAGGTTGAAGGAGTCGTCATCTCCCATGAGGCGACGCGCACGCGCCTCGAGCTCCGCGGGGCTCGCCGAAGAGCAGACGAAGTCGGAGCGGGAGTGCGCGGGCAGGCGCAGCGACGGAAGGGTCTCGTCGTCTACGATCACGAGCATCGGGATGCCGCCGCGGTCCTCGAGCCATTTCGCGATCTGGTCGATGCGGTCGTTGCGAATGCCATCCCCATCGAGCATCAGCAGGTCAAAATCGTGTGCCGCGTTAGGAGAATCGGGAGTCGCCAAGCTCACCTCCACACCCAGCGATTGGGTGAGGGTCCGGGCAAACTCGTGGAACCGCGTTGTCCTGGCCATAAACAAAATGCACTTCTCGGCCATGCAGCACCTCCTAACGCGTTGCTTTATCTTACCGTAAAACACCTACCACTTGCAGCGCAGATGCGCATTTCCGCACGTAGGAGGGGTCTTAAAACCCTTCCTGCGGCCCTGCGCGCCTCCGCCGACCCGTGCCCCGTTGCCAAAACCTTCAATTGGCCGGCCAGACGGCACGCTCAGCTGCACGGCGGGCACAAGGTCGTTACCGCGCAGCCACCCGAACTTCGCTAGGAATTTGCGAAGTAGTGCTTGATCTCCCACTCGGTGACCGTCGAGGTGAACTTCGCCCACTCGGCGCGCTTCTTCTTAAGGAAGAACGAGTGGATATGCTCACCGAGCGCGTCCTTCATGAACTGGGAGCCCTCGAAGTAATCGAGGGCCTCGTCGAGACTGCGCGGCAGGGGCGCGTAGCCGGTAGCAGCCAGCGCCTCGGGGCCCTGGTTGAGCATCTCGGCCGTAGCCTCGGGCGGTAGCTCCAGCTTTCGCTCGATGCCGTCGAGGCCGGCGGCGAGCGTCACCGCGTTTACGAGATAGGGGTTCGACATCGGGTCCGGGGAGCGCAGCTCGATACGCGTGGAGAGCTGCTTGCCCGGCTTGTAGATGGGAACGCGGATCATCGCGGAGCGGTTGCGCAGCCCCCACGTGGCGGACTCGGGCGTATTCCCCTCGCCCGTGGTGAGGCGCTTGTAAGAGTTGACCGTGGGGTTGGTGATGGCGCTGATCTCTTGCGCGTGCGCAAGGATGCCCGCCATGTAGTGCTTGGCAAGATCGGAAAGATGGTACGTGTTGTCGTCCTCGCCCCAGAAGACGTTGTTCCCCTGGCGATCGAAGAGCGACTGGTGGAGGAACATGGCGCTCGACGGCGCCCCCGCGATGGGCTTGGGCATGAACGAGGCATGGATGTCGGACGCATAGGCCTCGAGCTTGATGATGTACTTGGCCGTCATGATGGCATCCGAGGTAGTGAGCGCCTCGGCATGGCGCAGTGAGATGCCGTGCTGCGACTTACCCGATGAATGGAAGGTGTACTCAACCGGGATGCTCATCTTCTCGAGGGTGAGCACGGTGTCGCGGCGCAGGTCGCGCGCGGAATCAGACGGCATGAGGTCGAAGTAGCCCACCTCGTCCATGGGAACGGGCGTGTGGTCGTCGGGGAAGTAATAGTATTCGAGCTCCGTGCCGACGTTCATGATGTAGCCGGACGATTCCGCTTTGCGGAACATGCGACGCAGGCACTCGCGCGGATCGCCCTCGAAATACGTGCGGTCGGGCTTGCGGATGTCGCAGAACACGCGAGCCACACCGTCGTGCGAGGGACGCCAGGGAAGCACCTGGAACGTGGACGGGTCCGGGAAGGCGAGCATGTCGGCCTCCTCGGGTGCGGTGAATCCTTCGATGGCAGAGCCGTCGAAGCCGACGCCCTCCTCGAAGGCAACCTCGAGGTCTTCGGGGCTAATGGCGAAGCTCTTGAGCCTGCCGAGCACATCGGTAAACCAGAGATGCACAAAGCGGATGCCGCGCTCCTCGACGGTGCGAAGAACGAAATCGATGTTCTGCTGCTGATCCATGAGCCAGTGTCCTCCCTAATACTGGGGTTCACACAGTACACGCACGTACCCGTTCACTGTGCCATACGATTGTTTCAGCAGCGTTTCCGGGGCACGCTAGGCGGTGCCCGCAAAATGGTGCAGCGAGCCCGGTTTGATAAAAAGAACCCGGTTCATTTTCTCATTGTTAGGCACAGCAAAAAGTTCGAGGCTCGAGTCGGTAGGTTTTTCGCGATGTGCCGAGTAGACCGCCCTTTGAAGCCAATAAAACCGCAGGAACGGCTTTGCGTACAACACGGTCTACTCGTCCGATCTTAAAAAACTTACCGACTCGAGCCTCGAACCTAGAATGAGAAAATGAACCGGGTTCGTTTTGTCACTTTACACTTTGCTCGAGCTCCTGCGCCACTGCGTCGACGCCCTTCATGGCCGGGCAGCTCTTCTTGGTGCTCGAACTGCAATGCCCCGTGCAGACGCCCGCCGAGGCGCAATCCGCGCACGACCCCTTGCGCCGCACACGCACGCACACCGCCACAAACGCGACAGCCACCAATGCGAGCACGATGATGTCGGCCAAAGAAAGCACCGCGTTCACCTCCTACGATACGATCATCGTACCCCATGCAGCTAAGACACATGGGGTACGCATAGCTTCTCCAACGCGGAGCGGATCCCATCGAGGCTGGAACCTGTTGGATAACAGAGGGGATGGGCGCCGCGAGCAATCCGCTCCGAGTTGAAGACCAGGGCACCGTGCGGGCGCCCTGGCGAGCAACCGAATCTTATACGGGCAAGAGCCCCATCTTATGCAGCAGCGGCAGCAGGAGCCACGCCATCGTCCTCACCCATAGCTCCCTTAGGCATGGGCCGGAAGAGCTGGAAGAGGATGAGTACGATGAACGCGAAGGCCACGACGGTCCACAGCCCAAACTCACCGAGCACGATGAGGTTATAGAGCTGGTTGATGATGAGGCCCACGACCCACGCGAAGGCGCACTCGTAGCCCAGCGCGATGGCGGTCCACTTGCCAGAGTTCATCTGAGCGCGGATGGTGCCCATGGCGGCGAAGCACGGCGCGCAGAGCAGATTGAACGCACCGAAGGCAGCGATGGCGCCCGCGCTTGGGAACATGGCGGCAAAGGCCTGCCAGAGCGCCGGATCGGTCTCGCCGGCATCGGAGATGTGCAGGAGCGACGCCGCCGTGGCGATCACGTTCTCCTTCGCCACGAGGCCGGTGATAGACATAGCCGTGGCCTGCCACGTGCTGAAGCCGAGCGGAGCGAAGATCCATGCGATGGCGCCGCCGAGCATGGCGAGCACGGAGTAGTCGGTGAACTCCTCGGGCACGCCCTCCATGGCGGGCAGAAACCCGAAGGCGCCCGTGCCACCGTCCCAAGAGGCAACGCCGAAGTTCGACAGGAACCACACCACGATGGTGGAAGCGAAGATGATCGTGAACGCCTTCTTGACGTACGCGCTCACACGCTCCCAGATATGCAGCCACCAAGACTTCAGCGAGGGGAAGTGGTAGCTCGGCAGCTCCATGACGAACGGCGTGGGGCGGCCGGCGAAGAGCTTCGTCTTCTTGAGCATGATGCCCGAGACGATGACAGCCACGATACCCAGGAAGTAGAAGAGCGGCGCAATCCACGTAGACTCGGCATCGCCCACGAGCGCACCCATGAGCAGCGCGATGATGGGAAGCTTCGCGCCGCAGGGGATGAATGTCGTGGTCATGACCGTCATGCGGCGGTCCTTCTCATTCTCGATAGTCTTCGTGGCAAGCACGCCCGGCACGCCGCAGCCCGTAGAGACGAGCATGGGGATGAAGCTCTTGCCCGAGAGGCCGAAGCGACGGAACACACGGTCCATGACGAACGCGACGCGCGCCATGTAGCCGCAGTCCTCGAGGAAGGAAAGCAGCACGAACAGTACGAACATCTGCGGGATGAAGCCGAGCACCGCGCCCACGCCAGCAACGATGCCGTCGTTTACCAGGCTGATCACAAGATCGCTTGCGCCGAGTGAGGTGAGCCAGCCCTCGACCACCATGGGTACGGACGGGAAGCTTTGGCCAAAGAGCTCGAAGCCCTCGCCGAAGAGGTTGTCGTTCACCCAGTCGGTGCCCGCGGTGCCGAAGGTAGAGATGGCCAGATAGTAGACCACGTACATGATGAGCAGGAAGATCGGCAGGCCGAGGATGCGGTTGGTGACGATGCGGTCAATCTTCTCGGACGTGCTCATGCGGGCAGGCGCCTTCTTGAGGCAACCGTCGATGATGTGCGCGATCACGGCATAGCGCTCGCCGGTGATGATGGACTCGGCGTCGTCGTCGCAGTCGTGCTCGCATTTGGCGATGAGCTCTTCCACGCGGTCGCTCGCGCCCTTGGTGAGGTTCACGAGCTTGGTTGCATCGTCGTCGCGCTCGAAGAGCTTGACCGCGTAGTAGCGGCGCTTGTGCGCGGGCACCGAGCCGGGAAGCTGACCCTCGATGTGGTCGAGGACGTCTTCGATGGCAGAGTCAAACTTGTGCGGCGTCTTGCCGGAAGCGCTGCCCACTGCCTGCTTGGCCTCAGCGATGAGCTTGTCGAGCCCGCGGTTCTTGAGCGCAGAAATCATGACGACCGGGCACCCGAGGCTCTTGGAAAGCGCCTCGGTATCGATCTTGTCGCCGTTCTTCTCCACGAGGTCGGCCATGTTGAGCGCCACGACCACGGGCACACCCGTCTCGATAACCTGAAGCGCGAGGTACAGGTTGCGCTCGAGGTTGGTGGCATCAACGACCTGGATGACCACGTCGGGCTCGCCGCTCATGAGGTAGTCGCGCGAGACGCGTTCCTCGGGACTGTAGGGGCTGAGCGAGTAGATGCCGGGAAGGTCGGTGATGATCACGCTCTTGTCGGCGGAGAGCCTGGCCTCCTTCTTCTCGACCGTAACGCCGGGCCAGTTGCCCACATAGCCGTTCTGGCCGGTGATCTGATTGAACAATGTGGTCTTACCGCAGTTGGGGTTACCTGCCAACGCGATATGGAGCTGTGAAGCTGCCATGTAATCCTTCTTCCATAGGCTTTGAAACTTATTGCAAGTTACCGAGCTAGCAATCCTTAGCCCCTAACACCCCGAATCGGATCGTGGCGAACGCCCCGAAGCCTGAACTCCGCGGGACTTTGCGGCGCCTGGTTCCTGGATGGCTCGTGGCTGATTCCTGGGACCCGGGCCACAGCGAACCATTTGGTTCCTGGGAACCGGGTTTTCGGATGTCAATAAGCTGAGGCTAACAAATGTCACTGGAGCTGTGATATTTGTTAGATTCCGCTAACTCTACCCTCAAAAAAAGAGGTCGCTGCACCAGAAGCTATGCGAGGCGCGACACGATGCCCCGCCCACCATGAGCGAGCGGCGCGCGACGTGCCTCGGCAATCGCCGCGTTACTGCACCTCGACAATCGCTGCCTCTTCCTTGCGAATCGAGAGCTCATAGCCGCGAACCGTTATCTCGATCGGATCGCCGAGCGGCGCAACCTTGACAACCGTGAACGGCGTACCCTTGATGAGGCCAAGGTCCATGAGATGACGGCGGAGCGCCCCCTCGCCATGAAGCTTCACGATGGTGGACGAACCACCCACCTGCACATCTCCGAGCGTTTTCATTGCATCCCCCTTTCCACGTTCCGAACGGCGGAAGGCTCAACCGCGCGCGGGCCCGCCTTAAGCGGGCGCAGCACGCAGAGGCGTGCCTATGCCGTCATGACATGTGCGGCGACCTTCGCATCGAGGCCGAACCGCGCCCCCTTGATGGTCACGATGATGTTGCTGCCGCTCGAGCTCACCACGTGCACCTCCGAGCCCTCGACAAAGCCGAGGTTCTCAAGATGGTGCTTAATGTTCTCGTTGCCGCGCACGCGTGCGACCGTAACAGTGTCTCCGCTGTGGACCAGCGATAGCGGCATCGCTGGCATCTGCGGCTCCTGTCCCATGTCAAACCACCCGTTTCATCGTTTCCGCCTTACGATCCGTGCGCACCTTTGCCGCAGCATGCGGTGCACAACAGTTCACCTAAGTAAACTACCACGACAGCCTTGCGAGGGGAAGATGGAATTAGCCATTGGTAACAAAAAAGTTTGTATCGGCACACTTTTCCCATGAGACAGTTGTGCCAGGTCAATCTGTCTCCCTCTCTGCTTCGACGTCTCGGTAAACAAAACCCCGCCCGCAGAGGCGCGGACGGGGCCGAAACACGAGAGCGGGATAGATAAATGAGACAGATTAACCCGGCACGATTGTCTCGGAGACAGATTGACCTGGCACAACTGTCTCTCTACAGGTAGGAGAGCACCACCTGCATGGTGCCGGAGAGCTCCAGCGTATCGCAGGCGGAAAGGGCCAGCAGGTGCGTTCCCTTCTTGACCTCCCGGCCGTTCACGATGCCCTCACCCTCGATCACGCTGATGCACGTAAAGGGATGCGGCGTCTCGACGACGAGCTCCGCAGCGTCCCCGCCTTCGCCGACGCGCACGAGGTCGACGGTATAGCACTCATTCTGCTCGAGCGTGGTAACAGGGCCTGTAAGCTCGACCTCGCCCGAGGTGAGCGGGGCGCGGTCAAAATCGATGACGTCGAGCGCTTGCTGCATGTGGAGCGGGCGCAGCGTTCCGTCGTCCTGCTTGCGATCGTAATCGTAGACGCGATAGGTCACATCGCTCGACTGCTGCGATTCCAAAATCACCGTGCCGCCCTTGATGGCGTGCACCGTGCCGGGGTCGATCTGGAAGAAATCGCCCGCCTTGATGGGGATCTCGTTCAAGAGCTCGCCCCAGCGCCCCTCTTCGACCATCTGGGAGAACTCCTCACGCGAGTGAGCGCGCTGGCCCACAACGATGGTCTGGCCCGGCTCGGCGGAGAGCACGTACCAGCACTCTTTCTTGCCCAGCGAACCATCTTCGTGCTCTGCCGCGTAGTCGTTATCGGGATGCACCTGAATCGAGAGGTCGTCCTTCGCATCGATGATCTTGACGAGCAGCGGGAACCGGTCGCCTTCGCAATTGCCGAAGAGCTCGCGGTGCTCGTCCCACAGCCACGAAAGCGTCTTCCCGGCGTACTCGCCCGAGGCGATCTCGTCGTCGCCCGCCGGGTGTGCAGAGATTGCCCAGCACTCGCCCACGGGCCCGGCGGGGATCTCGTAGCCAAACTCGGTCTCGAGCTTGCGCCCGCCCCAGATCTTCTCCTTGAACACCGGTACGAGCTCGATGATTGATTCCATGGTACAGCTCCTTGCCACGAGGTGAACGACTCCAGCAGTCCCATTGTATGCCGCCGCGGCACGATGACAGCCGATCGCGGCAAAATGATAAAACGAACCGGGTTCGTTTTATCACTCCACGTAGACCGTGATGAACTTGCAGTGCTTGAGCACGGGCAGCTCAACCGTAGCGCCGTCCACGGCAAGCTCCTCCACTTCGCGCTCGCGCAGGTCGCAGATGCATGCGCGGTGCACCGGCTCTGCGAACACGAGCCTTGCCGTTGCATCTCCCTCGTGCATTCCGCAGAACAGGCGCACGATGATACCCGGCTTCTCCGGATCCTCCGCAGCCTTCACGGCCGACACAATAGCCGAACCCCCGAGCGTAAAGACCGAGCCATGCGCGGGCTGATCGCCCACGACCTCGGGTTCCGAGAAGATGAGGCAGCCGTTCAGGAACGCCGCGCACTCATAGACCTCGAGCTCCCCGTCATGGCAGCGTGCCAGCTCAGCCACGCCGGCCCTGACCAGTGGCTAGAGGCAAGACTCGAGCTTGGCGCGAAGGCGGTCGGCGGTGGACTGGTCGTCGGGCCCCTCGACCGAAAAGCGTAGCTCATCCCCTTGACGAGCACCGAGTCCCATGACGCCCATGATATCGGTCGCCGAGACCGTTTGCCCGGAGAACGCAAGAGTGATCTTGCCGTCGTAGGAACCGGCGAAAGAGCAGATTTCGGCCACGGGACGGGCGTGCAGACCCGCTCGACCCTGCACCACATGCGTGAACTCGACCATGCTCCTCGCCTTTCTATCGGGTTCCTCAATAGTAACAATACCAAGCAGCCCAGCCGCCGTTGGATGCGGGGCTGGGCCAAGGTGTAACAAAGATGCTTTATGTTATTGCGGGGCAGTCAAAATGGGACTGTCCCATTTTTTGTCAAAACGGTCAAAACGGGACTGTCCCATTTTGACTCATTTGTCATCACATGAGGCGCAGCGAAACCTCTTTGAGCTGGCCGAGCGACACCGCGCTCGGTGCGCCCGACATGAGGTCGGAGCCAGAGCTCGTCTTGGGGAAGGCCATCACGTCGCGGATGGAATCGCTACCCGCAAGCAGCATGCACACGCGATCGAGGCCGAGCGCGAAGCCGCCCATCGGGGGCGCGCCGAAGGTGAGCGCCTCCATGAGGAAGCCGAACTGCTCCTTCGCGCGCTCTTCCGTAAAGCCCATGAACTCAAGCATCTTAAGCTGCAGCTCGGCATCGTGGATGCGCATGCCGCCGCCGCCCGCCTCGAAGCCGTCCATCACGAAGTCGTACGTGCAGCTGCCCATGGCAAGCGGATTGGTCTCGAGCAGGTCGAGCTGGTCCACATGCGGCAGGGTGAAGGGCTGGTGCTCGGCCTCGTAGCGCTTGGCATCGTCGTCCCAGTGGAAGAGCGGGAAGTCCACGACCCACAGGAAATCATGCCCCTCGCGCTCGATGCCCAGCGCATCGGCCATGTGGCTGCGCATGCCGCCGAGGATTTCGTCGGAAGCGAGACGCGGGCCAGCGGCGAACATCACGAGGTCGCCGGGCTCCACGTCGCAGCGGCTCTTGAGCTCGGCCATCTCCTCATCGCTGAAGAACTTCACGATGGGCGAGTTCATGGAGCCGTCCTCGCGGAAGGCGATCCAGGCTAGGCCCTTGGCGCCGAAGGACTCGGCAACCTTCGCGAGCTTATCGATCTGCGCGCGCGGCCAGGTGCCGGCACCCTTGGCGTTGATGGCCTTGACTACGTGGCCCTCGGTGTTGGCGGCGCCGGAGAACACCTTGAACTTGGAGCCCTTGAAGACATCGGTGAGGTCGACGAGGTGCATGCCGAAGCGCGTGTCCGGCTTGTCGGAGCCGTAGGTGTCCATGGCATCCCAGTAGTTGATACGGCGGAGCGGCGTGGGCATCTCGACGCCAACCTGGGCGAACGCGTCGGCAAGCACGTCTTCGAGCGCGCCCATGACGTCGTCCTGGTCAACGAAGCTCATCTCGATGTCCACCTGCGTGAACTCGGGCTGGCGATCGGCGCGCAGGTCCTCGTCGCGGAAGCACTTAGCCACCTGGTAGTAACGCTCAACGCCACCAACCATGAGCAGCTGCTTGAGGAGCTGCGGGCTCTGCGGCAGGGCGTAGAAGCTGCCCGGCTGCAAACGGCTGGGAACGATGAAGTCGCGCGCGCCCTCGGGAGTGGACTTGAAGAGCGCCGGGGTCTCGACCTCGGTAAATGCGCGGTTATGGAGCGCGGAACGGATTGCGAAGGTGAAATCCGAGCGCAGCTTGAGCTTCTCGGCCATCTCCGGACGGCGGAGGTCCAGGTAGCGGTAGCGCAGGCGCGTGTCCTCGGCGGTCTCGATGCCGTCCTCGATCTGGAAGGGCGGGGTCTTGGAGCGACCGAGCACCTCGATATGGTCGACAAGCACCTCGATCTCGCCGGTGGGCAGCTTGGGGTTGACCGTCTCGGCATCACGGGCGATCACGGTGCCGTGCACCAGGATGGGCCACTCCGGACGCATGGTCTCGGCGGTGTGGAACGCGCTGCCTTGAGCGTGCTCGGGGTCGAACGTGCACTGCGTCATGCCGGTGCGATCACGCAGGTCGCAGAAGATCAGGCCGCCGTGGTCGCGGCGACGCCACACCCATCCGGTGAGGGTAACCTCCTCGCCGATGTTCTCGGCGCGAAGCTCGCCGGCGGTGCGGGTGTGCATGGAATGGATGTTCTCGGGGTTCTGGACGCCGGATGCAGCGGGCGTAGCGGTTGCAGCGCCGGTTGGTGCGCCAGCAGTGGTCTGGGTCTCTGCCACAGAGTCCTCCTTATAATCTGTGCCGCCCCGTGCCGGAGCGGGCGGCGTGCGTACAGATTGCCGAGCCTGCGTAGACCGCGCAGCCCGGCATGCGAGGGTCAATGGTACCAGCTCCCTGCCCCGAGCGCGAGCAAGCCACCCGATTCATACACTGTTAATGATGGAGGCCGCGGCGTCCTGCGCGACGCACTGGCGGTGCACCGCACCGTATTTCGGCTTTATATCGTGCCGCGCGATGCACACGACGTAAGGAGCCAACCGTCATGCGAGCGGTCTTGATTTACCGGACGCGCGGGCCATCGAAGCCATGCTGGCCGCAGGCGCCTGGAGACCGCATCAGGCTCGCATAGTAAATTAATAGACCCCCTACTTTCGATTATTTATCCAAAAATGCGCTAAGTCGGTCTTTTGTCTCGGGTTTTGACGGTGCCATCTGGCAACCGTGCTGGTAGGAAGCCTATCGCATTCCTCCGTACCAGCATACTTATGAAAGCGCACCCACAAACCAAAGGAAAAAAGACCGACTTAGCGCATTTTTGGCTAACTTTGGAGAAACAGGGAGGTTATTAAAAGCATTGCTTGCCTTGGCAAGCAACAGCCGGACGCCGCATCAAGCCCTTCACCAACGCGATGCAACCAACCGCGCTTGGCGCCGCGCATCACATTGGCCCGCTCTTCGCCATGCGCCACGTCAATCCGGTCTGTGTCCCCGCGCGCTGGCGGCGGAAACCATGTTTGGCGGACATTTTAACCAACCCATGGTTGCGGCAGCTCTGAGCTGGAGTTTTCCTAACTGATAGAATAAGGCCGATTTGCTGCACCGCACAACCAATCAGAATTGATAAAACAAACCTGGTTCGTTTTATCATATGCGGGAGAACACGAAGACCGGAGGGGTGCCATGCGCTGGCTCGGAATTGATGCAGGCGGAACCAAGACGGCGTTCGCCACATATGACGAGACGCAAACGCAACTCGACCGCTTCGAGTTGCCAACGAGCCACTACGCACAGGCTGGCTTCGATGGCATGGAAGCTGTCCTCGCCGAGGGTATCGCCCGCGCCGAGGCGGCCGGGCTTTTAGGCGAGCAGTACGGCATCGGCATCGGTATGTGTGGCTATGGCGAGGGAACCACGTCGACGGCGCGCATCGAACAGATCGTGGCCAAGGTTGCCGGTGCGCGCCCCTATGCGCTCGTCAACGACGTGGAAAGCGCTTGGGCCGCAGGGCTGAACCTTGCCGACGGCATCGTGATCATCGCTGGCACGGGCTCCATCGCCTACGGCGTACACGGCGAGCGCTCGCAGCGCTGCGGCGGCTGGGACTACGAGCTCGGAGACGAAGGCAGCGGCGGTTGGCTGGGCAAGGAGCTGCTGCGCGCGTTCACCCGCCAGTGCGACGGACGCGACCCGGCGGGGCCCCTGCGCAGCCTCGTACGGCAGGAACTCGAGCTTGCCGACGATTTCGATATCATCGCCTTCGCGCAGGAGCACATGGCGAACCGCTCGCGCATCTCGGCACTTGCACCCCTGGTGAGCAAAGCCGCAGAGGCGGGCGACGCAAGCGCGCAGCGCATCCTTGAGCGCGCAGCGACGGAAGAAGCCGAGATGGTCGCGGCCATCGTACACAGCATCTTCGATGAACCGGATGATCAGGCAGCGGGCAGCATCCCCGTCACCTATGTCGGCGGCACGTTCAAGGCGGGCGAAGCCATCCTCGGGCCGCTGGGCGCAGCCCTCCCCCGCTGCTGCCGCCTCATCGCTCCGCTCCACGAACCAGAGCTCGGCGCGTGTCTCATCCTTCAGAAGCGCCTCGGCCTGAGCCTGTAGACACCCCCGGCATGGCAGAAGCTGGCTAAAGCCACTCCCGCCATCGCGCCGAACCCATTTCGCAAAAGCAAACGGGCCGGCAACCGCAAACGGCTACCGGCCCGCGAAGGGGAGGCACCTGAGCGTGGCCGCAAGAGAACAGCAACAGCCCCGCCTCAGTCCGAATAATTGATAAAACGAACCGGGTTCGTTTTATCATGTTGGCTATTCGCCCTTGGTCATCTCACGGGCGCCCGTGGCACGGAAGACGGCCCAGTCGGCGATGCGCACGGCGTCGTCGCCCATGCGCTCGAAGTACTTAGCCACCATGAGCAGCTCGGGCAGGTACTTGGCGCGGGTCTCGCTCGCCTTGATGAGGTCGATGACCACGCCCTCGGCCGCCAAGTAAATGTCGTCGATGTCGTCGTCCATGGCGAAGACGCCGCGGGCCTTGTCCACATCGGTGGTACGGAACGCCTCAACGGCCTCCTTGACCATCGTCGCCACGCGGTCGGCGGCGAAGTCGAGGTGCTCCTTGAGCTTGGCGGAAACCTCGGCAGGCAGGCTCTTGGCCAGATACGCCACGTCGCGGCTCATCTCGTCAATGTGAGTGAGATCCGAGACCAGGCGGAACGAGCCGCTCACGAAGCGCAGGTCTCCGGCGATCGGCTGCTGGAGCAGCATGATGTCCAGGCAGCCATCCTCGATGGCGGTGCGCAGACGACGCTCGGACTTGGCACCGCCAAGCACCTCGTCAATCGTGTCGGCGTCACCGGCAAGCGCCAAGGAGAGCGCGCGAATATCCTTTGCCGTCTTCTCGCTGAAGCGGCCGAGCGTCTCGTCGATCTCTTCAAGCTGATGACGAAATTCGGAACGAGTAATCATTAGCTGAACCTTCCCGTCAGATAGTCGTTGGTGAGCTTCTCCTTGGGGTTGGAGAAGAGCTCCTTGGTGGGCGCTGCCTCAACGAGTTCTCCCAGGTAGAAGAAGCAGGTTTTATCGGCAACGCGCGCCGCCTGCTGCATGTTGTGCGTCACGACCACGACGGTATGGTCCTCGGAGAGCTGCATCATGAGCTCCTCGACCATCGAGGTCGAGATGGGGTCGAGCGCCGATGTGGGCTCGTCCATGAGGAGCACCGAAGGGTCGGTGGCAAGCGCGCGGGCGATGCACAGGCGCTGCTGCTGGCCGCCGGAAAGCCCAAGGCCGCTCTGGCCAAGCTTGTCCTTGACCTCGTCCCAAAGCGCCGCGCGCGTGAGGCAGCGCTCCAAGATCTCGTCCTCCTCCGAACGACTCATGCGGCCCATGCGCTTCACACCGTAGAGCACGTTTTCGCGAATGCTCATGGGGAACGGGTTAGGGTGCTGGAACACCATGCCCACGTACACGCGGAGCGCGTTGGCGTCCATCTTGAAGATGTCCTGCCCGTCGAACTCGATCGTTCCCTCGGTCTTGACCGTCTCCACGAAGTCGCACATGCGATTGAACGTGCGCAGCAGCGTGGACTTTCCGCATCCCGAAGGTCCGATGAAGGCGGTCGCGCGGTTCTTGGGAATCTCGAGCGTGATGCTCTTCAACGCCTGGAAATCGCCGTACCACAGGTTGAAGTCGCGGATGGAGAGCATGCTCTCCACGCCCTCCACGCTGCGGTGGATATCCTCGTTGAACTCTCTATCCATAGTCTTCTCCATCAGCCGAACCTACCCGTCAGGTAATCGGCAAGACGCTGGTCTTTGGGTGCCGAGAAAATCTGCTGGGTGGTTCCCGTTTCCACCATATCGCCCACGTAGAAGAAGGCGGTGCGGTCGCTCACGCGGCCCGCCTGTTCCATGTTGTGCGTCACGATGATCTGGCAGAGCCCCGTGTCGCAGAGCGAGCGGATGGTCTCCTCGATCGTATAGGTCGAGATGGGGTCGAGCGCCGAGCACGGCTCGTCATAGAGCACCACGTCCGGCTTCATGGCAAGCGTACGGGCGATGCACAGGCGCTGCTGCTGGCCACCGGAAAGGGCGTGGGCAGACTGCCTCAGCTTGTCCTTGACCTCGTCCCAGAGTGCCGCCTGGCGAAGCGACGTCTCCACGAGCTCGTCTTCCTCGTCCTTGCCGTGCAAGCGACCATGCTTCTTGGGAGCGAACAGGATGTTCTCGCGAATGGACTTGCGGAACGGCGTGGGCTGCTGGAACACCATGCCAATGGACTTGCGCAGCTCGAAGAGGTTCTCGGTCTTGGTATTGATGTTGTGGTCGTGGTAGAAGATCTCTCCGCCAACCTTGCAGCGCGGAATCTCACGGTTCATGAGGTTCAGGCAGCGCAGGAAGGTGGACTTGCCGCAGCCGGAGGGGCCGATGAGGGCCGTGACCTCGCCCGCGCGGAACTCGAGGCTCGTCTTGTGGAGGGCCTCGTGCGTGAGGTCGTAGGTAACGGTCACGTCCTTGGTAGAGAGAAGCGCGGCCTGCGCGTTGGTGTCACTCATTCGGCGGTCAGCCTCCTCGCGAGGAACTTGCCCAGCACGCGTGCGAGCACATTGAAGAGCAGCACGCACACGAGCAGCACGGTGGCCGTGCCCCACACGATCTCGGTCGAACCAGGCGTGGGCTCGGAGGTGAGGCGCCAGATATAGACGGCGAGCGTGCAGGCGGGACGGAAGATGTTGAACGGGTTGGTCGGGCTCATGAGATTCGTGCTCGCGAAGTTGAGGCGCGAGGGCGCGGAGCCCGAGGTGAAGATGAGCGCGGCGGCTTCGCCGAACACGCGGCCCGCAGAGATGACGATGCCGGTCACGATAGCGGGCATGGCAGCGGGGAGCAGCACGTTCACGGTGGTCTCCCAGCGGGTGAGCCCCATGGCGAGCGCGGCGTCGCGCTGGCTGCGCGGCACGTCTTCGAGCGCCTGCTGGATGGTGCGAACCAGGATGGGGATGTTGAACATCGTGAGCGCCACAGCACCCGAGATGATCGAGATGCCCCAGCCCATCACCACAACGAAGAAAAGCGAGCCGAACATGCCCACGACGATGGAGGGCAGGCTGGAAAGCGTCTCGATGGCCGTGGATGCCGCGGAGGTGATCCAGTTATCGGGCGCGTACTCCACCAGGAAGATAGCGCCGCCAAGCGAGATGGGCACCGAGATGAGCAGGGTGATGAGCAGCATGTAGAACGAATCGAACAGCTGGTACAGAATGCCCGACACCGCCTCGTCGGTGGAGGGGTTGGTGAGGAACCCGGGCGTGAGCGCGATGCCACCGCCGCGCGCAAGGATGTAGACGATGATGGCGGCAAGGAGCAGTAGGACGAATCCAACGATCGCCGTCAGGATGCCGGTTGCAATCTTATCCTGCTTGCCGATGCGAGCCACATGAGCGGAAAGGTCGCGCTGCTGCGCGGGAGTTGCAGCCGGAGCGTTTGCCTGGTTAGCCATTCTGCTTCGCCCCCTTATGACCGATGAGGTGAATGATGAGGATGAACACGAGCGACATGGCGAGCAGGATCAGGCCGAGCGACCACAGCGCATGGTAGAACTCGGTGCCGCTCACCGCGTTGTTAAGACCGGAGGTGAGGGTGGCCGTGAGGGTCGAGGCCGGCGAGAGGAGCCCCGTGGGCATGTTGCGCTCAACGCCGCCGATGACCATCTGAACGGCGAGGGTCTCGCCGAACGCACGGGTCATGCCCAAGATGACCGCCGTCATGAGCGAGGGCATAGCGCTCTTGAGCACCACGTGCCAGATGGTCTGCCAGCGGGTGCAACCAAGCGCGTAGGAACCCTCACGGTACTCGTTGGGCACGGCAGCGAGCGCGTCGATGGAGAGCGTCGTCACCGTGGGCAAGATCATGACCGCCAGCACGATGGCACCGGAAAGGATGCCCGCGCCGGTTCCTGCGGAAGCACCGAAGATCATGCGCATGGCGCTGTTCACCACATAAAGGCCGAGCACGCCGTAGACGACCGAAGGAATGCCCACGAGCAGCTCGACGAGCGGCTGGAACACGCGGCGGCCGAAACCGGGCGCAATCTCCACCACGAACATGGCTGAGCCAAGCGCGATGGGCAGAGCGATGATCGTAGAGAGCAGCGTGACCGAGAACGAACCCACGATCATGGGGAGCGCTCCGTACATGTCCTGCTCGGGAATCCAGTGCGTTCCCGTGAGGAACGCGATGGGATCGAAGCCGTCTACGAAAAACGTGGTCAGACCCTGCTGGGCGACCATGAAGATCAAGGTGATCACCACGAGGGCCACAAGGGCCACGCACGCACCCGTGATGGTGAGCCCGATGTTCTCCAGACGGCGTTTTGGCATAACCTTAGCCATGTGACGCCTTTCTCCACAGACTAATCCAAAGAAAACGGGGCACCCCGCGCGAACGAGGGGTACCCCGTCGTACTACCACTGCACCGCTTTTGCGGGCGCGCTACTCGACAGGAGTGACGTTGCCGTCGACGTCCTTCTTGACCTTCATGTTGCTCACAGGGATGAAGCCCTGCTCGATGACGGTCGTGCTCTGGACGTCCTCGGACATGATGTAGTCGATGAACGCCTGGGTGACGGCAGCCGTGGCCTCGTCCTCGTCGGAACGGGTGTACATGTGCTCGTAGGCCCAGATGTTGAAGTCGCCGTTCTCGACGTTCTCCTGCGTGGGCTCCACGCCGTCAACGCTGAGCGCCTTGATGCCCTCGTTGGTCTCGTAGTAGTTGAAGGCAACGTAGGAGATGGAGCCCTCGGTGGCAGCAACCTGCTCAACGACGGTGCCCGAGGAGTCGACCTCGGCAACCGGGGTGAAGTCCGCGGGGACCTCGGCACCCTGGAGCACGGCGGCCTCGAAGGTGGCACGGGTGCCGGAGCCGGCCTCGCGGTTGATGACGTTGATGGTGCCGGCGGTGCCGCCCACCTCGGACCAGTCGGTGATCTGGCCGGTGAAGATGCCAGCGAGCTGCTCGGTGGTGATGTCGTCGATGTCAACGTTGGCGTTCACGATCGGACCCATGCCCACGATGCACACCTGGTTGTCAACGAGGCCCTCGAGCTGGGAGGCATCATCGACCTTCTCCTCGGCGAACACGTCAGAGCGGCCAATCTGGAGGGAGCCGTCCACGATGCCGGAGATGCCGTCGCCCGAGCCGCCGCCGGAGATAGCGATGACCACGTCGGGGTTGGCATCCTGGAAATCGCCAGCCACGGCCTCAACGAGCGGCTGGAACGCGGTGGCGCCACCGCAGTTGATGGTGCCGGAGAGGCTGGCGCCCGCAGCAGCGCTGCCGGTGGAGCCGGCGGTAGTGGTCTGGCCGCTGCAGCCAGCAAGGCCGAGGCCCGCGACGGCGGCGATGCCACCGGCGAAGCCGAGGAACTGACGACGAGAGCACGAATAATCGAACATGAACGATTCTCCTTCCAGAATCTAATACGCACGATGGTCGCAGGCAAAATCGACAGACGCCTGCGCTCGTCTGCAATGCACCATACGCGTTCGATTCTTGGCAGAAGTGCTCGTCGGCCAGTTATTACATGTGTCTTATGAAGCATTACCCAGCGTAAACGACGAGTTTACAAATTGCTAACAAACGGTGGCGGTATGTTAAGCATCCGCAGCGGGGGCATTTGGCCGCGGCGGACCCCGGCGTGCGGCGGCTTGCGAGGCTCGACGGCGCTCGCATACGGTGGCTCTCGGCGCGCGATGGCTCTCAGCATGCAACCGCCCCAGCGCGCGGCGGCCCTCAGCGCGCGACCGCTCCCGCATGCGGCAGCCCTCAGCACGCAACCGCCCCGGCGCGCCAGGGTTTTCGGGCGAAAAACGGACGCGCCGCGCGTTCTCGGGCAAAATCTGGACGCTCAAAGCGCCCCGAGGGGGCTCGGACAAAAAGTTGGACACCCATAGGTGTCCGGATTGGAGTCCGAG
>NHCFC04200__coassemble_412_pt1 | contig 59969 bp, 49 predicted proteins | sample NHCFC04200__metabat2_low_PE_026 | metagenome-assembled genome bin NHCFC04200 | reverse complement strand
CTCGTTCGCCTCGTTCGCCTCGTTCGCCTCGTTCGCCTCGTTCGCCTCGTTCGCCCCGAAAATTGTCGTAAACTTTATAGCTTTCTATCGCCTATTTTCTATAAAAAGTACGACAATTTCCGCGAACCGCGCCACGGGCTAATCCGCCGCCTTCGCACCCGCCTCCCTCGCCGGTGCCTCTCCCAAAAAGAGCGGCGCCACCGCACGCGTATAGAAGGCAAGCCAGGCAAGGCTCACGCAAAAGCCCGCCACCACATCCGAAGCATAGTGAACGCCTAAATAGATGCGGCTTACGCCCACAGCGACAATGAGCGCCGCAAGCGCCACCGAGCACCCGATGCGCACCACGCGATCGCGCTCGTAGTGCCAGACCATCCAGATGAGCAGGCCGAAGAACGCCATCGCGGCCATCGAGTGGCCCGAGGGGAAGCTGAACCCCGTTTCTGCCGCAAGGCGAAAGCCCTCTGGCCTGGGCCGTTGGACGAGAAACTTGAGCACCTGATTGAGCACCACCACGAGTGCTAGGTTAAGTGCGCAGCACGCGCCCGGCCTCCTGCCCGGCGCGAAGGCGACGATGAGCAAAAGCATCACCATGAGGGTGACCGGCGTGGCAAGCGCCGAGATGGACTCCATGATAGGCGTGAGCCAATCGGTGCGCAGATGCTCAACAATGAGCACATACGCAGCCTCATCGAGTTTGATAAGCCCGCCCTCGAGAACATCTTCCAGAAGCACGAGAAACACGATGGCGCATGCCGCCACGATCGCCACGCGCTTGTTCTCGCGCAGGAGCCCCAGCCATCTTTTTGCCATGAGCCAGACCCTTCGTCCACATCCACTCAGTTCAACACATCATACCCAGACGCAACTACACCGACCATCCCGATCGACGATGCACCTGGGAAAGCCTGCAGGCCCAGTACATCGGCTGGGGTCGTTCGGCTGGTGTTTCCGCGCGCTTCAATCGCCTGATGTTTCCATATGCTCAAGAATACAGCTCGAGATGACAAAAACATGTGGCCGGCATTTCTCGTACCATAGGCCTTATTCAGCACGGCGCCAACCGAAGGGAAGCACCTATGGCCAAAAGCACCGAAACCGCACTCGCAGCATATCGCTCCACCGCATCGACCGTTATCAAGAAACTCGAGCACCATGGCATGAGCGGCCACTTCTGCGCAACGAGCTCGGATGCCGTGGAGCTTGTGCGCTCCTGGATGCACGAAGGCGACTCCGTAACCTGGGGCGGCAGCGAGACGTTCAAGGAAACCGGCATGAAGGCGGCTCTCGAGAACGCGGGCTGCTACCGCATGCTCGACCGCGCCACCGCGACCACGCCCGAGGAGCAACGCGAGATGTGGCGCGATCGCACTTCGGCGGATTGGTTCTTTATGAGTGCCAACGCCCTCACGTTGAACGGTGAGCTCGTTAACATCGACGGCAACTCCGACCGTCTGTCGCTCCTTCTGCACGGCCCCGCGCACGTGGTGGTGCTCGCAGGGATGAACAAGCTCGTGGCAAACGTGGAAGCCGGTATCAAGCGCATTCGCACGGTGACCTGCCCGCTCAATGCCGCGCGCCTGCACACCAACACGCCATGCGAGGTTGCGGGTGTCTGTTCGGAATGCCATGCGGAGCGCTGCATGTGCTGCAACGTGGTGGTCACGCGCCACAGCCGCCACGATGACCGCATCCGCGTGGTGCTCATCGGAGAGGACCTCGGCTACTGAGCCAATGAGCCAATATGGGACGGGGTTGTTTTGACTCATTCGCAGCGGGCGGGTCAAAATGACCCCGTCCCAGAATGACCCGGCGGGCGGGTCAAAACAACCCCGTCCCAGAATGGTCCCAGAATGACCCGGCGGGCGGGTCAAAACAACCCCGTCCCAGAATGGTCCCAGAATGGCCGAGATGTCAAAGCATTTTGACGCGATAGTCAGCGGCGCGCGCCATACGAAGAGCCATACTGGTACCGAAGGGACATTCTGCGAGCCACAAAGGGACAAGCTATGGAAATCGGCACACGCATCCGAGAGTATCGCCAAGCGAACGGCATGAAGCAGGAAGCGCTTGCCGCTGCTTGCAAGGTGAGCCGTCAAACGGTATCCAATTGGGAACGCAACAAAACCCTTCCAGATATCGCGAGCCTCAAAGCCATCGCTACGGCCTTTGATACCTCGGTCGACGCCCTCATCGGCAACGACGCCCCTCATATCATCGAGCGCTTCGATGCCGATTCACGCCGTTTTCTGGCAATCTTCTTCCTCATGCAAGTATGCTGGGTCTCCTCTTATCTCCTAAGGCTCTTCGCAGCAAACGCCCCCAATCATGAAGAGGAGCTGTCAATAGCGGTGGCAGAGGCCTTCGTGCTCGGCATCTGGATCATGTCCCTCATTCCCTACCTCAGATACACGCGCCGCAATGGGCTCAAAACCATCGGTGACATAAGCGCCCATCTGCTCGAGCACATGCAGCAAGAAAAATCCCTCGGCATGCGTTTGACGAGGTCCATCCTTTCGCACATCTATGTTTGGAATTGGCTGCTATGCGATGCGATGATGCTCATCGCCCTCGCCGGAGCTGGATGGCTCACGCCCCTGAGCGCCATCATCACGATTGCCGCATCAAGCTTGATCGCGATTATAGGCCGCCATGCAGACCGTTGGCTCAATCGATAGATCGGCTTCGCTCGCGCCGAAGTCGTGTCGTTTTGAGACTGGACTGTCTTGAGCTATCGCTGCGAATGAGTCAAAACAACCCCGTCCCATTTTGACCCCGAATGAGGGTTATAGGACAAAATGTGTGTCCGGCTAGTCCCAGTCCATCCGGTAGGGCTCCGAGGAATGCAGCTCCGACCACACGATCGCGTCGCCCCACCTGGGGATGGTGCCCTCCAGCCTCTCCCTCTCGTCCATGCGGCCGTAGATCTCGGCGATGGAGCTGTCGGTGGGCATGACGCGCAGGATCTCTGCGGCGGGCAGCGGGTCGGGCGAGTGCATGTAGCACCACCAGAATATCGCCTTGGCCCTGCGCTCGATGGAGAGCCCCCTGTGGTCCCTGAGCATGGCCCTGAGCTGGGCGTTGACGCCTCCCTCTATGCTGTTGCTGGTCGCGGGGAGCGGCCCGTCCGCCGCGAGCCCGGGGTCCAGGTAGGTGAAGAGCGTCCCCGCGTTGACGAGGCGCACGAGGGAGCGGCGCGCCTTCACGAGGCGCTCGTGGACGAGCCTGGGGCGGCCGTCCTCGCCGACGGAGGCCTCCGACAGGAACGCGTCCCAGCGCTCGGACCACGCGAGGAGGGCCCCGACCCACCCGTCGGCCTCCTTGAGCGTCGTGACCGCGAGGAGCGCCTTCGCGAGGCCGTAGAGCTCGGCGCCGGCCTGCGTCCTGGGCCTCGTCGTGGTGTAGCGCCTCACCTGCGAGAAGGCGTGGAAGACGCAGCGCTGGTGGCGCGCGCCGGGCCATGCCCTCTTGAGCGCCTTCGCGAGGCCGTCCCCGCCGTCGGAGACGGCGACCTCGGGCTCGGCGATGCGCGACATCAGCGCAGCCCACGCGCGGGAGTTCTCGGAGCGGCACAGGCGCCGGCCGAGCACGCGCTCGCCGTCGGACGCTATCAGCACGACGGCCTTGCGGCCGAGGTGTATGCCGTCGACGTAGACGACCCTCCTCGGGGCCTCGACCTTCGGCGGCATGGGCCATATCTCCCAGAAGCGGGCCGTCTTCCGCCTGAAGGTCCGCCCGCCGCCCGGCATGTCGGCCTGCCGCTCCCTGGTGAGCAGCCAGCCGAGGAAGGACTCGAGCAGCTTGGCCGAGCTGTCTATCCTGCGCACCGTGCTCGCGCCGCAGGAAGTGCACCTCCACCGCGTCCTGCCCGCGCTCGTCCTGCCGTTCCTCTTCATCCTCGCCCCGCACAGGGGGCATGCGTGAGCCTTCATCGGGAACCCGCCTCATCGACCAGCTTCTCAGGTCGTTTCAGCATGGTCTAGCTGGGGTTGCGCGGCAAACCGGACACACATTTTGTCCAGGCGGGCAGTTGGCAGGAACCAATTTCCGGGCCTGATTTAGACGTATCTACCTGCTGATACGGTGCAATATCGGACACACTTTTTGTCCTATAACCCCCGAATGACCCAGAACGGCACAAAGCGAGGGGCGGCGCCTCCTCTGCTGCGCCGCCCCTCGGCCTGTTCAATACTTTGGACTCACCCCAATGCATCTATTCGTCATTGCGTCCACTTTGTCCCCCAGGACCAGCCGAACGCGCACAAGCTATAGATGCACCCGGTCGTTCTAAGGTCTTCTCAACAGCTTGCTTCCATGCTCTGACGGAATCCAACGGGTCGCCTCCGCGCACCCACAACGGTTAAGCCTCAAGACCCCAGGCAACGAGCCCGAATGCTTGTGCTATGTCTTCTGTACCCATTGGACTCGCCTCCTTCGGTCGTCGCTTGCTTTCCTGAAGCGACTTGGATGTTCATTGCTATATGTTCCCCGTAAACCCATTCCCATGCACGAATACCTCGACAACCTGAGCGAGTCCGCAAACGGCTAATAATTGGCGGCGAACGGCATGGCAACCGCTACCAAAGCTGCAGGGCCTCATCCAACTACGGCTCAATCCCCAACCGCCGGCGAAGCTGCTCCTATCCGGCCAGCTTCGAGGCGAAGTCCGCAAGCGTATCGGGGATATTGATCTGCTGCGGGCACACCGCCTCGCAGCTCCCACACCCAATGCACGCGCTCGGGCGTTTGTCCTCGGGAAGCGTTCCTACGAACATGCTCGGAATGAACCCGCCCGCACCACCGGTGACCATGGCCTCGTTGTACATCTCAAGGAGCTTCGGGATATCAAGCCCCATGGGGCAATGGCTCGTGCAGTAATGGCACGCGGTACACGGAACCGTGTGCTGAGCGGTCATGCCGTCGACGACCTGCTGGAGCGCAGCCCGCTCTTCGTCGTTGAGAGGCTTTTCCTCCTCAAACGTGGCGATGTTTTCGCGCATCTGCTCGAAGTTGGACATGCCGGAAAGGGTCACGCACACCTCGGGAATGCCCTGGATGAAACGGAATGCCCAGGCAACGGGCTTCTCGTCCGGACGAAGCTCCGTGAGGCGCGCCGCATCGGCCTCGGGCAGGTTAGCAAGCTTGCCGCCGCGGACCGGCTCCATGACCCACACGGGCAGACCATGCTTGGCGCACAGCTCCACCTTGCCGCGCGCATCTTGGAACTCCCAGTCCAGATAGTTGAGCTGAATCTGGCAGAACTCAAGATAGTCGCCGTAGAAATCGATGAAGCGCTCCATCACCGGAATGGCACCATGCGCCGAGAATCCCAGGTGCTTGATGCGCCCAGCGTCTTTCTGGTCGAGCAGGTAATCCATGATGCCGTGCTTGGCGTCGAGATAATCATCGATGTTCATCTCGCAGACGTTATGGATGAGGTAGAAGTCGAAGTACTCCATCCCCGTCTTTTCGAGCTGCTTCTCAAAGATCTCTTTGACCTTGTCCATATTGGAAAGGTCGTAGCCGGGGAACTTCGTAGCAAGGTAGAACGAGTCGCGGGGATACTTGCTGAGCGCCTTGCCCATGGCGATCTCGGACTGCCCACCGTGGTAGCCCCACGCGGTGTCGAAATAGTTGATGCCTTGCTCGATGGCATAATCGACCATCTCCTGCGTAGCGACTTGGTCGATCTTGGTATCGTCGCCGTCGATCACCGGCAGGCGCATGGCACCCATACCGAGCGCCGAAAGCTTGAGCCCCTGAAAATCCTTGTACAGCATGCGCATCCCCTCTGTTATGTGAGCTTGCCGTCTCATGGCACCCATGGCCATGTCGCCACCCATGGTAGATGGTGGAGTGAACTCCAAGTCAAGGGGCGGCACGAAGAACGCCGCAGCTTCAGAGGGTTTCGGCAGCGAAGCGCAAAGCAGCGAGCCTGCAGCTACAAGGCTACAGGCCCACCGCGATAATCGATCTACGCATAGAAGTGAGCTATCGGTTCATGAACACGATAACGAGCGCAATAACGGCAACCACGAGCACCACGATGCCCACGATGGCGCCGATGAACCTCGCACGTGACCCACGCGTGCGCTCACGCACCGCCTTCTCTGTGCTCGCGAGTTGTTCCACCTCAACGGCCTGCTCCTCGCGCTCCGCCCGGTCCGCTTCGAGACGCGCGGCAATTGTCTCGGTAACCTCGGGGTGCGCATGGATATCGTTCGCCTCGTCAATGAGCGCCTGGGCTTCCGAGGCTTCGGCACGGGCATCTTCTGCCGCCTGCTCCTGCGCGCGGCGTTCCTTTTCCTTGCCGGAAATCTCTTCCTTCAGCTTGCGCTGGCGTTCCGCAGCGTCATCCTTCGCCTCGCGGTAGGTGTTGCGCGCCTCGTCTGCGGCAGAGCTCACCTCGCGGAAGGCCTGCTTCGCGTCGTCCATAGGCTTTTCGGCCTCGGAAACCGCCTTTCGAGCATGGGCGAGGGCGTCTTCAAGCTCCTTCGTGATGCGGGGAAGGTCGTCCCGCGCGGACTGCAACTCATGGGCAGCATCGGAAATCTCTGTCTGCAACTCGTCAGCGCGCACGCTATAGGCAGCGGAATTTGCCGAGGGGTTGCGCTGGACCTCGGCATACTCGTCGTGGAGCATAGCGAGGCGAGACTCGGCGCTTTCCACCGCCGCCTGCGCGGCGGCAACGCCGTTTTTCTGATCCTCTTCGGCCTTCTCGAGGTTCCGCTTCGCATCGTCGAGCCGACGCTGCAGGCGCGCGCCGTTCTCGCGCGACGACGCCTCCCGGGCCTCGACGGCATCGAGGGCCGCCTTGAGGCGCTTCTCGGTTTGGGAATCCGCGTCCTTCATCTGCTGCAAACGCTCTTTGAGCGCATCGATTTCGCCCTGGATGCGCGCCTGTTCGACCTCCGCCGCTTGCTCGGCCTTGGTTGCGCCGTCGCGACGCGCGGTTTCGCTGGATATGATCGCATGGTAGTTTGCAGCGACCTCGCGCCGATGAGCGAGCTCCGCCTCCTCGTCGGCGATCGTGGCATCGAGCTGCTCGAGCTGTTCGCGCGCTTCGGCATGCGCCTTGCGGGCGGCGCTCATCTCACGCACCGCCGCCGCCCCCTCGGAGAAGAAGGAGCCGACCGCCTCGACCGGCGAGGCCCCAGGAGCTTCCTCGGCTGACACGGGCTCCACGTCTACCACCTGGGATGTGCGGGGCGCGGCTCCCGTGGCGGGATGCTGCAGGAACTCGGGGATGCGCGGCGCATCATCTGCCGCCGTACCCGCGTCCTCGGGCGCATTGGCCGTTGCGGCTCCCTCGGGCGCATCGACCTCGTTAGCGGTGGCCGCGGCAGGATCGGAGGCAGGTGCATCGACATCGGCAGCGCCCTCCAAGACGCCGTCCTGTTCGTTTTCCATGTCATCAATCTTGGTATCGAAATCGTCAACCATCGTTCTCTCCCATGTCGATCGTAGACGAACGAATCTCTCTACCAATGATATACGCCCCTGCGGACATCGGGGCCGCAGGCATCCGCTTTTTGCAACGTCAGCATCTTTCCGCCCGCCCTTTCCGCCCGCGCAAGCGCCGAGACAAGGCTCGCGTCCGAGAGCCTCAGGCGGCGGACGGGCTTACTCGATGAGCATGGCGTCACCGAACGAGAAGAAGCGGTAGCGTTCCCGCACGGCCTCGCGATAGGCATCCATGATCTGCTCGCGCGTGGCGAGAGCCGAGACGAGCATCATGAGGGTCGAGCGCGGCACGTGGAAGTTCGTGATAAGCGCGTCGACCACATGGTAGGTGGAACCAGGCATGAGGTAGAGGTTCGTCGTCGCGTTCTCCCGTGCCACGATATCGCCCGTGCCCTCCACCGCCGAGCCGGGAGCATTTTCGAACCGGCGCGCGACAACGGGCGGCTCGGACGCGGCGGCTTGGGCATCCCACGCGCTCTCAAGCGAGCGCACCGCCGTCGTGCCCACGGCGATCACGCGGTGCCCCGCCGCTTTGGTGGCGTGCACGGCATCCACAACCGACTGCGGCACGTGGTAGCGCTCGGTATGCATGACGTGCTCGGTGGGATCGTCCTCCTCCACAAGGCGGAAGGTGTCGATCCCCACCTCGAGCTCGACCGTCGCCCAGCCGACCCCCTTCTGCTTGATGCGCTCGATGAGCTCGGGCGTGAAATGGAGCCCGGCCGTGGGGGCGGCGGCGGAGTGCTCCTCGCTCATGGCGTAGACGGTCTGGTACTTCTCGGGGTCTCCCTCGTAATCGGTGATATAGGGCGGCAGCGGCACGTGCCCCGCGGCATGGATCGCCTCGTCGAGCGTGCGCGGCGCGCCCGATGCGTTCTCGCCCTGCGGCGTAAAGCGCACGAGACGTCCGCCGCGGCTGTCGGGCACGAAGTCAAGCACCTCCCCCACAAGCACCACGGGCGCGCTTTCGGGCGCATGCGGACCGCCCGCGCGGTATTCGATGACCGCACCGGGCTTGAGGCGCTTGCCGGGGCTCACGAGGCATTCCCACACATGACCAAGCGAATCCTGGTCCTCGCGACGAGTGAGCAAGAGCGTCTCGGCCATACCGCCCGTCTTCGCCTTGCGCCCGATGAGACGCGCCGGCATCACGCGCGTCTCGTTCGCCACGAGAAGATCGCCAGGCTCCAGGTAGTCGACGATGTCGAAGAAATGCCGGTGCTCCACGCTGCCGCCCGCGTCGAGCGGCACGACGTCGCCCGTGGTCGCAAGCGGCTCGCCGCGGTGCAGCACCAGCAGGCGACACGAGTCGCGCGGCTCCACCGGCGCCTGAGCTATGAGCTCCTCGGACAGGTTGTAATCGAAATCATCGGTACGCATGGCTACCTCGCTTTCTTATCCGGCTGAATAGCTTAGCACGGATGCCGAAACGAAACGACCCGTTCTGAAGCGAGGTAGCCGCACGCTGCCTTTATGAGAAGAGGCGGCGAATCTCGTCGCGGCCTTCCTCGCTCGTGAAGATGATCGCCTCATCGCCCGACTCCAAGACGGTGCCACCGTTCGGCACGATGAGGTTGCCCTCGTGCTCCACGGCGGTCACGATGGTCTCCGCCGGGAACGGGACGTCCTTGAGGGCGAGTCCCGCCACGCGGGCATGCGCGCCTACCGTCACCTGCACGATGCTGTGCTCGTCTCGGCCGAGCTTCATGAGCGTGTACATGTCATGCACATCCATGCCCTCGATAACGAAGCGCGCCGTGATTTCAGCCTGATTCACACCCACGTCCACACCGTTCACCGCCGTGAACATCCACGCGTTCGCCGGGTTGTTCACACGCGCCACGACGCGCGGCACTGCATATTCCATCTTCGCGAGCATCGACGTCACGAGGTTCGTCTCGTCCAATCCCGTCACAGCCGCGACAGCATCCGCGATGCGCACGCCAGCGCGCTCCAAGACCTCGGGATCCGAACCGCTCCCCTCTATAACGGAAACGTTCGGGCACATCTGACGCACGCGCTCGACGACTTCAGCGCGCTGCTCGATGACCGTGACCGCGATGCCGTCGTCCGTAAGGCGGGAGGCGAGATGGGCGCCGGTCTTGCCGCCGCCGACAATGATGACCTGCATGATTCCTCCTAATCGGTGATGCCGAGCATCTGCTTGAACTTCCTGCTGGCAGAGGTCGCCACGGCGGCGTAGATGATGTCGCCGGCGGCGAGCACGGTGCCCTGCGTGGGGATGAACGTTTCGTTATCGTGCGAGACGCTCACGATCTGCACCTCGCCGAGCGCGGAGATCTCGCGCACCGTGGCACCGTCGAGCAGCGCCGGCACGTCCGCGCGAACCAGGCGCACATCGCCCGATCCCACTTCGAACACGTTATCGAGATGGTTATAGGTAAGGAGCTCGCCGATGCGCGCGATGCCCCAAGCATTGGGCGAGACCGTCTGGATGTTCAGGCGACGGTACGTATCGGCCTTCGTAAGGTCGTGCAGACGCGCGATAACGCGGGGCACGCGAAACGTCGAGCGGGCGACGTGCGCCACCACGATGTTCGCCTCGTCGGAGCGCATGCAGGAGACGACGGCATCCGTGCGGTCGATTCCCGCGCGCAGAAGCACGTCGCGGTCGAGGCCGATGCCGCACACGCGTTTGCCAGGGAACGAATCACCTAGCGCATCGAGCGCTTTCTGGTCTTGGTCGACCGCCGTGACCGAAAACCCCTGCCGCGCGAGTTTCCACGCGAGCCCCGATCCGATGAAGCCCATGCCTACGATAATGACGTTCATAATCTCCACCTTTCAGATGGTGTATACCCTCAACTCTAGCGCTTCGCGGCGGCACGCGCCCGCTCGCGGCGGCGCAGCCATGCCTTGCGAACCTCTTCGATGGCGATGACCACAGGCGGGATGCAGCAGAGGAACGCATAATCCTGCCAGGCCAGGGGCGCGGTGTGGAACACGCCTTGCAGCGGCGGGAACGTGGTGAGAATCACAAGCAGTACCACTTCGAACACGATGCCTATGAGGATGCGGCGGTTCGAGAAGAGACCGATCTTGAATACCGAGGTGGTCTCGGTGCGGCAGTTCATGACCTGGCCGATCTGCGCGAAGATGATGCCTGCGAGCGTCATGGTCGTCGCCTGGATGTAAACCGGGTCGCCATCGTTGCCCAACCCGGCGAGCGGGATCCCCGGCCAACCGGCGAGCATGTTCACCAGGAAATAGCCCGCCATGGCGACGATCGAGGCCATAAGGCCATACCACAGGAAAGCCTTCACGAGTACGCGGCGGTTGAGAAGGCGCTCGTTGGGATCGCGCGGGGGCTGATCCATGATGGTCTCCTCCGGCGGTTCAGTGCCCAGGCCCAGCGCCGGCAGCATATCCGTGCCCAGATCGATGGTAAGGATCTGCATGGTTGTGAGCGGCAACGGCACAGCACCGCCCGAGAGTAGGTAGACCGCGTTCGGCACCGCTTCAGGCGCATTGGAGTTCAAGATGTAGAGCAAGAATTTGCGGATGTTGCTGTAGACCGCGCGCCCTTCCTCGATCGCGGCGACGATCGAGGCGAAGTTGTCGTCCGTCAAGATCATATCGGCCGCCTCCTTCGCCACATCGGTGCCGGTAATGCCCATGGCAACACCGATATCGGCTTTCTTGAGCGCGGGAGCATCGTTCACGCCGTCACCCGTCACGGCCACGATCTCGCCCATCTCCTGGAGCGCCGTGACCACACGGAGCTTCTGCTCAGGTGCCATGCGGGCGAAGACAACTTGGCCGGCGAGCTTCTCCTTGAGCTCTTCATCGCCCATCTTCGAAAGCTCGAAACCCGAGATGACAGATAGTCCCTCGCCCTCCACGATCTTCAGGCGCCGCGCGATGCTCGCTGCGGTGAGACCGTAGTCGCCCGTGATCATGACGATGCGGATACCCGCGCGATGGCACTCTGCCACAGCCGCCGCGACTTCAGGACGAGGTGGATCCATCATGACCTCGAGTCCCACGAAGGTGAGGTTGCACTCGATATTCTCGGGCGTGTAATCGCTCATGGCATCGGGGATGCCCTCCTCCGCGTTCGCACCGTCGAGTGGGCGGTACGCCACCGCGAGCACGCGCAGGCCGTCGGCGGCGTAGGTGTCGTTCGCCTCCATGATGCGTGCACGGAGCTCCTCGGTCATAGGCTCGACCACGCCATTCACGCGCACATGGGTCGAAAGCCGCACGACCTCGTTCGGTGCGCCCTTCGTGAATGCGATGCGGCGCGCCCCTTCCAGCGGGTACTCAAGGGCGTGCACGGTCGTCATGCGCTTGCGGCGGCTCTCGAACGGCAGCTCCTTCACGCGGGGCATGCGCGCCTCGAGCTCGGCTCGATCGATGCCGCCCTTCTGCGCGGAAACGATGAGGCACGCCTCCGTGGGGTCGCCGTAGACCTCGTAGCGCTTGCCCTCCTCTTCCGGCTCGGCGAGACGCGCGTTGCCGCAGAGCAACCCGCCTTCGAGCAAGAGCTCGAGGTCGGCATCGTCCACAGCGCGCCAACTGCGTCCCTCGGCTTCTATATTGCCCTCGGGCGCATACCCCACGCCGGTGATCTCGTATTCGCGCGCCGCCGTCCACAGATGGTTCACGGTCATCTCGTTCTGCGTGAGCGTACCAGTCTTATCCGTGCAGATCACGCTCGTGGAGCCGAGCGCCTCCACGGAATCGAGCTTCTTCACCAGGGCGTTCCGGCGGCTCATGCGCTGCACCGCCATAGCGAGCGAAAGCGTCACCGTGGGCAGAAGGCCTTCGGGAATGAATGCCACGACCATACCGAGCGCGAAGATGAACGATGACGCGAACGGCTCGTGTACCACGAACAGGGACAGGCAGAAGAACGCGATGCCCATGCACATGGCAAAGATCGTGACCTGCTTCGTGAGGCGGTTGAGCTGGCGCGTGAGCGGGCTCTCCGCCGCCTGCATGTTCTGTGTGAGGCTCGCGATCTTGCCGAACTCCGTGTCCATGCCAATGCGAAACACCACCGCGCGGCCGTTGCCTTCGGACACGCTCGTGCCAGCGAAGACGAGGTTGGGAATCTCCGCGGCGGAAAGCCCCTCTTCGAGCACCGCGTCCGCGGTCTTGCGCGACGGGGTGGACTCGCCGTTTAACGTGGACTGATTCACCTGCAAGTCCGAACTCGCGATGACGCGCGCATCTGCAGAGATCTTGTCGCCCTCGGCAAGGAGCATGACGTCGCCCGGCACGAGGTCTTCTGCCAGGATCTTCTGCTCCTGGCCGTCGCGAATCACCGTGGCATAGGCCGGCAGCATCTTCTTGAGTGCCTCGGTCGCCTGGCTTGCACGCGCCTCCTGCCAGAAGCTGAACACGCCGTTGATGATGTTCACGAGCCACACTGCGACGCCAAGCTCCGGGAGCCCCGCGATGAACGCGATGGTGCCCGCGACCCACAAAAGCACCGCCATGAGGTGCGTGAAGTTCGCGAGAAATGCGATAATAGGCGATTTCTTCTTCTCGCTTTGGATGACGTTTTTTCCAAAGCGCCCCTGGCGTACGGCCGCCTCGTCCGAAGCGAGCCCTACGCGCGCCGTCTCAAGTTCGCCGAACACGCCGTCGATGGGTGCCTTGCGGATGGCATCGAGCGCATCCAGATCCGTTGCGGCGACGGATGCCGGGGCACCTGAGCCCAAACTGCTTCCCATGAAACCTCTCCTTCCTTGATCGCGGAGTGCCGGCAGCACATCCGCGATTGCGAAAGCATCTTAGTCACGGGAAAAAGCAGCTTCAAGGGGTTTGGCCATATCTTTGTAGCATCTTAATGCCCGGCTGTGTAAGGCGCCTGGAGCGGCTGCGACATCACAACCGCTGCATGCGGTAGCCAACGCCCACATGCGTTTGGATGAGCTTCGGCTGCGAGGGGTCGCGCTCGATCTTCTTCCGAAGCGTCGCCATGAAGACGCGCAGGCTCGCGATGTCGGAGTCCCACGACGTGCCCCAAATCTCGTGCGTGAGGTACGTGTGGGTGAGCACCTTTCCCACGTTTTTGCACATGAGGACGAGCAATTTGTACTCGATGGGCGTGAGATGCAGCTCTTCACCGTTGAGATACGCGCATCCCGCCGCATAGTCCACGCGCAAAGGACCGTTCTCGAACACGCTCTCGCCCGGGTCGTCACCGAGCGACATGCGAGCACGTCGCTGCCAGGCACGCACGCGAGCGAGAAGCTCTTCCACGGAAAACGGCTTCGTGAGATAGTCGTCTGCTCCCGTATCGAGCGCTTCGATCTTATCCGTCTCCTCGATACGCGCCGAAATCACGATGATCGGCACGTTCGACCATGAACGCAGCTTCTTGATGACGACGATGCCGTCCACATCCGGAAGACCCAAATCGAGCAGAACAAGATCAGGCCCATGCGAGGCGGCCTCGAGAATCGCCGCCTCACCTGTAGCGGCGACCTCCACATGGTAGCCATGCATGGCAAGCGCCGTCGCGATGAGACGACGCACTGCTGCATCGTCTTCTACCACAAGAACGGAGAGCACCGCGCCATCCGCACCGGCCGATGCCGCCCATTTCGATTCCTTATCCATGAATCGCAACCTCCTCTGCGGGAAGCGTGAACGAAAAGACGGCGCCATGGGGCACGTTGTCGTGCACCTCGATAGCGCCGCCGTGCGCCTCGACGATGGAACGGCAGAGCGCGAGCCCCAAGCCAAAGCTCCGCTGCGCATCTGCCGGCCGCTCTGCCCTCGCACCGGAATAGAAGCGATCGAACACATGTGGCTTGTCGTCGTCCGCCACGCCCGGCCCGTCGTCTGCAACCGTCACGCGCACAAACGCCCCCTCACGCCGTGCGTACAGCCGGATAATCGAACCTGCCGGGGTGTACTTGATGGCGTTGCCCACGAGGTTTGTGAGCACCTGGATGATGAGGCTTGCATCGATGCGCACGAGAAGAATCTCTTCCGCGGGCTCGATGACGATACGGTGCTCGCCCGCTTGGTTCGCGAGATGCGATACAGCGGCTTCGAAGATGTCATCGATGAGCTCGGAGTTCAAGGTGAGCTTAACGGTGCCTTCATCGAAATGCGTGATGGTGAGCAGATTCTCGACCATATCGATGAGCCAAAGCGAGTCATGGTACACGTCATCCAGAAGCGCGCGCCGCTGCCCGGGCGCAAGACGGCCGGAATCATCGCGTAGAATCGCCGCAGCGCCCGAGATCGCCGTGAGCGGCGTGCGCAGGTCATGGCCAAGCGAGCGCAACAGGTTCGCTCGAAGCTGCTCGTTGCGCGCGAGCACGGCGGCCTCTTCACGCTCGCGCGCCTCCCGCTCTCGAGCAAGCTCGAGCGCGCACTCACCGATGATCGAACGAGCAATGGAAAGCTCGAACGAGTCGATGTCGCGCTCTGCAGCGCGAATACCCACCACGCCGAACACCTCGTTGTGCGTGCGCACGGGCAGGAATAAGCCATCTCCCAAGGGAATGGCAACGATTTCCGAAGCTTCGGCGTTCGCGGGCGGCGCGGAAGCGGGCGCGGCACCCGTCGAAGCGGCGTCCTTCGCGAGCTTGGTAGACCGGAGCGCGCGCAATGCGTTCACACGGGCATTCTCTGTAATTGCTGCCGGCATCGCCTCATCGTCCCCGTTGCGCACCAGCGGCGAGCCAAGACCGTCCCCTTCGGCAGGATAGAACGCCACCGGGCCGTCGAGAAGCTTCGAGAGCTGGCTCAACGCTATTCGCGCGATGCTTCCGGGGCCATCCGCCTGCTGAAGCAGCTGGTTCGTCTCAAGGAGCACACTCGTGCGATATGCCGTCCGCCGCGCCTCGCGAGCATTTCGCGCGATATGGTTCGTGAGCTCCGAAGCGACGATGGCGGCGACGAACATGATGGCGAACGTGACCAGGTAACTCGTGTCGAGTGACTCGAGCGAAAAGCGCGGCACGACGAAGTAGAAATTGTAGAGCACCACGGAGAGCGCAGACGAAAGCAGCGTGTACATGCGCCCCGATGTGACCGTTGCGGTGAGCAGCGTCGATAGGATGTAGAGCGAGATGATGCTCGAATCGGTAAAACCCAGCTCGTGAAAGCCAAGACCGATCGCGGTCGATAACGCCAAGAGTGCGCACATGACGCCAAGATGCGCCGCCGCTCGCCCTTCGCGTCGCGGTGCCCGCACGTTCGCCTCACCCATCTGCCACCTCCCTTTCGCTGTTCTTCAGTATAGCGCGGCACCGCGGGCGAAACGCATTCGTTCTTCATGGGCAATGCACTGTCTACCTGCATCTTTATGACATTTTAATATCCAGGCGCTCGAGTTTAATACCACCTTTACCGTCCTCGTGCTGTACTGGGTTCAACAGCAGGACATGCCCGTGAAGCCCCTGCGGCACTTGTATGTCGCTGCCGAGGAATCTTGGATTCGCTTGCATTTCGCATGTTTCAGATGATTCATGCGAGGAAGAATCCGGGCTTCCGACCATGAATCCTGCGGGTGCCGAACACCTCGAACCCGCCACAGGAAGGAGACCATGTCATGCACGAGATAACCCCGATCGCCCTCACCGAACTGTTCCTCGGTGCCGGGTGCGCCGTGCTCTTCGGCTACTGTGTGTACATATTCGTAAGCGTCTGCTGCCGCCGGACGGCGCGCAGCAGGCGTCGCAAGGGCTAACGAAGCGCGACCCCTTGCAACCAAGAAGCGGCAGCCGCAGCGCTGCTGGCGGCACTATCCGGTCTTGCCGAAGAGCTCGTCGAGCGTGTCATCGATCAAGGCGTCGACGGTACGCTCCAGCGCCTCAACGCGCAGAAGGCCACGGTTCAGCAGCGTGAGCGCGAGCGCGAACTGCAAGTTCTGCACGGCAGCGACATCCACCCCAGGCCGCGCGTTGGCAACCTCGTCCACGATCCAACGCACGAGCGCGCCGTCGGATGCGGGGTCGAGCGTCCGCTCGCTGGGCAGGCTTCGCACAAGATAGCGGTACTCCTCCGCCGTCGCGATGCGGAAGATGTTTCGCTCCGACCGCCAGAGAAGCTCGAGCCATGAGCGCATGCACGCGCGATCGAGCGGAGCACCCGCCTCCTCGCGCACGCGCTCGAGCACATCCATCGCGTGCTGGCGATTCTCCATGAGCATCGCGTAGATGAGGTCGTCCTTTGAATCGAAGAAGTGATAGAACGTGCCCTTGGCGATACCCACCGCCGCCGCAACCCGTTCCACGCGCAGGGAGCGAATGCCACCCTCGACGAGCTGCTCCCAGCCCACCTCGATCATGCGACGGTATAGCTCATCGCGGTTCCGCTGAGTAAAGATGGCCGGCATAGGTCTCTCACCTACCGCGCCGTCGAGCGGGCGCGGCGCTCCCGATAGTTCAGCCACTCGCGAACGAGCGCGAGCACCACGCTGGCGAGCACGATGACCGCAAGCACGTGGAATGCGAGATGCATGCCATCCATGAACACATCCGGGCGCCCTTCGATATAGCTCGTGACCGGATAGCCGATCGACTGCGACATGCCGCCGTAGAGCAGCGCCGAACCCACCGTGATGCCCACGGACTGTCCCAGGTACCTCATGAGGTTGCCGAGCGACCCCACGAAGCCGAGCGATCCCTCGGGCGCGTGCCCCATCACCATGGAGTTGTTGGGGGCTTGGAAGATGGCGCTACCAAGCGAGGTAAACATGATGCAGGGAATGAGCACGAAAAGCGGCGTATCGAGCGCCACGAAGCCCATGATGGCGAGCCCGCAGGTGTAGATGATCTGCCCCACGAGCGTGGGCTTCTCGCACCCCACCTTGTCCGACACAGCGCCCGAGATGGGGCCCACGATGGAGTTGACGAGCGGATAGCACGCCATGATAAGGCCAGCCACGCCCGCGCCGATGCCGCGCGCCTCCTGCAGGTAATACGGGAAGATGAACGTATAGGCCGCCATGGCGAGGAACACGAGCGCCATGTTGATGAGGTCGATGACGAAGCGAACGTCGCGAAAGACGCCGAGTGTAACGAGCGGCGACTTCGCATGGTTCTCCACCACGACGAAGGCAACGAGCAGCCCGATCCCGCACACAAGCATGCCGATAGTAAAGGGCGCGGCCCCGCGCTCCATGAGCGTGATGGCGAAGAAGATTAACAGGATGGAGGGGATGAGCAGCACCGTGCCGAGCGCATCGAACGACGGGCGGTGCGCAGGGCGACGGTTGCTGAGCACCTTGAGCCCGACGACAAACGAGATGAGGCCGATGGGCAAGTTGATGATGAAGATGAACTCCCACGGAAGCGTCGCCACGATGAGACCGCCGAGCGTGGGGCCGCACATGGCGCCGAGCGCGGTGAACGTCGCCACGAGCCCGAGCGCGCGGCCGCGACTGTCTGGGAAGGTCTCGGTGATGATGCCCTGGTTGTTGGCGAGTGACGCCGCGCCGCCAAGCGACTGGACGGCGCGAGCAACGACAAGCATCTCGAACGTTCCCGAAAGCGCGCAGAGCGCCGACCCCGCAGTGAAGAGCGCTACGCCAACCTGGAAGATGCGCACCTTGCCGAACATATCGCCGAGGCGCCCGAACACGAGGAGCACCGCGCAGGTCACGATGCTGTAGATGCTTGCGACCCACTGGATGGACGCCATATCCACCCCGAGCTCCTGCTGCATGGAGGGAAGTGCGACGTTTACGATGGTGCCGTCGAGAATCTCCATGAATGTCATCGCGAGAATGACGACCAGCGCCGCCCCTGCGTGGCCACCGCCCGCTTTGGTGCCCGCCTTGGCGGCCTCCGCTCTGTTGCCTGGCGCGCTCTCTGCCATGCGTTCCATTCCTCAGCCTCCAAAAAAATGACTATTGCGTTCTGATAGTCATTTTAATCCTAGTGACAGGGAGTGAAAGGGGCGCCTTTGCCTCATGCTGAAGGCCGTCTCGGAGCGCCGGACAAGGCGAAGACGGCTCAGCGCTCAAGACAGTACCTTTTTACCGGTGCGCACGGCTATCGGTGCGCACCGGTAATCAAGCTGCAAGACCGCAGGTCACCGCGAAGCGCAAGGGCGACCCACCCAACCAAGCGCCCAAAAGGTACTGTTTCGAGGCTCGAGTTGGAAAATGTCAATGCTTCTTCGCGGCACGGCGCTCATCGCGCAGACGAGCGCGGTCAAGCGCGGCCTCAGCAGCGGAAAAACGACACCCGCAGTAGTTCTGCCGATACATCCCGAGTTCGCGAGAACGACGCGTTGCCTCGGGATACCAAGGGCGGAAATCTCGAATTACCGGCGTAAGGCCGCGGGCCGAAGCGAGACGGCAGAGCACCTCGTTACACAATTCGAACAGCTGATACGGCGACACGGCGAGCGTCGTCGCGATATGGGTGAAGCCCTCGCGCTCTGCAACGTGACAGGCCTCAGCGAGGCGCATCGCATAGCAGGCACGGCACCGGCGCTCGCGCGCCTCGGCGCCAATGGGTGCCACCGAGCGCTCCCATCGAGCAGCGTCCTCCTCCGCCTCGATGAGCGGAATGCCCTCCACCGCGCACCAACGCCGAAGCTCGGTAAGGCGGCGATCGTGCTCCTCAACGGGCTGTATGTTCGGGTTCGTCCAGCAAATCGTTGGTTCGAAGCCCCCCTCGCAGAGCAGGCGCACGGGTTCGAGCGAACAAGGGGCGCAGCAGGCATGGAGCAGCAGGCGCGTCATGAGCGCACCTCCTCTTGCTCCTCGCCAAAGGCGGCATCGCAATCCTCGTCATCACCGTAGAAGCACACACCGTACGAGGTGTCCTCACAATGCGTGATGAGAGGATCGGCGCGAAGCTCATGGACGTACCCCCAGTCGCCCGCGCACCCGGTAAGATGGAGCACCGCCGCGAAGGCGCCCGCTATGGGGCAACCGCACGCAAGCCCCGCTGCAACCACCAGAGGCGTCACGATGAACGTGGGCGCGAGCGCGATGATGAGGTACTGCGAGCGGGTGTATACGATGCCCTCGGCGCATGCGTAGAGCATGCCGCGCTTCCAGTTGGCACCGAACGACACGCGGGTACCCGCCGGAGCGAATGCTTTGAAGAAGATGGCGTGCACGAGCTCATGCGCCGCGAGCGAGGCCACGAGCGCCACCGCGACCCACGCAATCCAGAGCAGGTAGTCGACGATGCCGCGCCCGTCTTCCGCAAAAATCCCCACCAGCAGGCCGTCGAAACTCTCGGGAACGGCCACGGCAAGCGCGACCGCGAACACGAGCGTCGCCGCCAACCCGATGATGAACGTCACGGCAGAGCACTGGGTCATGCGCTTGAGGAAATCCTCGTCCTCGAACGTGTGTATGTTGCTTCGGCATCTCATGTGTCCAAGCATACACGGAATCTGGCGTGCTGTGCCATAATGGTTGCCTATCTGGATGTTTCGACCAAAGCAGGGAGGCTGCATGGCATCCAAGCTGAGCAAAGATTCGCGCCCCACCTGGCCGCGCCGCGCCATCGTAACGGCCGGCATGCCGTATGGCAACAAGAACCTGCACTTCGGCCATGTGGGTGGCGTCTTCATTCCCGCCGACTTCTACGCACGCTTCCTGCGCGACCGCATCGGCCGCGAGAACGTGTTGTTCGTCTCTGGCACCGACTGCTACGGCAGCCCTATCATGGAAAGCTATCGCAAGCTGCATGACGAACAGGGCTACGAAAAGCACATCTCCGATTATGTGGAGGCGAACCACGAGAGCCAAGCCGCAACGCTCGCCGGCTACGACGTGGAACCCGACTTCTTCGGTGGCAGCGCCCTCGAACCCGCCGTGCACGTTCACGAGCAGATGACCGACGAGATCATCTTGCGCCTCAAGGAGCAGGGCGTGCTCGAGAAGCGCGCAACCAAGCAGTTCTTCGACCCGGTGGCGCAGCAGTTCCTGAACGGGCGCCAGGTCACGGGCAGGTGCCCCATCCAGGGCTGCAAGTCCGAGAAAGCCTATGCGGACGAGTGCGACCTGGGGCATCAGTTCGAACCGGAGGAGCTCATCGCGCCCAAGAGCGCGCTCACCGGCGAGACCCCGGAGCTTCGCCCCGTGGACAACATCTATTTCGACCTCCCGTCCTACCTCGACTTCCTGAAAGGCTTCACCAAGAAGCTCGAGGGCGACGAGACGGTGCGCTCCGTGGTGGTAAAGACCCTCGAAGAGTGGCTTAACCCGCCGCAGCTCTACATCCAGAACAAGTTCCGCGAGGCATTCGACGCCATCGAGGGCGAGCTGCCGCCGCACACCGTGACAGAGCCCGAAGGCAACAAGAGCTCGTTCACCGTGACCTTCCCGAGCTGGCGCGAACGCGACGACGCGCACGAGGTGCTCGGAGCAGGCGGCGTGCGCTTCCGCTCCGGAAAGGCGCTCGTGCCGTTCCGCCTTACGGGCAACATCGCCTGGGGCGTCCCCGTAACCGATGAATGCGGCTGCTCCGGCCTCACCTGCTGGGTCTGGCCCGAGAGCCTCTGGGCGCCCGTCAGCTTCACGCGCACGGCGCTTGCGGCAGACGAGCAGGCCGGCGGCACGCGTTACGCTGCGCACGACTGGCGCGACTGGTGGTGCGACCCCGAGGCGCACGTGTACCAGTTCATCGGTCAGGACAACATCTACTTCTACGGCATCGCGCAGACGGCGATGTGGAAAGCGCTCGGCTGGAACATGCAGCAGAGCACGCTCGTGGCCAACTACCATGTGCTCTACATGGGCAAGAAGGCAAGCTCGAGCTCCAAGACCCCGCCACCGCCCGCGAGCGAGCTCCTCGACCACTACAGCGCCGAACAGCTGCGCGCCCACTTCCTCTCATTGGGCCTTGGTGAGAAGCCGGTGAGTTTCAGCCCTAAGGCATACGATCTGCGCGAGACGGGCAAGAACCCCGATGGAACGCCGCTCCTTGCCCGCGACGACAAGCGCGTGATCGATCCGGTGCTCAAGGAGGGGACGCTCCTTACCGGCGTGTTCAACCGCTTGGCGCGTTCGTGCTTCTACGGCGTCGCCGAAAAGGACGGCGACCCAAGCACGGTGCGCACGGGATGCATTCCCGCAGGCGAAGCTTCAGCCGAAGCGACAGAGGCCGCCGAGCAGGCAGCCCTCGCCTTCGAGCAGGCCATGTGGCGCACCGAGCTCCATCGCGCGCTCGGCGTGTGCGACGCCTTCCTGCGCGCCGCCAATAAGCGTTGGAGCGACGCGAGCAAGGCGGCCAAGGCGGTGCAGAAGGATGACCAGGCTGCGGGCGATGCGCTCATGCATCAGGCGCTCGTCGACGCGTTCCTCGAGCTGCGCGTGGCAACCGTCCTCATGCATGGCATCGTGCCCGCCGGATGCGAGCTCATCTGCGAGCACTTCGATATCGCACCCGAGGCGTTCTTCTCCTGGGAGCACGTGCTTGACTCGACGGATGCCCTGGTAGAAAGCCTCGGCGAGAAGCCGGGCACCCACCGCGTGAAGGAGCTGCCGCCGCGCTTCGACTTCTTCTCGTACTAGGGACGTCCTCCCGGCGGGCCGGGGCCATATGCTCCCGTGCTCAAACAGTCCTCGAAAAAGAGCCCCGATGGGGCTCTTTTTCTGCGGAACTGCGCCGGGAGAATGAGACACTTGTGCCGGGTCAAAGTGTCTCACGGATGATGGAAGAGCGGTGCCGGGTTAACGTTCCCTGCATTCGTAGACGGCGCCGGTGGGGCACGCCTCGTGACAGGTGCCGCAAGCAGTGCAGCGATCTTCCAGGATGCGAAGGGCGCGGCCCATCGGACCGGCGGCGATGGCGCCAAAGGGGCAGGCGCGAACGCAATCGCCGCAGTGCATGCAGCGATCGATGTCGATGGCGTATGAAACGCCAGAACCCGGTTCATGTGGGTCACTTGAAACGCCAGAACCCGGGTCCGGCGATTCGCTATCAAAGAGCGGCAGCATATCCTGGACGTCCTGCATGTCGTTCCTCCCCTATCGCCCTCACGAGGCGTGCCCCTGCATCGGCTTCTCAACCGGAATCTCTCATCCAATTATGCCGCTTTCTTGAGTCGGCGGGTGGCCCTTGCGCGAGCGAAGAAAACGCCTATCGTAATGCAGCCGGTCAATCGAGCGCCCGCGGGCGCATACCATCGAGAGGCTTTCACCATGAACGACACCCTGACCATGCGGCGCGCGCTGCCCGGCGAGGCGGACCGCGTCATGGAGATACTCGAAGACGGCAAGCGCTCCATCGCGCGATTTGGTATCGAGCAATGGCAGCACGGTTATCCCAACCGCGCGAGCGTTGAGGGAGATCTCGCCCTCGACGCCTGCTGGGTCGCCGTTGACGCCTCCGGCTCGCTGCTCGGCACGCTTGCCCTTCGCTTCGACGAGGACCCCGAATACCGCATGCCTGAGCTCACCTGGCTCACCCCGCAGACCGCCCCCGGCTGCACGCCCTCCTACGCCGCCATCCATCGCTGTGCCACCGCTGCCAGCGCGCTCAAGCGCGGCGTGATGGGCTTCATGTTCGCGGCGGCGGAGGACATCGCACGGGAGAACGGCCGCAAGAGCCTCAGGATCGACACGCATCCCGGCAACGTCGCCATGCGCTCGTTCCTCACCCGCCACGGCTTCACCAAGCTCATGACCTTCGAGCTCAAGACCAAAGGGGATGCCGAGACCGATCTCACGCGCATCGCCTACGAAAAGCTGGTGTAACGATGCAGAAGCTCTATCTCATGCGCCACGGGCAGACAGTGTACAACACCCAGCATATCCTCCAGGGCCGCTGCGACTCGCCACTCACCGATGAGGGCGTGGCGCAGGCTCGGCGCACCGCCGCATGGCTTCGCAGCCAGGAAGCAAACTTCTCCTGTATAGCCGCATCGCCCCTGGGGCGCGCACAGCAAACGCTCGACATCGTCGTAGCGGAGGTCCCCGGGCTCTCCACGCTCCCCCGCATCGCTTCCGCCGGGCTCATGGAGCGCGATTACGGCAGATTCGAGGGAGAGCCCGTCGAACGCCTGGGGGTGAGCCCATGGGAACCAGGCGACGCGGCGGTCATGCGCGGCGGCGAGACCCAGGCATGCGCCCGGTACCGCATCGTGAGCACCCTTCGCGGCCTCATGGACGGATGCACCGGAGACGCGCTCGCCATATCGCACGGCTCTATCAGCAAGCTGTTCAAAACGGTCTGGGAGCATAACGCGCGCTGCGAGCAAGATGTCTACCTGGGCAACTGCTGCGTCCTCGTGTTTGAATACGACCGCGATTCCGGCGCGTTCTCCAACATCGAGATCGCCAATCCCGCCTCGTAAGCCACGGCGCCGAGAGCCAGAGCGTCTCGATGCCGCAAGGAGAGCCGGGAGTACAGGCTATCGGCGCTTGCCGTGGGAGTTGCGCCAAATCTCGCGACCGAGCATGAGCGCAAGCACGAGCGCAGAAACATAGCCGAGAAAGCCGATAATCGGGATGCCGAAGATGACCGGCTCGATTTTCGCATAGTACACGACCGACGACCCGATGAAGAGGCCCGCGATCACGATCGCCATCGACGCACGGTCCACGATGCCGCCCAGGCGCCGAAGCACCTCGTCGGAACCCATGAGCTCGGTATTCACCTTGAGCTGCCCGCGCGTGAGCATGCGCGACGCGAGACCGAGGTACTCCGCCGTCTGGAGCGACCCCTTGACGGCGCGGGCGGTACCCACCGCAAGCTCTTCCGCAGCTTCGCGCGCACGCTCGTAGCTGCTCTTCTCGTGGGCGATATGCACCTGGATGATCTCGATCATATTGACGTCGGGCATATATTCCGAAAGCAGGCCCTCGAGCGTCACCATACCGCGCGCGAACATCGTCACCACCGGCGGCAGCTCGATATCGTTCTTGCGCGCCAGATTGATGAGCGCCGTCAGGAAACGGCCGATATCGAGGTCTTTGAGATTGCTTCCGCCAAAATCCTGCACGATGTAATCGAGGTCCGTGAGGAACGCCGTGTGGTCGATGGCCGCCGTGTCGCCGCGCGAGATGGCGAAGCGCATAAAGCTGTCCTTGAGCTTGGGCACATCGTTTTCTGCCACGGCGAAGATGATGTCTTTCACCACACCGCGGTCGTGCGACGACATGCGCCCCACAATGCCGAGGTCGATGAAGTAGATGACCCCGCCCGAGAGGATGATGTTGCCCGCATGGGGGTCCGCATGGAAGAAGCCATCGTCGAGCACCTGCGTGGCGTAGTCGTCCACGATCTCGTTTCCCAGATCCTTGAGCCTGTAGCCCGCGCGCACGAGCAGCTCGGGTTCCGAGATCGAGATGCCCTCGATGTAATCCATCACCACGACATGCTCAGTGCAGAGGTCCATATACGAGCGCGGGCACGAGATACCGGGCGTATGCTTGTGGAAGGCATAGAACTCGTCGAGATTGCGCGCCTCGGCAAGGAAGTTCGTCTCTTCGCGGAACGAGCGCCAGAGCTCTTCCACCACCTCGCCCAAGTCGATGATCTGCTCGGTCTTGATGAGGCGCGTCGCAAGGCGCGCGAGCGAGCGCATGATATCGATGTCTTGCGCCATGACCTGTTGGGCGCCAGGACGCTGCACCTTTACGGCAACGTCCTCTCCGGTAACGAGGCGAGCGCGATGGACCTGCGCAAGCGAGGCGCTACCGAGCGGATTAGGATCGATGGCATCGAAGAGGTCGCCGAGCTTCTTGCCGTATTCTGCCTCGAGGCACTCGAGCACCACGGGATAGGGAACCGGGTCGGCCTCGGTGCGCAGGCGGCGCAGCTCGTCGCAATAGCGCTGAGGCAAGATTTCAGAGCGATTTGAGAGGATCTGGCCCATCTTGACGAACATGGGGCCGAGCTCCTCGAGCATGCGGCGGAGGCGCACCGGCGTGATGTTCCTCCACACCTCATACTTCCGTGCAATATGGAAGATCTGCGCGATACGGCGGCGACGCCCTGTGAGGGTGAGCTGGTACTTATCGACATCCGCCATGGCCTCGGGCTCGTCGGGCACCTCGTCCACGGCCCGCTCGCGCCGAAAGCTCGTGCGCGACGGGCCGAACTCAGGCTCCTCACCGGGCACTCGCTCTTCCGGAATCAAGGGCTCGGGAGGCGGCGATGGATTGTTCTTCGTGCCGAAGTCCATGGCGGATAATCGCTTTCGTTATTCCTCGGTTTTCTCGTCGGCAACACCCTCGGCATCGCCCGGCGCTTGCTCGCCGGCAGCTTCCTCGGCTGCAACCGACTCCACGGGCACGCTCACGGCAGCGGCGGGAACTGCCTCCACGAGCTCCGTGACATGGGCTACGAAGGCGGCGCGCTCGGCCGTTGTGAGCGGGCGCACGCGAGCAACGATGAGCTCGTCCAAGATGCGCTCGGCAACCGTCGCGCCCTGCTCGCTCAGCCGTTCGGTCACATCGCTCACGGCCCCGCCGGCCTGCTTGAACACGTCGGCCATGGAGCGTGCGAAATCGCCTTGAGACGCATCGCTTCGGGCCTGCGCGCCGCGGGCGCTCAGATCGTCGATGAGCTCTTTGCCCTTGTCGGCCGCCATGGCAGCGGCGCCCAGGCTCACGTTCACCATGTTGTTGACAAGTTCGTCGAAAGACATAGCCATGTTGCCTCCTCAAACGAGCGGACGGGCAGCTAGCCCGAGCGCCGCGGTTTTCGTTGCTCCCCTTGTACCCCAAAGGAGCGCTGCGGTAACAACGGGGCAGAGCCGGCAACTTCCCTTGGCCCCGTTGCTAATCCGGTTGACCGGCCTATTCGCGCACGTTGTCAGACATCGCGAAGCCGTTCTTCATCGCGCAGCTCGTGGTATAGAGCACCTTGCCGAGCAGCTCCTCCGTTGCGCGCTTAAGTTCGGACGCGAGATCGTTGTTCGCCGCCACGAGCTTCTCCGGCAACGCAGCCGCATCAAGGCCCGCCACAGCGGCATCGGTCTCATGGAGCATCTTGTGACCCAGGGCAGCCATCTTCTCCTGGTATGCCTCGACCGCGGCCGCGTTTTCATGGAAGCGCGCGTCGGCGAGGGCGGCGATGATGCGGTTCGCCCAGTAGAAGCTTTCACTCGTCACGCGGGCACCGGTATTGCCGAGGTACTCGGGCAGCTCATCGACGTTTGCATAAAACGGGACGAGGGCATTGAACGGATTCGAGCCAAACGCCATCCACTGAACGGCACGGTACGCTTCGGGCGCATAGGGGCGGAGCTGCAGCACCGCGAGCTGGCCGTTGCGGTTGATGCCGATGGGGCGGTAGCGGTTGCGCGAGGCGGCGTTACCCATGGTGCCATAGGGGTCGAACGGCGTGCCCTGATAGTGCGCGGAGAGCACGTCCTTCACGTCCTCGATCGTGAGCTTGCGCTCCGGGACGCGCGACCACGGAATGTCATCGGACTCGGGGCCAAAGACGGCGGCAGGCCCGTCCCAGCCGTCGCTCGGGTTCAGGCAGCGCTGCATGTACCACGCGCGCGGCGTGTTATACACGTGGTCGCTCTCGCTGTGGCTTCCGAACGCCTGCCGCGGATTGAAGATATCGCCATTGAGCATGCCGGCACGCACGTCCTCGATGAGGTCGAGAAGCCCGTCTGCGAAGTCGTCCTCGTCATCTTGCTCCACGTCGTCTGCGAGGTCGTCCGCAAAGTCGTCGTAGATATCGTCGAAGACCTCGGGGCGCAGCAGCGTGAGGTCAAGGTGATGCTCTGCCATCCAGCTCCGCAGATCGGAGCTCGCCATGTGCTCGACCTCATCGCCCTCGGCATCCGCGAGGTCGAAGTAGTCGATGCCGAGCTGATTGGGCATGGTCACATACGAATCGTCCGGCACGCGCTTCGCAATCCAATGATGGCCGCCGATGGTCTCGAGCCACCAGATCTCGTCCACATCGCTGAATGCGATGCCGTTCATCTCGTAGGTGCCGTAACGCTCCAGAAGCTCGCCCAGCCTCCGAACGCCGTCGCGAGCGCTCTTGATATAGGGCAGCACGAGCGTGACCATATCCTCTTCGCCGATGCCACCGGGGACCGCGGGCACGTAGCCCTCCTCGCCTTCGGTGCCCCTTGCGGGCTTGTAGACGACGAGCGGGTCCGCGCCGAGCACACGCGGGTTCGAAGTGATGGTTTCGGTGGCGCTCATGCCCACGTTAAGCTCGTTGAAGCCTGCCGCCGCCCAAGGACCGTGCCCCTCGATGGCATCGGGCACGGCGGTGTAGCGCATAGGGTTATCCGGCAGCTCGATAGTGAGGTGCGAAGCGGTCGAAGTATAGGTGCGCGGCTGTTCACTAGGATGGACAACCGTGAGGCGCTTGGGCTCAAACTGCCCGTTCGGGGAGTCCTCGTTGCGGGCGACGATAGTCGAGCCGTCGTAGCTCGCCTTCTTGCCGATGAGAATGGTAGTGCAGGGCATGAAGCCTCCTTGCTTGAGCGTACAGATCACGTGCCCGAGCGGGCTACGCACCATCAAGTGTACCCCCACGCGCGGACATTCACCCACCCAACGTAAGGGTTCTGCAAGGAGGCGCGCTGCGTGCCCTTGCGACCGCGAATCTCGGATTGATGAGGGGGCGTTAGGGGTATGCTTACTCTTCGTGTCGGCGACCGCCGGCGCACGACCCGCTCGCATGAGAGCGTAGAAAGAAAGGTACAGCATGACCGGAACGATCAAGAAGTCCTTCTTCCGCGAGAAGGGCTACGGCTTCATCGCCCCCGACGACGCGCCCGCCGACGGCACCAAGTCCGACATCTTCGTGCACTTCAGCGCGATTCAGATGGACGGCTTCAAGACCCTCGACGAGGGCGACCGTGTTGAGTTCGAGGTCGGTCCGGGAAAGAAGCCGGGCGAGACGCAGGCGCTCAATGTGAGGAAGATCGCGTAGGGTCCTGCTCCCGGACGGGGCGCTCCCCCGTTTCTCCTTGCTCAAACATTCTCGAAAGGCCCAGCTTTGCTGGGCCTTTCTGCGAAACTGCGCAGGAGAAAAGGGGGAGCGCCCCTGCGTGCGGGCTACGCGATTGGGCTGGGTGGGACATGGCGAGGGCTTGGAGGGCTCGCCGCTTTGCGGCATCGCCCTGTGCGGTGGGGCACAATAATGAGATGCTGCGCGCACGGGGGCTCGCCCTGCGGGCATCGCCCGTGCGGTGGGGTCCGGCGACGAAATGCCGAACACCTGGCCTTGGCCTGCGGGCGTCGCACAAAGGAGGAGACGGTCACCTCGATAGCGGAATGGGCTACGTTGTGGGCGGCTTCATGCCAAGATGGTCGAAGGCGGCGGTTGTGGCCATGCGGCCCTGCGGGGTGCGCACGATGAGACCGCGCTGCAGGAGGTAGGGCTCGTAGACGTCCTCGAGCGTGGAGGGATCCTCCCCTACGGCGCTCGCCAGCGTGCTGAGACCAACCGCACGGCCGCGGAACGTCTGGGCGAGCGTTTCCAAGATGCGGATGTCCATCCAATCGAGGCCGAGTTCATCGATCTCGAAGAACTCGAGGGCCTCGCGAGCGGTCTTGAGGTCGATGGCGCCGCTGCCGCGCACCTGCGCGTAGTCGCGTACACGTTTGAGCAGGCGGTTTGCCAGGCGCGGGGTACCACGTGAACGGGAGCCGATCTCGACCGCGGAATCGTGATCAATCTGCACCCCCAGAATCGAGGCGGAGCGCTCAACGATCTGGGCAAGGTCCTCGATTGCGTAATAGTCCAAGCGGAACGAGATGCCGAAGCGGTCGCGCAGAGGCCCTGTGAGCATGCCAGAGCGAGTGGTCGCGCCCACAAGGGTGAAATGCGGGATCTCGAGCCGGATGGAACGCGCGGCAGGCCCCTTGCCGATCACGATATCGAGCGCGAAGTCTTCCATCGCAGGATAGAGAATCTCCTCGACGGAACGGTTCAGTCGGTGGATCTCGTCGATGAAGAGCACGTCGCCCGGTTGAAGATTGGTTAAGATGGCCGCAAGGTCGCCCGTCCGCTCGATGGCTGGGCCGGATGTCGTCTTAATCTGCGCGCCGAGCTCGTTGGCGAGCACCGAGGCGAGCGTCGTCTTACCGAGGCCCGGCGGGCCGGAGAAAATCACGTGGTCGAGCGTTTCGCCACGACTCTGCGCTGCTTCGATGAGGATGCGCAGGCTCTGCTTGATATGCTCCTGGCCGCAATAGTCGTCAAGAAGCTGGGGGCGCAGGCTGCGCTCCACATCGAGGTCGTCTGAGGTGAGGTTACCCGTCACGAAGCGATCGCCGCGGGCCGCAGCCGGACCGTTCGCCGCACCCTGCCGCTGCGGCACGTCCTGCCACAGGTCCTGTTCATCCGCTTCCCACATCATGCATCCATCCCGAGTCTCTTCAGTGCGGCCGCGAGCAGGTCTTCCACCCGCATGCCCTCATCATACCCGTCGAGGGCAAGGTCGGTCTCCTGCGGGCTGAAGCCCATGGAAAGGAGCGCGGCGCGCGCGTCGTCAAGCGGCGACGAGGCAGCGCGGCTGAGCGGGAGCTGACCCGCGGCGGGCACATCGGCCGCAGCGAGGCCATGGTCTTTGGCAAGCGTGCCCTTGAGCTCGAGGATAAGCCGCTGCGCCGTCTTCTTTCCCACGCCAGGCACCGCAGACATGCCCGTGATGTCTTCGGCCATGACGATGGAGTAGATCTGCGAGACGGAATACTTGGACAGCACTGCGAGCGCGAGACGCGGCCCCACGCTTGAAACCGCGACCAAGCGGTCGAACATCGTGCGCTCCTCGACGGTGGCGAAACCAAAAAGCGCGACGGCATCGTTGCCGATACGCATCCGCGTATAGAGCCGCACCTCTTCACCGAGCGGGGGCAGGGAGGCCGCCGTCATGCCCGAGATGCCGACCTCGAACCCGATACCCGAAACGTCGAGTACCGCCACCGAGAGGGTGGCCTCAAGCAGGATTCCGTGGAGTTGAGCGATCATGCGTAGGGGTTTCCCTTCTCCTTGACATAGGCGCCGTCCGTAGCTGCCGCGGTGCGCCAGAGATTTGCATGGCAGATCGCGCACGCGAGGGCGTCGGCCGCGTGGTCGGGCTTGGGGTCGTGATCGAGGTTCAGGAGGCTGCGGACCATATAGGTTACCTGACGCTTATCTGCAGCGCCCGTCCCCACAACCGCTTGCTTAATCTGCATGGGGGTATATTCCCCCACCTCGACGCCCGCAAGGGAACAGGCAACGAGCGCCGCGCCGCGCGCATGTGCCGTGGGGATGGCCGAGCGAACATTCGCCCCGAAATAGATGCCCTCGACCGCCGCTGCATGCGGCTGATACCGATCGACAACCGAAACGAGTTCGTCGACGATGTGTCGAAGGCGCGCCGCAAGGTCGGCCTCGGTCGTCGTATGGATGCACCCGTAGGCACGGCAGCGGCACATGCCGCGGCGCTCCTCCACGACGCCCCAACCGGTATTCGCCAGCCCGGGGTCGATTCCCAAGACGACCATCGGCCCTCCCCTCAATCAGCTCTGAATGCCTTCGCACGGCATGCTCGAGATTTCGAACATCTGTTCTAGTATCATATCATAGCGAGGCGGAGGCGGGCACTAGTTTTGCGAGAAGAACGAGAAGCCACGGGCAGCAGGGCCGGCAAACGGGTTGCCACCCTCCTCACCATCGGCGGAGCCCCCTTCGAAGAGGTCGTGCAGCGCGCGCTGGACCTGGTCCTCGAGCTGGGGGAGCTGCCCGCCCAGCTGCTGCCGGCCCTCTTCCGTGGACATCGCCTCGAGCTGCTCGGGCGTGATGCCAAGAAGACTCCCCACCAGCCCCATGATCTCGCCGCGCACCCGTGCGCTCAGCGCTTCCCCGCGCGATTCCGCACGCTCGATTGCGGCGCGCGCAAGCCCCGCAAGATCGAGCGGATCGGCTCCATGCCGGCCCAGATCGGACCACGCAAGATCGACCGGCCAGGCCCGCTCGCCGAAGGAACGGGCCGAAACCGCAGGCACCAGGGGCAGCGCGCGGCGAGCTGCTTCGCCCCGGCGAACGAGCATGAGCAGAAGCGCCGCCGCATCCGGCCTCGTTGCCGTAAGCGGAAGATCGTCGAGCGGAAGGTCGCGATCGATATGGGCCTCGAGCGCGGCATCGATTTGGCTCGGCTCGAGCGTGCCCAACGCCTCGGCAACGCGAACCGCATAGTAGGGACGCGACGCCTCGAGCGCGGCGGCTCTCCTGATGATGCCATCGAGATACGACTTCACCGCACGCAACGAGACGAGGGCCTCAGGCACCGCGGCGCCCGCGCGGTTGCGCATGCGGGCCACGAACTCCAGCGCTGTAAGGCATACGTCGCCGAACGGAGCGATCTGCCCCGGCAGCGACCCGCCCGCGCCCTCGGGCGCGAGGGCGTAGTCGGTCTTGGTGAGCGAGCTTACCGGCAAGGCATGCTCGGCATGCGCGATGTCGTCGAGGAAGAGCTGGGCCAGATGCGCCGATGCCCGGCGAACGGCAGCATCGTCGCCGGGAACGGCGATGCGCGACTCGTCCCGGTTAAGTAGCGCCGCGCAATCGGGCTCCGTACGCTCGACAAGGCGGATGTGCAGCGACGCGACAAGGTCGCGCACGCGCTCGGCCCTCTCCCGCTCGGCCGCATCCTGTGCAGGCGTCCGCATGCCGGACCGCGCCACAAACAGGCCGACGACGTTTCGCGGCCCGAAGGCATCGACGCAGAGCGTCGCAGTAAGTGAGCTGGGCAGGCTGCCATCGAGCACGAGCGCCGCCCGCGAGCACCCGCACGCCGTCGCGGCGTCCACGAGGCCCACGCGAAGTCCGTCCCACAGCCATTCCGACCGATCGAAATGCGGCAGCTCGTGATCTTCGATGCACGGCACGGTCGTACCGCGCTGAACATCCTGCACGAGCAAGTCTTCCTCAAAGCACGGCGAAGCCGCCACGACTCGCCCGCAGTCATCCATCACGAAGGAGCCGCCTGCATAGACGGCGCCGTCGAAACCGCCGACCGGCGCCACGCAAGCGAGCCAGAGGCTGCGCTTGACGGCGACGGGGCGGAAGTGACCGTCCTGCACGGCGGCTACGGCCGATGTCTCGGCTCGCGAGACATCGAGCGATCCAGCCTGGAAGTAAATCATGAGGTCGCACCCGGGGGGCAGGAGCTCGCCCGCACGCTCGGCGTCGAACGTGATCGCGCAGCGAACGCCGTCGACATCGAAGACGGGCGGCGTCCACAGGTCTTCATCGCCCGCTTGCTCGCGACGAATCGCCAAGAGCGTGCGCAGCGGCGACACATTCCCGTCTTTGAGCAAAAACACCTCGAGCATGTACGCACCCTGGTGCGCGACGAAAGCGGGGACGAGCGCGGCTATGTCGAGTTGGGCGAGCCGCATCGCCAAGCCGCTCAGGCCGGCGAGCAGGTCGTGCAGGAAGTTCGCGGATTCGACGATCGGGCCAGGCGCGGCACCCGAGAACAGGGGAACCGGCGTGCAGAGAAGCCGAGCTCCCTGCTCGTGCGCGAGGGCCGCCTGGTCCTCGATGCGCGCGCAGATGGCGTCGATGTCGCCCAGACGCATGTCGATCTGCGCGATTGCGATCTTCATAGGACGCTCCCCCTCTCCCTCTGCCCCACCGCGCCCCGCACGGGCAATGCATAAACCTCTTCTGGGATTTTATGCGAAAAAGGGCCGCCCGAAGGCGACCCTTCCGCATCCATTGATAGCGAAGAGCCTAGAACTCTGCCTTCCACAATCCATGAAGGTTGCAGTAGGCGTACACCGTACCGGCCTTAACGCCGCCGGGGAAGAACGCCACGGGGCTCTGACCGGGCTTGAGATGATGCACCTCGAGACGGTCGTCCGCCTCGAGCGCGATCCACTGGATGTAATGGGCCGTCTCCATGGGATGCTCGGTCGAGCCGACCGTCACCTTGATGAGGCGCCCCTCGTGCTCGACCTCGACGACAGGAACATGCTTCTCGACGGCACCGTCGCTCGTATTGGCGTCAAGCGCCTGATAACCCGCAGGAGCCGGAGTCTCGACCTGCAAGGCAGCGAGGAAGCTGTTCGCGTCATTCTTATAAAACGTAGCCATATTGACCTCCATGTCACGCGTGCGTACGCTGTTAGACTTCGCTTATTATGCCCGCGCGCATGAGGCGGTAGTCACCGGCAGAGGAGGGCGGCAAGATGCTTGGAACCTCCACACAACGAGTTTTCATCGAGCTCCCACAAACCACTACATTCCCTATACAATATCTTCATATGCACACGCGCCGCGTGTTCCCCATCCCAAAGGGCGCGTGAGAAAGGACGGACACATGGGTTTTCGTTCCTGGCTGCGTGAGCGCTTCTCTCGCTCTGCGCAGCGCAAACACAGGGCTAAGGCCCCGGGAGCGACGCGCGCCCACGAATCGCGCGCCGAGATCGCGCCCGGCTTCCCCCTCGATGAATGGGAAGAGGTGCCTGCCTACCTCCCCGTTGACCCTGCCGAGCATCTGCCGGCATGCATCATCGCCTCGGCCATCGCCGCAGGCGCCCAAGAAGAAAGCAAGCTCGTGGTTAAGCGCGTTTCGGTCGCCAACCCCGAGCATCAACGCGTCGCCGTCATCGCGACGGCACTGGGCGCGGGAGCCCTGGAAAAGAGCTCGTTTGCTGTAAAGCGCATCTATAAGCAGAAGGACATGGAAGGGACCCAAAGCGATGCTGCGTAAATTCAAAATCTCGATCGATGGAACCCAGTACCTTGTGGAAATGGAGGAGATCGGTGCCCCGGCAGGGCCCGCGCCCGTCGTAGCCGCCCCCGCGGCCGCCCCGGCTCCTGCCGCCGCTCCGGAGCCGGCCCCCGCGCCCGCCGCGGAGCCCGCGCCCGCTCCCGCAGCCGCGCCTTCCGCCAACGCACCGGCGGGCGCCCATACGCAGGAAGCCCCCATGCCCGGCACCATTCTCGACATCCATGTCAACGTGGGCGACACCGTCGAGGTCAACCAGCCCGTCATGGTCCTCGAGGCCATGAAGATGGAGAGCGAGATCGTCGCCGAGCAGGCCGGTACCATCGCCTCGATCAACGTTGCCAAGGGCGACATGGTGAATCCGGGAGACCTGCTGTTCTCGATTTCCTAACCGCACCGCACGGGTTGACAGCGGGGTCGGAGGGACCTGCCAGCCCGTGCCCATTCACCCGATACCGGGGTTGACAGCCACGTCCGACCTACCGTCAACCCGACAGAGGAGAGACCATTGGAGATTCTAACCACGGCAGCTGATGTGCTGACTGCTGGCATCGTGGCGCTCGCGGCCGAACCCGGCCGCCTCGTCATGATGGCCATCGGCTGCGTCCTCATGTACCTTGGCATCAAGAAGGAATACGAGCCCACGTTGCTCGTGCCCATGGGCCTTGGCACCATCTTGGTGAACATTCCCAGCTCCGGCGTCATCGGAGAGACCGGACCCTTCCAGATCCTCTTCGACATGGGCATCGAGACGGAGCTCTTCCCGCTGCTGCTCTTCATCGGCATCGGCGCCATGATCGACTTCGGGCCCCTGCTCTCGAGCCCGTTTCTGCTCATCTTCGGCGCGGCGGCGCAGTTCGGCATCTTCTTCGTGATCATCGTGGCGACGCTCCTCGGCTTCGACATCGCCGACGCCGCCTCCACGGGCATCATCGCTGCAGCGGACGGCCCCACGTCCATCTTCGTGGCTAACAGCTTAGGCTCGAAGTATATGGGCGCTATCATGGTCGCCGCGTACTCGTACATGGCCCTCGTGCCCATCATCCAGCCCATTGCCATCAAGGCATGCACCACGAAGCGCGAGCGTCGCATCCATATGAATTACAACCCGCGCGCCGTCTCTAAGACGTCGAAGATCCTCTTCCCCGTCATCATCTGCATCATCGCCGGCCTCATCGCACCGGCCTCGCTGCCGCTTGTTGGCTTCCTCATGTTCGGTAACCTGTTGCGCGAATGCGGCGTGCTCGACAGCCTCTCCAAGAGCGCCCAGAACGAGCTCGTGAACCTCATCTCGATCCTTTTGGGCCTGTGCGTCTCGGTGAAGATGGAGTATCACGACTTCCTACAGGTCGACACCCTCATCGTCATGGCGCTCGGCCTCGTGGGCTTCGTCATGGACACGGTGGGCGGCGTCATGTTCGCAAAGCTTTTGAACCTTTTCCGCAAGGAGAAGATCAACCCCATGGTGGGTGCCGCCGGCATCTCGGCGTTCCCCATGAGCTCGCGCGTCGTGCAGCGCCTTGCCACGGAAGAGGATCCGCAGAACTTCATCCTCATGCAGGCGAGTGCCGCGAACGTGGCCGGACAGATTGCCTCGGTCGTCGCCGGCGGCCTCGTGCTCGGGCTCTTGATGTAGGGAGGACACGGTATGTCTGAGAACCTTATCACCGCCTTCGAGCTCCTCGGTATCGGCTGGGGCGGCATCTTCGTCGTCATGATCATCATCTACCTCGTGTCGCTCGCGCTGTCGAAGATCTTCGCGCCGCGCGGGCCCGAGGCGTAGCGACCGCGAAAGGAGGACGGCCATATGGGACGCACCATTCGCTTTATGGAAACCATCCTGCGCGACGGTCAGCAGAGCCAGATCGCGACGCGCATGCCCATCGAGGACATGCTGCCGGTGCTCGAAGACCTTGATTCCTGTGGGCTGTACGCCCTCGAGGTATGGGGCGGCGCGACCTTCGACTCGTGCTTGCGCTACCTGGGCGAAGACCCATGGGAGCGCCTGCGCACCATCCGCAGCCACGTGAAGAATGCAAAGCTGCAGATGCTGCTGCGCGGTCAGAACCTGCTCGGATACCGCAATTACGCCGACGACGTGGTCGAGGAGTTCGTCAAGAAATCCGTTGAGAACGGCATCGACGTCCTGCGTATCTTTGACGCGCTGAACGACACGCGCAACCTCAAGACCTCGATTCGCGCCGCGAAGGAGGCCGGCGGCGAGGTGCAGGCGGCCATCTGCTACACCACGAGCGACGTTCACACGGTCCGGTACTTCGTTTCGCTCGCAACCGAGATGGAGCGCGCCGGCGCCGACAGCATCTGCATCAAGGACATGGCAGGCGTGCTCACGCCCGAGGTCGCCTACGAGCTCGTGGGCGAGATCAAGGCTGCAACCGACCTGCCCGTACAGGTGCACACGCACGGCACTGCGGGCATCGGTCAGATGACCTACCTTAAGGCCGTCGAAGCCGGAGCCGACATCATCGACACCTGCCTCTCCCCGCTTGCTGAGGGAACGAGCCAGCCGGCAACCGAATCGATGGCTATCGCGCTCGATGGCCTGGGCTACGAAACCGATCTTGATGTGGACAAGCTCGACGCCATCGCCAAGCACTTTGCCGGCGTGCGCGACCGCTTCCTCGCCGACGGCGGGCTTAACCCCAAGGTCCTCGAAGTGGAGCCCAAAGCGCTTCTCTACAAGGTGCCGGGAGGCATGCTCTCGAACCTCATCAGCAACCTCGCCGACCTGGGCGCAAGCGATCGCTATAACGAGGTGCTCGCCGAGGTGCCGCGCGTGCGCGCCGAACTGGGCTACCCGCCGCTCGTGACGCCGCTCTCGCAGATGGTGGGCTCTCAGGCGCTCATGAACGTGCTTTCGGGAGAACGCTACAAAGTGGTCCCGAAGGAGATCAGGGACTACGTGCACGGCATGTACGGTCGCCCGCCGGTAACAATCTCGAAGGAAATTCGCAAGCTCATCATCGGTGACGACGAGGTCATCACGCGCCGCCCCGCCGACCTGCTCGAGCCCGAACTCCCCAAGGCGCGCGAAGAGATCGGGATGTACGCCAAGAGCGAGGAAGACGTGCTCTCCTACGCGCTCTTCCCGGAACAGGCACGAGACTTCCTGGGGCGTCGCGAAGATCCGTTCTACGATGTGCCCGTGCAGGAGGTTGAGGTCACGATCGACGTGGCGTAGGGTGTCGCTGGTCGAGGGAATCGGTCTTGCCATCGCTCTCACCGGGAGCCCCTCGACGTTTGCTTCTTCGCTGGTCCTCGCAACTCAGCAGAGCTGAGTTGCTGCGGAATCGCTCAGAAGTAAACGTCGAGGGGCTCCCTGCGTTTACTCGGTCGTGTCGGCCGTGTCGCTGCGCGAGCGGCTGTGGCTCCCGCGCGGTCACTAGGGGCTCGCTTCGCATCGCCCCAGGGAAGGTTACTGGAATGAAAAAAGGAAGGGCTCCGTTGCTGGAGCCCTTTTGGTTGTGCGCGGGTTACGTTGGCGCGCATGGGAAACGTAGTTGGAATGGCGCTACTACCTGACGGGGCGGAGGGAGACGCGGGAGGAATCGTATTCGCGCACGGTGCCATCAGAAAGCTCGACGAGGGCACGGCCCCAGGAATCGACGCCGCGAAGCACGCCATTCTCGGACACGCTGCCATCGGGGGCGCTCACGTACACGCGCTCGCCAGCATAGGCAAGGAGCTCGTTGTAGACATCCTTGATGCCGGTAAGGGGCGCAGCGGCGCTCCCCGCTTTGCCAACACCCTCGGTCCACATCGCCACCGCCTCGAGTATCGAGGCACGAATCACCTCGGCAAGTTCATCGAGCGACGGCGCCTCTGATCCTCCGGGCATGCAGTCAACAAGGCCTGCAATGGGCAGCGCATTCGGATCGCGCCATTCCATCTTGATGGACTCATAGTTGATGCCAAGACCGCACACCGCGAGCTTCTCACCGGACGACCGGCCGAGCTCCACAAGGATGCCTCCGAGCTTACCCTTGGGCGTCACGACATCGTTTGGCCACTTGAGCTGCACGCCCTCGCACCCAATCTGCTCTAGGGCGTTTGCCACGCCGATGCCGCATGCCACAGGAAGGCCCGATAGCACCCGGTCCGGCACCTCGGGTTTGATGAGCACCGAGAGGTACAGCCCGCCTTCGGGCGATGTCCACCCATGCGATCTGCGCCCTCTGCCCGATTGCTGCACGCGCGCACGAAGAGCCGTCCCCTCGGGAGCGCCGGCGCGGGCGCGCTTCATGAGCTCCTCGTTTGTGGAGTCGACCTCATCGAGCACTTCAATCGCATCAAAACCGTCGTAGCGAGCGTCAGCCATGGCCAGCCTCCTGCGTATTCGTCTGTGTTGTTTACGCCGCAGCAACGCCTCAAGCGCTGCGATTAGGACTGTTGTACCCAGCTGCGCACGCCTTTCGCAGGCACATCGCCACTTGCAGCGGCATCAATCCGGCGAACGCTCAAAATCCCAAGGCGAGCGGCCCCGAAGCAACGGTCGAACACGTCGTCTCGCTCACCATCCTCCCTGAGATAGCGCGCCGTCCATCCACCTCGCTATGCGAACGGCCCCGAACCGCATAGCAGCTCGGGGCCGGGGTACCTAGATGACCGTCACGCGGCCGCGCTCGCCCACGATGGCCTTTGTCTCGGCGATGAGCGGGATGGACCTTGCATTCACGCGCGTGGGAATCTCGGCGCGCATCGTTTGGCCGTCGCTTTGCTCCACGAAGATCTCGACGCGGTCGCCACCCGGATTGGTGGTGAGCACCGCCGCGAGGCGCGCCATGCTCCCTTGGCTAAAGCGGGCGCTTGGAATCATGATCTCCAGCACCTTGGGCCGGTTGACCTCGTCGTTCAGCTCGAGCGGTAGCACTTCCTGCGCGATAATCTGGTCGCCGCGGTCGCTCCGCTCGATTTTTCCCCGTACGCGAATGAAGGCATCCGAGAGCACCGCACCCGTTTCGGGATCCGTCTCGCCATACAGGAAGCCCTCGCACTCCTTATACGTCTTGGGGAAGATGACGATGGTCGCCTCGCCTTCCATGTCCTCCAGGCGCACGATGGCCATAGGGTCGCCATTCTTGGTCACGCGCTTGGAAACCTCGGCGACCATGCCCGCAAACCAATAGGGCTTGCCCTCGGGGATCTCTTGGTGCACCGTCGTATCGCTGCCGGGCACACGCCGGTCGACGCCGGTATCGATCTGCGTAAGCGTGAACTCGCGCGCCTTGGAGAGCGCGTATTCATACGGGCGCAACGGATGGTCCGAGACGTAGATGCCGAGCACGTCGCGCTCAGCCGAGAGCTTCATGTGGCGGTCCCATTCCTGGCCGTCGGGCTCGGGCACCGCGACCTCGAAGCCGGAACCGTCAACATCGCCGAACATGTCGAAGAACGACATCTGTCCCTTCGCGCGGTCCTTCTGGCGCTTGGCGGCCGCGTCGATGATGTTCTCCGGGTTGCCCTTATCCACGAAACTCATGAGCTGCCGACGCGTGTAGCCCGTGGAGTCGAAGGCGCCGGACTTGATAAGCGCTTCGATCACGCGGCGGTTCGCCTGGCTCGAGTCGACGCGGTCAACGAAATCGTGCAGGTTCTTGAACGCACCGCCGCGCGTGCGCTCGTCGATGATTGCCTGGGCCACGCCTTCGCCCACGCCGCGGATGCCCGCGAGGCCGAAGCGGACGCCCTCCGCCGTTGCCGTGAATTCCTTACCCGATTCGTTCACGTCTGGCGGCAGCACCGGGATGCCGTCGTGGCGGCAGGCGCTCACGTAATGCGTGATCTTCTCGGTCTTGCCGGTATACGAGGTGAGCACGGCCGCCATGTATTCATGCGGATAATGTGCCTTCAACCAGGCCGTCTGCATGACGAGAATGGCATAGCCGGCGGAATGCGACTTGTTGAACGCGTAGGATGCGAACTCGAGCACGTCGTCCCAGATGCGCTGAGCCGTCTGGCGCTTGTAGCCGTTCCGCTCGGCGCCGTTCATCCAGTGGTCGTAGATGGTCTCCTCGTGCCCGTCTTCCCAGCTGAAGACCTGCTCGGTGAGCATCTTGATCTTCTTCTTGGCCACGGGCTTGCGGATACGGGAGTCCGATTCGCCTTTGGAGAAGCCGCACATCTCGACCGAGATGTTCATGACCTGCTCCTGGTAGACCATGGTGCCGTAGGTCTCGCCCAGGATATCGTCGAGGCGCGGGTCGTACGAGACGGCGGGCTCTTTGCCGTTCATACGATTGATGTAGCTCGCCACCATGCCGGCACCCAGGGGGCCCGGGCGGTACAGGGCGATCAATGCGACCACGTGCTTGTATTCCGTGGGCTTCATGTTCTTGATGGTAGCCGTCATGCCTGCAGATTCGACCTGGAAAACGCCGGCGGTATGGCCGCCCTGCATGAGCTTGAAGATCTCCGGGTCATCGAAGGGAATCTTGTCCACATCGATATCGATACCATGGTTGGCCTTTATGTTGGCCTTCGCCTTAGAGATGACCGTGAGCGTGCGCAGCCCCAGGAAGTCCATCTTGAGGAGGCCCATGTCGGCGACCGTATGGCCTTCGTACTGGGTAATCTCCACGCCGCCCTTGGTGTCGAGCTTGGTGGGAACGTGCTCGTTCACCGGGTCGCGGCAGATGAGCACGGCGCATGCGTGCACGCCCTCGCCACGCGTGAGGCCCTCGATGGAGAGCGCCGAATCGATGATGCGGTGCGCGTCCGGATCTTTGGCATACGCCTCGGCAAAATCGGGGTTGAAGTTCTCCTCTTTGCCCTCGATCTTGGTGAGCACCTGTTTGAGCTTGACCTTCGGGTCGCTCGAAATCATCTTGGAGAGCCGCTGGCCCACATACACCGGATAGTCGAGTACGCGCGCGGCATCGTTAATCGCCTGCTTGGCCTTGATGGTCGAGTAGGTGATGACGTGCGTGACCTTCTCGGGGCCGTAGAGCTGGCGGACGTGCTCGATTACCTCGAGCCGCCGCTCATCGTCGAAGTCCATATCGATATCGGGCATCTCGGTACGCTCGGGCGAGAGGAATCGCTCGAACATGAGGCCGTTCTCGAGGGGATCGAAGGTGGTGATGTCCATGGCGTAGGCCACGATGGCGCCGGCGGCGCTGCCACGGCCCGGGCCCACGCCGATACCGTTCTGCTTGGCCCAGCGTACGTATTCAGCCACGATGAGGAAGTACGCCGCGAAGCCCTTGTCGCAGATGACCTTGTATTCGAATTCGAAGCGCTCTTTCACGGAGATGCCGTTTATGACCCTGGTCTCCCAGTCCTCTCCATAGCGCTTGGCGAGGCCCTCCTCGCACTCGCGACGGAACTGACTCTCGTGCGTCTCGCCGGGGTCAAGCAACGGGTAGCGCGGGAGGATGATCTTTCCCCACTCGAGCTGGACGTCGCATTTCTCGGCAATCTCGATCGTGTTGTCGCATGCCTCCGGACAGTACGGGAAAAGCGCACGCATCTCCTCTTCGGTCTTCATGTAGAACTCGCTGCCATGCATGCGCATGCGGTTGGGGTCGTCTACCTTGGAGTTCATGCCGATGCACATCATGATGTCCTGCACCGGAGCATCCTCGCGCGTGAGGTAATGGAAGTCGTTGGTAGCGATGACCTTGACGCCCACCTGCTTGGCGATGTCGATGAGCTGGCGGGAAAGCTGCTCATCGGTAAGGCCTCGATCGGTGGTGATGCCGTGGTCTTGGATCTCGATGTAGAAGTTCCCCGGCTCAAAGGTATCGCGGAAGGTTTCCGCCCACCGGATGGCCTCGTCGAGCTGGTTGCGATCGATGCACTTGGGGATGATGCCCGCGATGCATGCCGAGGTGGCGATGAGCCCCTCGCGATGGCGGCGCAAATTATCGAGGGTCACACGGGGCTTGTAGTAGAAGCCCTGCGTTGCGGCCTCGGAGACCGTCTGCATGAGGTTCACGTAGCCAGTCTCGTTCCGGGCAATGAGGATCATATGGTAGAGCTCGGGCTTGTGGTCGCGCGAAAGCGTCTCGTCTGGGGTGAAATAGACCTCGCAGCCAAAGATGGGCTTGATGACCGGATCGGGCTTGGTGCTCTCGAGCGAACCCTCGGCCTCCCATGCGGCGCGGTCGCGCTCCCACTGGGCGCGCGCCTTATCGTCCTCGGGCGCCTCGCCGAAATCCCCTTCAGCGAAGGCGGTCTTGTCGTGCTTCCACTGCTTGAAATCGAGCGCGGCGTTGTTTACCGCGTCGCACGCGAGACCGAGCTCCGGGATACCGTACATGTACCCATGGTCGGTGAGCGCCACGGCGGGCATACCGAGCTCGACCGCGCGGTTGACCATGTCGCTCACGCGGGTTGCGCCGTCGAGCATGGAATATTCAGAATGGTTGTGAAGGTGAACGAAGGCCACGGTGCATCTCCTTAGGTATGTGCTGGTACGACGAACATGCTTGATGCGGAAGCGGCACGGGCGCAGGCGTGGTACGGGTGCGGTGCGATATTGGCCATCCGATTCCGGAACCCGATTCTACCGCACGGGGCGGACACGATTTCGAACAATTGTGCGATGCTCGGAAGCACCACAGCGCGTTCGATAGACGGCGCGTGGGGACGGTGCCCCATACGGTGCCCGTCCCATAGCGCACTCCTTGCGTTTGCGGGCAGCTTTTCGCAAGAAATCGCTTTTATACCCCCGCTTTTCTGCGATTTTGCGCCCGTTAGCCTAACAGGAGGCGGCGGGAGAACGCACGATGCCTATTCCGCTTGCTCCTCGCCCTCGGCATCCGCCTCGGGACCATCTTCGAGCTCGGCGAGCTTAGGGTTGTTCTCGCGCGCCTTGCGGTCGCGCACCGCCATCTCTTCGATAGCCTTGAGCGTCTTCACGGCCCGACGGCGAATGCGGGCATCGTAGAGCTTGCGGTTGATGGTGCCCATGACGCCCTTGTCGGACCCGCCGCGGGCCTCGAGCTCCTCCGCGTATTCGATGGTAAGCGAGCCGTCGCCCGCCTCGATAACCCGGTAGCGCAGGGTGTTCACACCGGTGGCGTAGGTGAACCGAACCTCATAGAGCTCAGGGTAGCGGTAGTGCTTGACCTTCACGTCCATGGGCGTACCGCCCTTGCCGCCGCCACGCGCACGCTTCTTGTACTTGAAGCCGTTGAGCTTGGCACGCGAGATGTCTTTCCCCGTGGCCCCCTTGATATCTGCGAGAATCGATTGCTCAATCTGATCGAAGAATTCCTCGGCCGTGATCGAGAGCGTGCGTGTGATCTGCATGGCAACCTTTCAGCTATCTCGGCCGCGCGCCGAAAGCCCCAGGCTCGGCGCGCATTCCCTATTGCTCGTACCTTACCACCTGAGGCTCACCGACGTGGGCGGGTTCTTCAATCTCGACGCGGACGAAGGCGAGGGCAACGCGCGAGAAGCCGGCGCGGTGCAGCACGTCGGCATACACACGCGCCTGAAGCTCGTGCTTCTTCTGGAGCTGCTCGGCTGTCTCGTTCGCGCTGCCACCCGTCTTGTAGTCGATGACGAGCGCCTCGCCGGGGCGCGCCGGATCGGTAGCGAGAGCGTCGATGGCGCCCTCGGCGTACGCGCCGAAGCGCTCGCGCGCCTCATCCATGCCAAGGCTGAAGAACGGCACCTCGGCGCGGACCTGCGGCCAGGAGAGCAACTCGGCACGGACCCGCGAGCCCTCCCAGCGGGCAAGTGCCGTCGTGAGGCGTTCGCGTTGGGCTGGGCTCACGCCCCAGTAGCGCACAAGGGCTTCGATGCGCTCGACCGGCACGCTATCTGCACCCGTCTCGATGAGCCATTGAGCTGCCGCGTGAAACGCAGAACCCAAGGCGGTGGGGTCGTCCGAAGAAGCGGGCTCAGGACCATGGGGGCGGCGCGAGGTCGCCTCACCGACCGCATCATCCGGCTTGCCATCAGGGAATTGCGCGCCCGGCTCGCCAAGCGAGAACTCATCTTCGCCTGCCGCCTCTACCGGCGCCGCCGAGAAGCGATCCTCCCCCTCCTCATGAAGCTCAGCAGCCATCGAGGTGTAGCTGTAGGAATCTCGAGCGACCGGTGGAAGCGGGAGCGTCGCGGCATCGACCGTTGCCGGCCGCACCAGCAGCACCTCGCGCGTTGCGGGCTCGGGGGCGCTCATGGGGCAAGAGTCCTCATCGAGCGCCGTGCTACCGCCGGCATCGCCGCCGGTGTCCATGCCAACAGGCTCGACGCCGGCCGTTCCCAGCGGGTAATCCTCGGCATGGAACACAAGCTGCGGACGCTTGGCACCACCGCTCTTCGAGGGATACTTGAGATCGTCGAGCAGCACCATCTGGAAATCGCCGGCATGGGCGTCGTCGAAATCGAGCCGGTCGGCACCGAGGTCGGGCAAGCCGCCGTTCTCGGCGTCGCTCGGAAGAATGCGCGCGAGCACCTCGCCAACGAGCGACGTGCCATGCCCCGGCTCGAGCTCTGTAGCGGCACCGGCGCCCATCGCGAGGATGGCGACCTCGCGAGCTCGCGTGATGGCGACGTACAGGAGGCGCGCCGCTTCCTCGTAGTCCAGGGCGTTACGCTCATCCCGCATGAAGACGAATGCCTCCGAGGCACGGGAAGGCACAGCGCCCTCCCCCGCCGGAGCACCGTCTTCACCGGAATCGAGCGCGGGCAACTTGAGCAAGTCTTTGTCCGAGGCAGGTTCGAAGCGGTTGGGCAGCGCCGACCAAAGCGTCGTGCCCGCGCGGTCGCAGAACTGGATGCGGTCGCCGTTCGATCGGATGCCGTCGCACTCGGCCACCGCGACCACCGGGAACTCGAGCCCCTTCGAAGCATGCACCGTCATGATGCGTACCGCGTCCTCACCCGCTCCGGAAAGCGCTGCGGGAGATTCTTTGACGTGGGCGATGTGGTCCGCGAAGGCCCGTGCGACAAGGCGCGGGGCGAAGGCGCGGCCTTCCTCCTCTTCCTCCACGATCGCGAGCGCCTTGAGCACGTTCGCCGCCACGGCATGCTCCTGGGCACCGCCCTCCTCCAGGCGGGCGAGCCAGCCGGATTCCACCACCGCGTCACGCACGATCTCGGACGTGCGGTCGCGACCGGCTCGCGAGGCGGCGCGCAGCAACACCTCGCGCATGCGGTCGAGCACGGGCAGCGGCCCGAATTCCTCCATGATGGGAGCGAGCAGGAGCACCTCGCCGGTAATGGAACGCGTGTCGGTTATGCCCGTCTCGGCATTTACGCAGGTGGATAGCGCCAAAAGCTCAGTCGCGCCCAGGTTGAACATCGGCGAGGTGACAAGCGGCGTGATGCCGTTCTCTCCATCGTCGGGATTGGCGAGAAACGCGAGGAGCGCACCGATGACCCCCACCTCGGGCGCCCTGCGGAACACCGAGGTGCCACCCGAGACCACGCAGGGCATGCCCGCGGCGCGCACCGCCTGGGCGTACGTGCTCGCCTTGGTGAGACGAGCCATGAGAATGACCATGTCGCTCGGGGCGAAACCCTCTTCGTCGTGCAGCCGCTTAAGACGCGCTGCCACCGCAGCCGCCTTCGCCTCGGCGCGCGTGTCGGCGGTGCCGCCGCACACGAGGACCGCCTGCCGACGAGAGGTGCCCGAGCCCACCTTGCGCGCGCCGCGGCGCGTTTCCTCACCGCAGGAGTCGAGGTGCAGGAAGTCCCTGCCAAGCGGGTTTGCACCCTCGCCCCCGAAGATACGATCGGCATAGGAGAGGACGTCCGCATGACTGCGGTAATTGACATCAAGGCTGCACACGGTACCGTTGCCCGAAGCCTCGATATCGCCCTTCTTATTTCGAAACACCGAGACATCTGCGCCGCGGAACCGGTAGATGGACTGCTGGGCATCGCCCACCGTGCAGAGCTCGCGTGCATCGGGGCTGCAGAGCAAGCTCACGAGCTCCACCTGCTGCTGGGCGGTATCTTGGAACTCGTCGACCATCACCATCTTGAACTTGCCGGAAAACTCAGCCTGCACGCGCGGGTCGTTCTTGAGCGCCTCGTAGGCGAGCGTGAGCAGATCGTCGTTATCGAGCACCGACCGATCATGTTTGAGCGCGCGATATTCGGCATCGACCTCTGCCGCGAGCGGCATGAGCTCATCGAGTGCGTCCGCACGCAGGGCGAGGTAGGATTCGGCGAAAAATGCCGGACGCGCCGAACGGACCGCATCGACGAAGCTCTTCTCGTCTTTGCCCATGCCGCGCACCCGCTTGGAGAGCTCGCCGCATGCGGCGTAGCAAGCACGGAGCGCCGGCAGATCGCGCGGAGATGCGAGATAGGCGTCGAGCGCCTCGACGGCCGAGCGCGCTGCGGCGCAGTTCGCATAGGACGGGGTGTCGGCAATATCGCGATAGGCTTCATACAGATCGATATGCGACGGATGCGCCTTCACCTGCTCGAACGCCTCAAGCCCACCGATGAGCGTCGACACCTTCGAAAGGATGGCAACGAGGATGGAGAGCAAGCTCGAAAGGCTCATCGACCCATCTTGCGACTCGAGTTCAAATGCCTCGAGCAGCTCGTCGAAGGGCCCTGTGCCGCCGACATCTTCCGCCGTCACGCGCCTCAGCACGTGTTCGACGGCGAGGCGCTTGAGATCGTCTGCATAGCCCGCGACCGTGAAAGCGGGATCGACGCCAAGATCGAGCGCATGGGCCCGGATGATGCGCGAGCACATACCATGGATGGTCGAGATCCACGCATTATCGACCTTCTCGGCCTCGGCATCGAGACCCTCCTCGCGAAGCGCCGAACGGATGCGCTCCTTGAGCTCGGTCGCCGCCTTGTCCGTGAACGTGATGGCGAGCACCTGGTCGATGCTATCGAGAAAGGCTTCGGGCCGATCGGGATCTGCCCATTGGTCGCGCGGCTTGGAGCCCGGTTTGAGCGCATAGAGCACGCGCTGGGTGAGCGTGAAGGTCTTGCCGGAACCGGCGCCCGCCGAAACGAAGAGCGGCCCTTCGAGCGTGCGCACGATGCGCTCCTGCTTTGCCTCTAGGGTTACCCGTGCCATCAGCGCCTCTTTTCGCACATCGTGAGCGGACAGAACGAACAGGAGTCGGCCGCGGGGCGCGGGGCGATAGTGCCCGCCTCGAGCGCATCGAGCTCACGGGCCACCCCCTCCTCCACCGCATCGAGCAGCGTCTTGAACTTGAGGAAGCCATCGTGCTTCGCGGTACGTGAACGCGGGGGCTTGACGCCGGGATAGCCCGAGACGGCATCGTGTGGGAAGGCCGGGGGCTCAGAGGCGGTAAGGGAATCTGCCACCGCGCCAGCAACCTCGGGACCGCGCGTTGCGAAGTAGACGGCGCCCTGCGCCGAGCCCGCCCCCAGGTGTTCCAGGGCTTGGGCGTAGATAAGGGTCTGGACCTTGGGGGCGCGGTCCGCGTCGCGGCCCGGCAGCCATCCCTGCGGCAGCTCTTCCCCTTCGTCGAGCATCATGGTGGGGTCGGGGCATCCAAGCTCGCGCACGGAGGCTCGGTTCTTGTAATCGATCACCACGAAGCGCTCCCCGAACCCGGCATCCTCTGCCGTGTCGATCCGGTCGATACGACCGCCGAGCGCACGGCCCGCGTAGGTCACGCCCTCTTTGTCGAAGGAATACTCAAACTGCGAGGGAGTGAAGATGGAAAGCATGTCCGCCTCGTAGCGAACGACTTCATGCAGCTTGGAAAGCATGGCATCCAGCCGGTTGCGCTCGAGTTCATCGAGCGGAACGAGCGGCCCGCGAATGGCGCGGGGCCGCTCTTCGCGCGCATATTTCCCATGCGTGTACTTGCCGCGCAGATGGTCCGCACGTATCTCGATGAACGCCTGGTCCATCTGGACGAGGCAGGCGTCCACGGTCTCAGGCCGCACACGCATGAGGCCCTCGTCGATAAGCCGTTCGTGGAAGCGTTGCATGACATCGTGCACGAAGTTACCCATCTCGATGGGGCCGAAGCCCACATCGAGGCGCCGGGTGGCGGCACGGTTGCTCACGAGCCAACGGTAGGGGCACGCCAGATAGTTCTCGATCTGCGAGGCTGAAAGCGTGCGCGGCACCGTGCGCGAGCCGAGGCTGCGCTCGGGCAAAAGCAGGAAGCGGTTGAGCTCTGGAGCTAGGGAATGCTCCCCCGCCGCGCCGACTGCCTCGCAGCGGGCGCCCACACCCCCGGCGAGATCGAGGTTGGCGAATAAAGCCCCCTCGTTGGGCAGCTTGCCCAGCATGCAATCAAGCGCATCGAGCGCGCGCATGGCAGCGGCGCACGGAGCAGGCGCCCCGTCAAGCGCGGCCGCAGCGCCCACGGTGGCAAGGGGAAGGCCGAGCACACAGGCACCTTGCCCCCTCTCGCCCGCCGCAGCCTTGGCCTCAGCATAGGCGAGCGCCGGGTAGCGCTCCTCGGCCTGACGATCGTTCGCAACATAGCCGAATACGGCAACCTGAGCGGATTCCGCGGCATGACGGAACCGAACGCGCTGGCGCTCAGCGGGCTGCGCGGAGATGCCAGCGCACCCCAGCTTCTCGGCAAGCAGCGTCAAGGGCGTATCGCGCTCCGCCAAGGGATAAGACGCAGCATCCGCATCGAGCAGGAATGCGACCGCACTCACCGCGGGAGTAGAGGACGCCAGCGCATCCAGCGAGCGAAAAGCCACGGTCGGCTGCGCCTGTGAAGCACATGAACCGTCCGGGCATTCGCCCTCGGAGCTCCGCGGAGCCAACTGCTGCGCATAGCGAACGGTAAGCTCGGGCAAGGCAAGGTACGCCTGAGACCCAGCGACGCCGAGCTCGCGCGCCTCGTCCATGAAGGCCTGGGCAGCCTCGAGCGCCGCGAGCTCCATCTGCTTGGCGGCGAGCCCCTCCGCTCCAAAGGCGGCAAGAGGCGCCGACGAGGCGCATGCCGCCATGAGCTGGAACGCGCGAGAGTATGCGCCGTCTTCGAGCGCATCGACAACGGCTTTGACCGCGATGGGCCGCCGCTCGCGCCCGCCGCGCTCCGCAAGCTCGCGCTCGCGGTTGAGCTCACGGCTCTGGAGGCTATCGAGCTCGCGCATAAGCGTTTTCTTGGTGAGGCTGCGCGTCTTGCGCAGGCGCGTATCGAGCATGCGCGCGATACGGGGCGCACCCGAGGCAAGGCCCGAAAACGGAGAGCGAATCCAGTCGGGAATCTCGGGAGCAGGCCACCACGCGCTCGCCTCCTCGCCGTTCACGCGTTCGAGAAAATCGGAGAGCGCCGCGACGGCCTGGCCGGCGCGCGTATCGCGAAACGCCAGCCGGACCTCGAGCGAGGACGCGACCCCCTGAGCAGCAAGACGCGGAGCAAGGTCACGGAACAGGCCAGCGGGATCGGGAGCGGCGACCGTCACGGCGGGCGCAGGACAGGCGCTCGCGGCACTTCCTGCCTCGCGCGCCACTGCAGAGACAATCAGGCTGTACGCCGCCTCGCGCGCCGAGGGCCCGCAGACCTCAGCGAAACGTAAGGGGATGCCAGGGTGCGAGGCGTCTCCCGCACTCATCTGGGCCAGAGCTGCCACGCCGTGGGCGGCAACGCCGAACCTCTGGGCGAGCGCCTCGGCCTCGGCTGCCGCCTCGAGCTCGAGCACTATGCGCGCCATTCCGCCCGAAGCGACGGCGCCGATGAGCTCAAGCAGATATTCCGGGAGTTCGTGGACGCCGCGCAGCACGACGGCGCCTGCACAGGCCGGCAAGCGCCCCGCAAGCCCCTCGGAAAGCACGGCCGCGGCCGAAGAGCCCTCGATAAGCCCCAAATCTTGCAGAGAGCGAGCGTAGCGCTCAAGTGCGCGAACGATACGCCGCTCAGAAGCCGAGCAGGTCGCACTATCGGCGCGACGTTCGATGTAGGGAAGGTAGAGGCGCGCCGCGCGGGCGATCATCTTAATCATGCCGGGGGTGCAGAAGTCCTCCGTCGTATGCTCCGCAAGAGCTGGAACCTCGCCCTGCGCACCCCCCGCGGAGGCCGCCCCCTCGCCCCGCATACTCCCTTCTTCGCGGTTGCATAGAAGGGAACGGGTCGCGAGCAAACGGCGCTGCGCGCCCGATACGATGCGCCTGCCGTCGCCCATGAGCTCCCACAGCGACTGAATCCATCCGTCGGGAGTCGTGACGTCGACGCCAACGCCGCAACCGGCATCGGCAAGTGCACGGCGACACGCGTCGCGCACGCCGAAATCGGGCACGATAAGCGTCACGCGGCCAGAGCTCTCCAATAACCCCTCAAGCGCCCTCAGCTCTTCCGTGCCGAGCTGCACCGACAAGGGAATGCGTTCGATTTGGATGGACATGATCCTCCGTTCAACGTCTTCGCATCATATCCTACACGCCCATGCGGACAAAAAGCGGCGGTCCTGTCATTCCCTACAAGCAGCCTCTCCTTCAGAAGCGTGGCGGAGCAATGCCAGGGGCGCGGCTTTTTGGCCGAGCATACACTTGCGACGAACGGGGTGCGGTTCAGGGACGCCGCATTGGGGTATACTCGTGGCGAGCAGAAGGTTTCAAGCCCTCCTGTGGATGCGTTTTTGTGGGGTAATGCCCACGCCGAACAGCCGTCTCCACCAAGGCGGCTGTTCCCTTTTGCGTCAAGCATCACCCCGTGCCCGGCCTAGCCAAGCAGCATCTCGTAGGCCAACAGAATCAGCGCTACCAGAACAGCCGCCGCGAGCAGCAGCTGGGTGAGCTTGCTCAAGGGATCCCTCCATCTACCCCGTTGGACTCGGAGGGCACCGCCCGCTCGTTAAGGCGATTATAGCATGAATAGCGAACATATGTTTGTATATCTTGGCCCTTGGAAGCTATCAGAAGCCCCCGCTCTGCCGCCTTCGCCCCGATGCGCGGTGACCGAACGCCGACTAGCTAACAAAACGAAGCGATTCCACTCGCCATACTCGTCATGGTGCTGATGCGTTGAGGTCGCAGCGCAGGGCAAGCCCTTATTTCACGCACTTCTCCATGATGTAATCGTCCATGATGAACCCTTGGCCGATATCGGTCTCGACGGCATCGATAACAGAGAAACCGTTGCCACGATATGCGCGAACGCCCAGGTCGTTACCCTTGTTGACGGTGAGATACATGGCAGAGAGCCCGCGCTCGCGGCAAAGTCGCTCATAGAAGGCGACCACGGCACTCGCAAAATGCCTCCCGCGCTCCGATGCCAGAAGATAGATCTTGGAGATGAAGAACCGATTGGTCTCGGGCTCGACATGCCCGCCCGTATATCCCACGATGCGTCCGTCGTCCACGGCGCGCACGAACCAATACTCGTAGGCATGATCGCGCATGTCGCGCTCGATCGCCGGCAGCGACTGGAACCGATCGACCATATATGACGTCTGGTCCGCTCCGATGAGCGACGGCCAGTACTCGAACCAGATCTCGTGGGCGAGCTCGGCGAGCGCGCTCACGGTTTCAGACGTAACGGCCTCGAGAACAACGGTCTCCATCCCACTGCCTACCTCTCGTCCTCCAAACGAATCAGGAGCCTGCGATAGCCGCCGTACTCGCCATTGAGCGCCTTCGACACACGGCTCACCGTGGTCGATGACGCGCCGGTGCGCGCCTGCACCTGCACGTACGGCTCCCCTTCGTCGAGGCAGCGCGCCACCTGCAGGCGCTGGGCCAAATCGCAGACCTCGCGCGGGGTGAGCAGATCGGCTAGGAACGCCTTGATGTCCGCCTCGCCGTGCAGCATAGAAAATGCGCGCACCAGCTGCTCGACATCTTCACGTTCATACATCTTCTCGATATCCATGCGACACCGCCCCTGTTCGCCCCGTTTGTGTATGCACTATGCAACGCGCCCTGGCGATAATGGTCGCACGATGGCGCACGTCGCAGTGTACCACACCACTTCGCTAAAGCGCCGCACCTCAGGGCCGTCATACGGATGCACCGCCGGGTGCGTCGCACCAGCTTCCTTCAACCGCATGGGTACCTCGCTATCCCTCAACTCTTCACATACGCCACCCATCGGAAATATGTGAGCCCGGTTGGGGCATAATCGGTCGAAATTCGCGGACCCGGCGGAAGCGCAAGCGCGCGCCCGACGAGCTCGCGAACCGCAAGACAGACCCCGCGCCGTAACCGCATGTCGCAACGAACTGGCCTCGCAGCGCGCTCCCGAAAGGCCCCTCATGACCTTCCTGCTCAATTGGCTCTTCACCTCGATCGCCATCGCGATAGCCGATTGGTTCGTCCCGGGCATATTCGTCCTGGGCACCGTCGAGCCCTGGCTGTGCTACATATTCACCGGACTTTTCCTCTCGCTCGTCAATTCGCTCGTGAAACCCATCATCACGGTGCTCGCGCTCCCGCTCACCATCATCACGCTTGGGCTCTTCCAGCTCATGGTGAACGGTCTCATGCTCCAGCTTGCAAGCTCGCTTTCGCTCAACCTGCTCGGCTCGGGTATCGTGGCAGCCAACTTCGTCTCGGCATTTGTTGGCGCGATCATCGTGAGCATCATGTGTACCATCTTGGGCGTGAAGAAGCATTAGCCTCACGCCCCGTCGGGCCTGCGCCCGCCCGTCGCACGAGCCGGGCGCCCCGTCGTAAACAGCGTATGAACCGCCTCGCCGGCAGCCATCCTTCTGGAACTCCGGCCCTATGCTTACATTGCGCGCCGCCGCAACGGTGCCGCGCAACACCATACACACCCCTCTTTTATAAGGAGTTTTCCATGAGCAAGATCTATTCCTCCATCGACCAGCTGATCGGCAACACCCCGCTGCTGGAGCTCAGCAACATCGAGCGCACAGACGGCCTCAAGGCGCGCGTGCTCGTCAAGCTCGAGCGCTCGAACCCGGCCGGCTCTGCCAAGGACCGCGTCGCGCTCTCGATGATCGAGACAGCTGAGCGCGAAGGTGCCATCCGCCCGCATGAGGGCTATACCATCATCGAGCCCACCTCGGGCAACACCGGTGTCGGACTCGCTGCCGTGGCAGCCGCTCGCGGCTACCGCGCCATCATCGTCATGCCCGAGACCATGAGCGTCGAGCGTCGCCAGCTTGTGCGCGCCTACGGCGCCGAGCTCGTGCTCACCCCGGGGGCCAAAGGCATGGCGGGAGCCATCGAGCGCGCAAACGAGCTCCAGAGCGCCACGCCGAAGAGCATCATCGCGGGCCAGTTCGTGAACCCCGCGAACCCCGCCATCCACCGCGCCACCACCGGCCCCGAAATCTGGGACGACACCGACGGCAACGTCGACATCTTCGTCGCCGGCGTGGGCACGGGAGGCGCCATCACGGGCGCGGGTGGCTACCTTAAGGAGCAGAATCCTGCAATCGAGCTCGTCGCCGTGGAGCCCGCCGACTCCCCCGTGCTCTCGGGCGGCAAGCCCGGCCCCCACGGTATCCAGGGCATCGGCGCGGGGTTTGTGCCCGAGGTGCTCGACACGCACGTCTATGACAAGGTGATGACCGTTACCACCGAGGATTCCTACGCCGTGGGCCGCCGCCTCGGCGCTGAGGAGGGGCTGCTCGTGGGCATCTCGTCTGGCGCCGCCACTTGGGCCGCGCTCGAACTTGCCCGCCGCCCGGAAAACGAGGGCAAGACCATCGTGGCGTTCCTTGTAGACACGGGCGAGCGCTACCTCTCGACCCCTATGTTTGCGTAGGCCGCCGTGGGCACGCGCGTTCTCATCGCCATGAGCGGCGGGGTCGATTCAAGCGTTACCGCCTACCTGCTGTCTTCGGCCGGCTACGACTGCATCGGCGTCACGATGCGGCTCTACGACGCCGAGACTTCGGGGCGCGACCCCGCGCGCGCATGCGGCAACCTCGCCGATATCGAGGACGCGCGTGCCGTGGCGCGCCGGCTCGGCATACCGTTCACGGTGCTCGACTGCCGCGATGCTTTCGAGCGCGACGTGATCGAGGCGTTTTGCCGCGCCTACGAGCTGGGCACCACGCCCAACCCCTGTGCCATCTGCAACCAGCGCATCAAGTTCGGCGCCCTGCTCGCCCATGCCCGCGAACTCGGGTGCGAGTATCTGGCAACGGGGCATTATGCGCGCGTTGCGCAGCTGGAAAGCGGCTCCTTCGCCCTTATGAAGGCCGTCGATCGAAGCAAGGACCAGAGCTACTTCCTCTATGGGCTCACGCAGGAGGAGCTCGCTCACGTGCTGTTCCCCCTGGGCGGGCTCACGAAACAGGGCGACGTGCGCCGCATCGCGCGCGAGCACGGCTTCGAGAACGCGGCGAAGCGGGATAGCCAAGGCATCTGCTTCGTTCCCGACAACGACTTTGCCACGTTCATCGAGCGCCGTAGGGGTCAGGCGCTTCCCGACGGAGATATCGTCGATACGAGCGGATCGGTGCTGGGCACTCACCACGGCGCCATCCGCTACACCGTGGGCCAGCGCAAGGGCCTTGGCGTGGCGGCAGCGCGGCCGCTCTATGTAACAGGCATCGACGCGCGCGCCAACACCGTAACCCTCGGAGACGAAGCGGACCTTCTTTCGTCTTCACTCATCGCCGATAGCTGGATCTGGTCGGCCCCCGCGCCCGACACGGAGGCCCGGCTCGACGCGGCGCCGCTCCGCGCGGCCGCGCGCATCCGCTACCACCAGGCCGACCAGGCGGTCCGCGTGCGGCGGGCGCTGCCCCCCGAATGCGCGGCGGGGCCCGTGCCCGTCCGCGGGGAGGCGCTCCGCATCGATTTCGACGAGCCCCAGCGCGCCGTCGCGCCCGGGCAGGCGGTCGTGCTCTACGACGGGGACGTCGTGCTGGGCGGCGGGCGCATCCTCTGCGCGGCGGGCGCCTAGGCCCCGGGCCGCTCGCGGTCTATGAACATGAGGAGGAACGCCAGGAAGTGGAGCGCTGCGCACACCGCGATCGCGCGCAGCGAGAGCAGGTCGATGAACCAGTTGCCCAAGATCGCGCCGACCACGAAGCAGAGGATCACGCCGAAGTAGAGCACCCCGTTCTCCAGGAACCCCCGCTTGTGCGTGACGATGTAGTCGTCGACGCTCTGCAGCGCCGAGCGCAGGTTGCCGATGCACATCGTCGTCGCGATGCCGTGCCCGTGGATCTTGCGGAACGACTCGACCTGCATGCCGCAGGCGAGCGACGTCAGGCTGTTCGCCAGGATGTTGAGGTCGCCGGGGACGAAGCTCACGCCGAGCAGGATGAGCGCTTCCACGAGCACCGTCACCTGGCGCCAGTGGATCCGGCTCGAGAAGCGCTCGTGCACGAGGTCGCTCAGCATGATGCCGAGCGAGAAGCACAGCACGGGGGCCAGGAACCTGAGCGCCAGCGCGTAGTTGCCCTCTGAGATGTGGACGCCGGTGAGCAGGATGTTGCCCGTCTGGGCGTTGGCGAACACGCCGTCGCGCGCAACATAGGAATACGCATCCATGAACCCGCCCGCGAGGGCAAGCACGATTCCGAGTTCGATCGATTCGGAGGTCTGCTTCGCTCGCTCCATGTACCGGCACCCTTCCGGCGCGATTCCGCGCGTCGCCCATATGACGCATGCCATCGTAGCGCATCCGAAGGGGATGGGCGCCGGGGATCAATCAGTTGTCGAAACGTTTGCAGACCCGTCCCCCGGGCCGAAGGCCCCCGTGGGCGAGATGTCGAAGGGAAAGGTGCCGCATCGGTTGAAGGCGGCGATGAACATTCGTATGGCATTCGAGGGCGTGGTGCCCACGCGCTGCGTTGCCGCCGCGAAGGCTGCCTTCTCTTCAGGCAGCACCTTCGCGACGACCGGGGTCATGTGATCTGCCATGGTCGTACCTCGGTGGAACGAACGAGTGCGTTTACCTGGGCGCGCGGCATGTGCCGATGTCGCACTACCAATGACCTAACTCGGCCCATGCTGCGCGCCCAGGCTTGGTGTGATGTTGCTTCGTGGTATTACTAAGTATTACTAAGTTATACCCCGTTGATAGATTAGCGCACCTGGAGCGCCCGCGCAAGGGCAACGCGAACTGTTCAATGCAAAACTTGTCTCAAAGGATCGAATTTTGCTAGACACCCCGAGTAGCTCGTTTTTCGGCAAATCTCTGAGCTGGGGTTTTGAGATACGGAAAAGCGTCTATACTTCATAGGCGCTCGAAAAAGCAGTCCTTTGAGCCAAGTTTTGTCGATCTGCCCCCATGGCCCGCCGCGGCACGCACCGCGCCGTTGCGAGCCATGCTCTCGAAGGAGCCCCATGGCGCATCGCCCCCTTATTCTCGCAACGGCATCGCTCACCACGTATCTCGGCGAAACTGCCTTTCGCTTGTGCGAGAACTATGCCGACGCCATCGTGCGAGCGGGCGGCTTACCCGTCGTGCTTCCTCTAACGGAGCGCATCGATGTATACGATGAGTATCTTGACCGCGCCGACGGCCTTATGCTCACAGGCGGAGCAGATATAGAACCCGCTCGCTATAGAAGCGCGCTCGAGCGATGTGGGGTCGAAGCGTTATCAGGGGAACGGCTGGTAGGCGAAACGACTCCCCTACGCGACGCCGCGGAACTCCACCTCTTATTCGGCGCAGAGCAGCGAGGGCTGCCGATTCTCGGCATATGTCGCGGCGCGCAGATTATGAACATCGCTCACGGGGGCACGCTCTACCATGACCTCGATGCGCAGCACGCACCGGCCTCTGGGGCCCTCGCTATCGTCCATAACGAATATATGGATGGGCGAATATCGCACACGGTCGAGATCAAAGGCGGAAGCGTGTTGGAAGGTATCCTCGGCGAGGGCGAGCTCGCCGTGAATTCTCTCCACCATCAGGCGATTCGAGACCTCGGTGCGGGCTACACCGCGAGCGCCATCGCGCCCGACGGCGTAATCGAGGCCATCGAGCGTCCCGATGCCCCCTTTATGTTGGGCGTGCAATGGCACCCTGAATACTATGCGAGCAAAGAGCCCATGGCGCGCCTCTTCAACCGGTTTGTCGAAGCGTGCGCCCAAGCAAGCTGATTCGCAGCGGAAGCCGGCTCTAGGGCCCGCAGCCTGCAGGGCACTCACGTGGCATGAGCCCACGGGGTGCACCTTCCTGCACCCCGTTGCTGATTCCGGGCGCCCCATCGCCGCGGCCAAGGTATTCGCACATCGTCACGGTATGCAGGCCGCCCGCACTTTGTCGCGGCATCATAGACTAGCCGTTCTCCGTCGCCGCTTCCGGGCGGCCCTACTTCCGTCGGCCGCCAAAATCGCCGGGGCGGCGCGAATGGCCCGCGGGCTTACTCATGCGACCCGAACGAGATGCGGTACCCGCTGCATGGCTACCCCTGCCGCCGCGGCCCCGACGCTCATCGGGGAAATCGCTGTTACGCCAATCATGGGAGAGCGCATCGCGCGACGAGGCGCCTCGCTGCGCGCCGCGGGCCCTGCCGCCGCACCCCTTCTTGGTCACCGCCGCGCCAGCATCGGCGCCGCTCTGCCGGTTGGTGCGAGCGCCCCTGCCCGAACGGTTCGCCCGGGCACTGCGCGGCTCGTCGTGGACGAGCTTCTCATCGTGCTCTCGCCGTTCGGAATCCGCATCGTTCGAGCGAACGCGCGCTCTACCAGAGCGTTTGGGACGGGCTGGACGCGGCGCCTTCTCGTCCGCATCCGCAGCGGAGGCGGCAACCTTTGACTTGGAGCCATCCCGTTGCGCGCCCTCGCCGCTCGCATCCGAACTGCCCGGGGCTGTACGGCCGTGCGCGCCGCGCCGAGCGGAGCCGTGCGAACCCGCGCTGGGGCGCTTCTTCTTGGACGTCGACTTGCCGCGCTTCGTCTTCTTCTTGGAGCGCGAAGCTGGCACGCGGCCGGGATCGATGATGGGCGGATGAGCGCCCAGCTCGAGCCCATCGGCGTCGTAGAGGCCTGCCGTCTTTCCCATGAGCGCTTCGATGTCGAAGAACTCCTCCACGTCGAGCTCCGTCACGAACGTAAGCGCCCAACCAACCTCACCGGCGCGACCGGTCCTTCCGATACGGTGAATGTAGTCGGTCGGCTCGCTCGGCACGTCAAAATTCACCACGTAGCGAACGTCGGTGATGTCGATGCCGCGCGCGAGCACGTCGGTCGCCACGAGCACGTCGACCTCGCCATCGCGGAACGCCTTGAGCGCGCGCTCGCGCTGTGCCTGGGTACGGTTGCCATGGATGGGCGCCGCCTTGATGCCTGCGCGGGCGAGGCGCCGGCAGCAGCCGTCCGCGCGATGCTTGGTGCGCATGAACACGATCACGCGCTCCGGCCCCTCGCGCTTGAGGACATTCGCAAGCAGGGCGTTTTTGGCTTCGGAGGATACGGGCAGCACGTACTGATCCACCGTGTCGGCAGTGCTCTGCGGCGGCGCGATCTCCACGCGCGCAGGGTCGCGCACGAGGTCGGTTACCGCACCCACGGCCTTCTCGTCCAACGTGGCAGAGAAAAGCAGGGTCTGGCGATCGTCCGGCGTGGCCCCCACGATCTTGCGCATATCGGGAAGGAACCCCATGTCGAGCATGCGATCGGCCTCGTCAAGCACGAGCACCTGTACCTCGCTCAGGCTGCAGCTCCCCTCGCCGATGAGGTCGACGAGTCGCCCCGGCGTGGCAACGAGGATGTCGCAACCGTTTTTGAGGGCGCTCCTCTGAGGGTTGTAGCCAACGCCTCCCACGACGGTTACCGCGATATGCCCCGTATGCTCGGCCACGCGTGCGCAAACATCTTCAATCTGCTGGGCAAGCTCGCGCGTTGGCGTCACCACGAGCATGAGCGGGCCGCGACCGCGAGCACGCCGACGGCGCTCACCGCGCGGAGCCACATGGCCCAGGCGGCACATGGCCGGAAGCAGGAACGCCGCAGTTTTACCCGTGCCCGTCTGCGCAGCGGCAAGGAGATCGCGGCCAGCGAGCACCTCGGGAATTGCCGCCGCCTGCACCGGGGTGGGCTCGGTATAGCCGAGATCGCGCACGGCGGCGAGCACCTCGTCCGAAAGGCCGAGGCCATCGAAACCGAGGGCCTCGGCTGCGTTACTTGAATCCATGTTGTATGTCCATTCTATGCGCCATGTGCGACGCCGCATGGACGGCGCGGGCAGAGCGCCGAACGGGCAACGGCGCATGGGCGCGTCGGTAGCAGATGTTGTATCAATCGGGCGAATCGCAGGGCGCGTGGATGCGGTCGCACCGTAATCTGCGATGGAGCAGGTTCGCCGCAGGCAAGTATAGGGGGCGAGACAGCCGCGCGGAGCGAAAACCGGATCGCCACATGTGAAGACCATAGCAACGCGATGAGATACGGGGAAGTGATGGAGCCGACCGGCGCGTTTACCACACTCCTAATAGACTTCTATTCATGAAATCTGACGTCGCATGAGAAGAATCAACCCGATTTGCTTTTTTCCTCTCTCCCGCGCTGCCCCTTACCCCCAGAGGTTGGTCGTTGTGCCCACTTTTATTATCTTCGGGGGCAAGGCACCAGCGAGCGCAAGATCAACGTCAACGACGTTCGACAACGCATGGATATGGTATTCCAGCAGGTTAGCCTCTCACCCGCACCAAAGCGCCACATAACGCCATGGCGCTGTACGATGCTCGGCTGCAGCCGCGAAGAGGTCGGGCACGTGGCCACCACCTGCGTATCTTCATCGGCGAGACCACGAGCGCATAGCAGAACGAGACAGTCGCGCCGGAAGCGAATCGCATGTGCCGGGTACCCACGGTTCACCTTGCGAGGACCTATCCTGCTACAGGATAGCCCCTCCTCTTTTTCGAATGCCTCAAGTTGAAAAGGTCGAGCCTCGAGTCGGAAGCTTTTTCGAGACCTGCTGAGTAGACCCGCCGCGAAGGCCAATAAAACCGCTGGTCGCGCAAATCCGAAGCGACCGTCTACTCGGCAATCCGCCAAAAACCTTCCGACTCGAGGCTCGAGCTCTTCCTCAGAATAGCATGTAGCCAATTCTTGTAGC
>NHCFC04200__coassemble_395_pt1 | contig 70910 bp, 49 predicted proteins | sample NHCFC04200__metabat2_low_PE_026 | metagenome-assembled genome bin NHCFC04200 | reverse complement strand
GGGAGCGGCTCGGGCTGGCCGCCTAGGCCCGTCCAAAGAAATGTCCGAGCCCCCATGTCGCCCGAAAACGTGCTGACTGTCCGAATATCGCCCGAGAATCCCAGCGCCCGAAAGTCGCCGAGCAGCATCCGCTCAAGCTCCGGCGCTCACAGGATGAATACGGCTGCTAAAACCCCAACGCCTGCAACACGAACATCACCACCGTGAGCACCGTAATGAGCGCGATGGTGGCCACGGTGAGGATGTTCCATATGCGCCCGTTCCGGTAATCGCCCATGATATGGGCGTCGCGTGCAATGAGCACCAAGAACACAAGAAGCACCGGCAGCAGCACACCATTGATAACCTGGGCGCTCATCATGATGTCGAAAAGATCAACCCCGGGAAGGATTACCAGCAGCGCCGAAAGCATGATGATGCCCGTGATGATTCCTCGATACGTCGGAGCCTCTTCCCACGTGCGATCGGCGCCGCGCTCCCATCCAAATGCCTCGCAAATCGCGCTTGACGTCACGCCCGGCAGAACGCAAGCAGCCAGGAAACTCGCGGCCACAAGACCGGCGCCAAAGAGAATCGTCGACCACTGGCCGGCGATGGGCTCGAGCGCAAGCGCTGCATCGGCCGCATCGCCCACCTCGATGCCCGCGGGATGGAGCACCGTCGCGGTCGTCACGATGATGAACCACGCGATGGCGCACGCGATGACCGAGCCCGACACCGTATCGACGCGCTGCAGCACGATTCCATCTTCGCGCACGTTCTTATCGACCACGTTGTTCTGCGCAAGGAAAATCATCCACGGCGCGATGGTGGTACCAATGGTCGCCACGAGAAGCGACACATAATCTGGGTCCCCCATGACCTGCGGCGTCACCGTCGCACGCGCCACGGACGCCCAATCCGGCCCCACCATGAACGCCGCCACCACATACGTTAGGAACACGCAGCTCACCAAGAGCAGGATCTTCTCGATGCGAGCAAAGCTCCCGCTCATGGTGATGAGCCAAATCACAAGCGCCGTGAGCGGCACCGAGATTGTCGTCGGAACGCCGAAGAGCGCAAGACCGCTCGCGATGCCCGCAAATTCAGATATCGTCACCGCAGTATTGGCAATCAGAAGCGCTCCCATCGCAAGGGCGGAAAGGCGCACGCCGAACTTCTCGCGGATGAGCGAGGCGAAGCCCTTGCCCGTCACGCATCCGCAGCGCGCCGCCGTCTCTTGCACCACGATGAGCAAGAGCGCCATAACCGGCAGTATCCAGAGCGTTCCGTACCCAAAGGATGCGCCCGCACTTGAATAGGTGGCGATACCTCCCGCATCGTTGCCCGCAAGCGCGGCGAGCAGCCCCGGCCCCATGGCCGCGAGCACCGCGGTGAGCGTGAGCTTGCTACCCGGTTCCCTCCCCTGCATGGCGCGCCTACCAGCACACCGCGAGCAGCATGAGAAGCGTCACCGCCACCGAATACGCCACGCAGGACGCAAGCACCGCAGAGACGCCGAGCGCGGTGCCCGAGGTGTTGAGGTCGCGCTCATCGCGCCAGAACAGCAGCTTGAGGTAGCCAACTGCGGCCAGGCAGCAGCAGAACACCACGGCTGCCGCGCAGGCGAAGCATATCGAGACCGCCTGCACCTGCAGCACCTCGGCAGGAACCTGGCCTGCGCTTCCCACTGCGGGAGCGAAGCTCGGGTCGCTCGCCATCGCGATGACCTCGTCCGGATACGCCGCACCGAGCACGAGCTGGCCGCAAAGGTAGATGAGTGCCGCCAGGACCACGCCGAGCCCCGCCGTCTGCAAGAAAAAGCCCAGATACGGCTTGCCGCCATCCTCCGGCTCGTCATACTCCAGGAAGTAGTTGCGCACGAACGACACCACACGGTCCGCCGCGAGCAGCACCACCGGCATCGCGCACATGGGGTAGATCACGTATGCGCTCGCACCGCCTGCCGCGTCGAGCACCGCAGCGATAACGCCCGAGGCAATCGCCCATACGAGCACCCAATATTGGCGCCGCGCGAACCACGTAAGCATGTGCGGCGCCTCGCCCGAGCCGCTTTCGCTCGCTCCCACGCCGGCAATCTGCAGGTCCTCTTCATGCTCCTCGGCGATGACGTCGAGCGCGTCATCGACGGTCACGATACCGAGCACATGGCGGTTCTCATCGCATACCGGAACGGCGACGAGGTCGTATTTGGCCATCTCGTCTGCAACGTCTTCCTGGTCGACATCGGGCGCGACCCACACCACGTCACGGTACGCGAGGTCCGAAAGCCGTGCGTCGCGATCGGCGACGATCAGAGTGCGCAGGGACAATACGCCGGTGAGCGCGCCCGCCGGGTCGAGCGTATACACGTAGTAGATGCTTTCGAAATCGTCATCGAGCTCGCGAATGGCGTCGATGGCGCACGCCGCGGTCTCGGTCGCCGGCAGCGCGACGAATTCACTCGTCATGATACGGCCCGCGGTGTGCTCTTCGTAACCCAGAAGATTGCGGATGGCGCGCTCTTCCTTCACGCCCATGAGCCGCAGGAGCTTCTCGGCCTTCTCGTAATCGAGCTCCTCGATGAGGTCGGCGGCGTCGTCGGGGTCCATGAGGGCGAGCATGGACGATGCGTCGCGGTCGCTCATGCCCTCGAGCACCTCGGCCACGAGCTCGTCATCGTCGAATTCGCTGATCGCCTCGGCCGCCTGCGCGGTATCGAGCTGCGCGAACACCTGGCCGCGCAAACGGGGATCGAGCTGCTCGATGATATCGGCGATATCGGCCGGATGCAGCTCGTCGAGCGTCTTATGGGACACGGAGAGCTTGATGGTCTGGGTGCTGCGTTCGAGCAGGTCCATGTACGACCACGCGATGATGTGCTCCTCGAGCGGCTTGCCGACCGCGCGGGCGATGCGCGCCGCCACGTGCTCGAGGGCGGGGTGCACTGCGCGCAGCAGGCCCCGCATGCCCACCTCGGCACCGAGCAGACGCAGCTGATTCTCGCCCGAACTCGAAAGCTTCAGGTCGTTTACGCGCACGACCTTAAGGCCCTGCGTATCGACGATCTGTTTGTTGAGGATATCGCGCGCCAGCAGCAACTCATCGGGCTGCAGGAAGGAGAAGCGAACGTCGGTATCGCACGCCTTGAGATGCACACCGGATTCGTCCACATGGTCCACGTACTTACGCCAGCTAATCATGAACGGCGTCTTGCCCGGTCCCTGGAACGCGAGCGACGTGACATGGGGGAAGACCTCGCCCGTAGCGATGCCGAGGTCGTTCACAACACCAAGCTTATTGCCGTTCACATCCAGAACGGGCAGCTTGAGCATCTCGGAGAGATAGTTCATGGTGCTCCTTCATCCCGACGGCCAGAGAGCTCCGGCCGCAGAGGCTATGCGTGCGCGGCTCGCCGCCATAGGCAGCACGCCGGGTTCTCACCCCTTGCGCGCGCGTAGAGCACCCGCAGGGGTCAGCAACTGTGAGGTCGAGGTTTCGATTTCACCTGACGCCTTTCTCGTAACCTATAATGCAGCCGCATCGCGCTCCCAGCCCATGCGGCAACGCCGAGCCGGCAACAAGATGCAGCTCACCTACTATAGCAGATGGATTCGCCGTGCGACGATGAATCGTAGACACCCGGTGCCTACGACAGACACCCGGTGCCTACGATTCACGTCGTTATACCTCGGGCAGAGCGGCGTCCTCCGGCATGCTCACGGTACCGTTCACCACGTCTTCGGGGATGCTGCCATCGAGCTTCATGAGCTCGCTCACCGTTACCAGCTCATAGCCCTGCGCCCGAAGACTATCGATGATGCCAGGCAAAGCCTCCACCGTCTGCTCGCGGTTACCGCCGCCATCGTGCATGAGGATGATCGAGCCATTGCGCACGCCCTTCAATGCCGCAGCTTCGATGGCGCTCGCACCAGGACGCTCCCAGTCGAGCGTATCGATGTTCCAGAGCACGTTGCACGAGATAAGGTCGCCCGAGCGAGCCCACTCAACATCCGTGAAGGCGCCGTACGGGGCACGGATCATCTGCACGTCTTTGCCCGACGCATCCTTGAGCGCAGAAGCGGCGTTCGAGATTTCGGAACGCAGCGTCTCGCGGTCTGCCTTGGGCAGGTTCTGGTGCGCCATGGTATGGCTCGCCAGCTCTTGGCCTGCATCGACGATAGCCTTGGAGCCAGCCGGGTTGCCCTGCGCCTGCGCTCCCAAGTTGAAAAACGTTGCCTTCGCGTCCTTCTCCTCCAAGATTTCGAGAATCTGAGGCGTGTACTTGCTCGGACCGTCATCGAAGGTCAGCGCAACGTACTTGCCGCCCTCGGGACTCAGGTTTACCGAAGACACCACCATGTCCTGGGGCTGCTCGAGCACCTCGACATCGACTGTCTCGCCCGAGGTCTCGCCCGTCTTGACGCGCTTTTTGCCGGCCTTGCCCCATTGAGAGACGTACTGCACCGCACCGCCGGATTCCTTCTGGATGCCCGGGGCCATGGTGACCGTCTCCTCCTTCGACGGCTCTTCGGCGTCGGTGCCGTTGGAGACGGTGAACTCGTCACCTTCCTGCACGCGCGTTTGCTCAACCTCATCGGGTGTGAGCGTCTCGCCAGCCCGGCTTACCGTGCTCGGGTTGCCACCATCCTGGGAGAGCACGTTGCCTCCCACGGAAAGCAGCCGCCCCGGCACCGCGCCGAACTGGTCGTTATCTTCGAGCACGGTGCTGAGCGGCGTTCCCACCCGCACCGAAACCTCTGTCCCGTTGACCGTCACGGTCACGCTGCGCAGGCAGAAATACCACCCGCCCACCGCAGCAATCACAACCACACAAGCAAGCACCACGGCCAGCGCCTTCATATTCGGTGGGCGACGGGGGCGGTTCATACGCGCCTTGAGAGCCTCGGCACGGGCAGCGCGCTCCGTTGCCGAGAACTGGCGGCTCGCGTTGTTCGCATAAATGATATGGCTCGCGCCCGAGGCCTGTCCGCTGCGATGCCCCGCACCCGTATGCGAGACATGCACATGATGCCCCTTGCCCGAGCCGTAATGTAGGTTGGTCGCTTTTCCCACCTGTACGTGATCGCGCTTGCTCATGGCCCCAAACTCCCACCGCCCGGCACCCCCGTACCGCACGGCATCAAACCTCGCTGCGCGGAAGGACCGTCTCCTCGATCGCGCATCCTGCCACGCATTGCATTACCTGCTTCAATCACACCAAGTCTAGCGTGGAGCGCTCGCGGCGGCAGGCACATCGCGCGAACATTAACCATTGCTTAAGGGAACCATTAAAGAACGCTTATACAGTTCTATTAAGTATCTACAACGCGTCCACAGCGCACCGCCCGAAAGCCCGCGGCGCAGGCAGCGCAACGCCCGCACGCGGGGTCACCACGGCGCGCTGCCCACGCACTCACGGCGCAGCCACACGCCAGGCCCTCACGGCGCGCCGCCCACGCGCCCGCACGCTACGCGCTAGACCCTTCATCATCGGCCGGCACCGTGGGAAGCACGGCGTCTTCGGGCATCGAGACCTTGGAGATATCGAGCTCCTCGGCGAGGTCCTCGTCCGTCGCCACGAGCTCGCTGAGCGTCACGATGGTGAAGCCATCCGCCTGCAAGCGATCGATAAGCGTACCGAGCGCCTCGGCCGTCTGGGCCCCCGTGGCCTCGCTGTCGGTAAGAAGAACGATGTTGCCGTTGCGAACCGATCCGGTAACGTTGCTCACCACGGTGTCCGCACCGGGCAGCAGCCAGTCGCCGGAGTCGATGTTCCACGACACCACCGCGCTCACAAGGTCCATGCTCTCGGCCCAGTTTTCGGTCGAAAATGCCGCGTAGGGAGCGCGCAGCAGGCTCGTCGTCGTGCCCGTCGCGTCCTTGATGGCGGCGAAGCCGTTCGTGAGCTGCGACCTCAGGTCTTCGCCCGAAAGCGAGCTGAGGCGCGTGTCGGTGTAGGCATTCGAGCCGAGCTCGTGGCCCGCCTCGGCTATGGCGCGTGCTGCCGGCGGATTTTGCGCGACCGTCTCCCCTTGCAGGAAGAAGGTCGCATGCACGCCCTTCTCCTCAAGCACGTCGAGAATCTCCTGAGTATGCGAGCTTGGCCCCTCGTCAAAGGTGAGCGCAACGTATTTTCCGTCGCCATCGGGCGACACGGAGCGGTACACGACTTCGCAGTTCTGGACCTCTTGCACCACGCCGCGGTCCTGGACGATCCCCGACTGCTTGCCCGTCCAGACCTCAGAGCGCCCGGGGATGCCCCACGTGCGCACGAAGCCGATGGCGCCCGTCCCCTCGACGGTGATCGTGGGGGCGATTTCGGTCGCCTCTACATCATGCTCCTCGTAGACGTCAGCGCCGTCGGCGACCTCGACCGTCTCTCCGCCGGCCAGATGCACGGAATCGAGCTCATCCATCGCAACGTCCTCGCCGTCAAGCGTGACGGCGTAGCGGTCGCCACCGCCTCGCTCGAGCACGCTATCGTCTACGGCAAGCAGGTCGCCCGCGTCGCACGACTCGTCGAGCCCCTCGTTTTCGATGAGCTGGGTTAGGGTAGCGTTGATGTGGATGCTGGTTTCGGAGCCGTTGAGCGTTACCGTAACGCTGCGGTTGAGGTACCAGATAACACTTGCAACGAAGAAGAGCAGGGCGCAGCCAACAATCATGAAGGCATAGGTGCGCCGTGTGCTATTGCGCCTGTTGTTCTGGGAGCGGCGAGGACCGCGCGCAGCATTGCCACCGCGGCGCTTATGGCCGGCGTTACCGAAGCCTTGAGAATGGTTGAGGTACGTTGCCCCCGGCCTGCGCGCAGAGCGCGCCCTGCCACGGGGCAGCTGATAGCCCGTCGTTTTCTGATTGCGCCGCGGATGCGGTCGCTTGGGCGGGTAGGAAGTGGTGTGATTAAGCAATGGTTTCCTCCCCATGAGCACAGACGCGCGAGTTCTCGAGCGTCCATCGATTTGGTGTTACGAGGAGCGCTTTCCCTTGGCCGACGACGAGCTCGCAGAACCCGATGCCTTTTTGAACTCGTCCTTGAACGCCGAGAACATGCCGCGCGTCTTGCCGAGCTGCTTGCCCAGCGCGCGCGACCCCTTCTCGACCGCAACGGATCCCTTCTCGTCAAGAACCTTGGCCCGCTGCTTGACCTTCACGCCGATCTTTGCGCTCGCTTCGCCTGCCTTCGCCGCAGCGCCACCCGAAAGCTCAAGAGTTGCCGCCTCGTCATCCACGACCATCGCACCATCGCGATAGCCCTTGAGATAGCGCACGGGCATCTCGATCGTGCCGAGCAGCGCGGCGGCTGCCGCACCGCCCGTGAGCGTGAAACTCGTGACCGCGCCCGTCTTAGGGTTGAACGCGGCGTCCGAGCAATAGCCGAGCTTGGTTCCCTGAACGGTCACCACGTCCATGCCGGTCCAGATGATGCAGGTGTCGAGGTCGATGCCTAGGCGCTTGGCAGCGGCGGCATCATAGGAACCCTTCGCGTCGTCCACCGCGATAACGCCTTCATATACGCGAACGGCATCGCGCGCAACGAACCGGTCGGGCTGTTTGATCATCCCCGCCACGTCGGGCGGAGAGACCATAAAGCCAACCACGCTCCTGCCATCGGCAGTGAACACGGGGAAGTGCACCTTTCCCAAGCGCTTAGGGTCACGCGGAGTACCGTCCTTGCGCGTACGCTTGGCCTCAGGCGGGATGCGGTAGATTTTTACGCCTTGGAAATCCTTGGTGCGCATTACGCCTCGGCGGAAGCCTCGTCAGCGTCGACGCCGGGAGCGACCTCAACCTCGACTTCGACCGTGGGCATCGAAGCGGCACCCGCGATGGCGTCGTTCAGGGTCTCGCGAAGCTGATCCATGCGCTCGCGGGCCAGATCGACCTTGGCGCGCAGCTCGTCGGTCTTCGCGTCAACCATGGGACCGAAGTCGCTCACGGCCGCACGAGCCTGCTCGCTGCCCTGCTCGTACATATCACGAGCGCTATCCCAAGCGTCGTTGGCCATATCGGCGGCCATGGCACGGGTCTCGGCGCCGGAACGCGGGGCGACGAGAATGCCGATGATGGTGCCGGCAGCGGCGCCAATCGTGGCGCCGACGATGAAGCTGAAGGCCTTACCCATACGTGTCTTCCCTTCTTATTGACTCCGTCACGTGGACTTCGTGTTCGCCTATTATACCCACCGAACGCGCGGCCCGGCAGAGCATCCGTAAACGTTACGCTTCGCCATCCTGCGCGGCATCGCCGGGCGCTGCGGCGGAGGGCGCATCCTCTTCAGCGTCTGCAGCATCGGCACTTGCCTCGACCTGCTGGCCTTCGCCCGCCTCGAGCTCGGCGTCGGATTCTGCCTCGGCCTCGGTGCCTTCCGCGTCCGCGCCGTCATCCGGCTCGCTCTCGCCGCGCAGGCTCAGCACGAGCTGGCGCAACGCCTCAACCGTACCGGCGAAATCCGGCGCCGTCACATCTGGATGCAAAAACGCCCATTCCATCATGAACGACGCCGAAGACAGCGCGCCGATGGTCAGCGCATCGTCGGGGCAGGAAAGCTCGATCTCAAAGAGCCGCGGGTCCTCCGCAACCGAACGCGTGCGGCCGCTGGAAATATCGCCGGCAAGGCCCGTCTCGTTCATGATCTCGACGGTAAGGTGCTCGAGCAGATGCGCAAGCTCCGTGTCGCCCATGCAGTCTTGGAACTTCTCGCCCGCGTCGCCGAAGCACGCGTGCTGCGCGATCGCCGGGGCAAGGTAGTACACACGCGCCGTGGCCTCGATATCCTCCGAGGTCATGAGCGGCATACCGGGGTTCACGAGCACCCTGGCGCGGGCCTTCGTGTCATCGACCGTGATCTTCATGATGTTGAACAGGCTCGCCATAGCTCTCCGATCCTCTGCCGCAGGTGTCTTGCGCGGCGGGTTGTTCTTCCTGTCATCGTACCGCATCAGGCGCATCGGGTGAGAGAACGCACCATGATAAAACGAACCCGGTTCGTTTTATCACGCTTCGGTTTCGGCATCCTCCGGGGCGTCGCCGCCCTCGGTAGCCTCTTCCGCTGCCGCGGGCTCGGGCTCCTCTGGCGCGATCACGCGAATGAGCGAGATGCGGCGGCCGCGCATAGACTGGACTTTGAAACGGTACCCATCGACCTCGAATATCTCGCCGATATCCGGCACCCCGTCGCAGACATCCATAATCCAGCCGGCGATGGTCTCGTACTCATCGCTCTCCTCGATGGGCCAACCGAGCTCTTCTGCATCGTCGCAGCTAAAGCGACCATCTACGAGCCACTCGCGACGAGAAAGGCGCGTGAGGTACTTGTTGTCGGGGTCGAACTCGTCCTCAATCTCGCCGACGATCTCTTCCACGATGTCCTCGATGGTGATGATGCCGGCCGTTCCGCCATACTCGTCCACCACGACCACGATCTGGTCGTGCGCGGTCTGCATCTCGGAAAGGAGCGGGAGGATGTCCTTGGTGTCCGGAACGAAGGTCACGTCGCGCAGATGCGCGCCCACCGGCTCGCTGCCGCTGCCGCCGAGCGCGATGCCCACAAGATCCTTGATGTGCGCGATACCCACCACGTTGTCGGTGTCTTCGCGATACACCGGCACGCGCGAGAAGCCCGTGCGGCGCATGAGCTCCATGACCTCGTTCACCGTGTCGGTGTCCTCGGCCATCTGCACGTCAACGCGAGGCACCATGACCTCGCGCGCGACCGCGTCACCCAGGTCGAAAATCTCGTGAATCATGCGCTTTTCCTCGTCGAGCAGGGTGTCCTGCTCCGAGACCATGTATTTGATCTCTTCCTCCGAGACGTTCTGGCGGTCGTCGGCGCTCTTGATGCCCAGAAGCGCGCTGATGCCGTTCGCACTTGCCTGCGTGAGCCACACGAGGGGCTTCGCAAGCTTGCGGAACGTGCCGATGGGCCCCGCAACCGCCTTGGCCATGCCCTCAGCGTCCGAAAGACCGATGCGCTTGGGCACGAGCTCGCCGATCACGATAGAAAGATACGACACGATGAGCGTGATGACGATCGGCGAAGCCACCGGCGCTACTGTGGTGAGGGGCGCGATACCGAACGATTCCACCCATGCGGTAAGCGGCTCGGAAAGCGTGTTGGACGAGACGGTTGCGGAGAAGAAGCCGACGAGCGTGATGGCGACCTGGATGGTGGCCAAAAAGTCTGTGGAGTCGGTCGCGAGGTCGAGTGCGCGCGCGGCGCGTTTGTCGCCCTCCTCGGCGTCATGCTCGAGCGAGGCGCGCTTAGCGGTGGTGAGCGCCATCTCGGACATCGAGAAGTAGCCGTTGAGCAGCGTGAGCAAGAGGGTAGCAACGATGGAAATGAATATGCCCATAGGGACGAGTTCGAACCTCCTCGGTTGGGTACGGAATGCAGTGATGCCGGTGCGGAGCCATAGCCATGCGCTCACATTGAACGCGGCTGGCGCGCGCTGCGCGACGCGGCGGGCGGCGGGGCGAGGTTCCGCCGGAAAGGTCAGATCACGAAGAGGATCACCGCCATAAAGATGAAAATGCTTCCCGCGAGCACCCACAGGTGCCACACGCTGTGCATGTAGGGAATCTTCTTCATAAGGTAGAAGGCCGTTCCAATGGTGTAGCACAGGCCGCCCACCACCAGCAGCGCGAGCGCCACCGGGTCGAGCGCCTGCAAGAGCTGCGGCAAACGGAACACCACGAGCCAGCCCATGATGAGATAGATGAGGATGGTCACCCAACGAGGTTGACGCTGGCGGCCGATGATCTCGAACGACACACCGGCGAACGCGAGCGCCCACACCACGACGAACAGCACGATGCCGCCATACGGCGCGAGCGTGATAAGGCAAAACGGCGTATAGCTACCAGCGATGAGCAGGTAGATGCTGCTGTGGTCGATAATGCGGAAAATGCGCTTGGCCGCGGGCACCTGAATGGCATGGTAGAGCGTGGAAGCCAAGTACTCCAGGATGAGCGTCACGCCGAAGACGATTGCCGAGATGATGTGCGTTGGATCGGCTCCGCCGAGGGCCGCCTTCACGATGAGCAGCACGAGCCCGGCGATGGCAAGCAGCACGCCAATGCCGTGCGTGATGGAATTAGCGATCTCTTCGCCGAGCGTGTAGAGAGGCTGCCCGGCCGAGGAACCGTCCTTGTTGTCCTGCGCATACTTGGGGCATGACCGACGACGCTTGCGACACGTGGCGCAAGAATCCGGGGGCGCCGTTGGAGGCACTGCGGAACCACACGCCGCGCCGCCACTCACCGATGCCGAAGAGCTCGGATCAGCTACATCAACGATTTCCGCCGCAGCCGTTGTCGACTGCGGCCGGGGACTGTCACTCGAATCTGCCATACGGGCGATACATCCTCCATAGATAGGGTCTGCATAACTATAGCAGAATGCGGGGGGGCACATATCCCTCGGGAAGACTCTCGACACCTTCCTCCGGCAGACCGCGCCCTGCAAGCATTACCGACAAAGCGTCGCATAACTCGACGGTAAGGCCGAAAATCGGGCTTCACCCCAGAGTTATGCGACGCTTTCGACGTATCCTTGCGCACCGTCAACTCCGCTGCACTGTCAACCTCCGTTGCGCCATCTGCGCGTGACAAAGCGGCGAAGTTGCTCCTGCGCCTGCTGAAACTTCGCAGAAGAAGGCACTTTGATGCCAATCGATGCTGCAATCCCGTTCATCGCCCGATGCATATCCAGCTGCCGAGAAAACTGCACACTCGTGAGTACCTTGATGTCGTATCCCATAAGGGAAAGCACGTTCATGCGCTCGGCATCGTGTCCCCGACGAGCCTTTTTGCTATGTTCATCCCCGTCGTATTCCACGCCCACACCACGCACCGGTGCGAACAGGTCGATTTCGTAATATGGGGCCGACGTGTACCGGGAATAATCCGACGGCACACCAACGCGATGATTCAGCACAATATGGCGATACCCGAGACCGCCCATCGATTTCGGACAGGAAACCATCATTGCCTGCGCCGTCTCCATGGGCGAGCGCGCGCCGTCGTGCACCGAGTTGAGAGCCCGCAGCGCATGTGCGGCGCCTCGCACGCCCCGATAGCGCTCGAGCTGACAACGTAGCTCGTCCCGCGTCAAGCACACAGATCGCTCCGCGTAGTCTCCATCGAGGGGAAGGAAATAGGCTCCGCAAAGTTCATACGCCCACTCGATGAGCTCCATGCTGCCCATCCAAGCCCCCGCTTGCGCGAAGCACAGTGCATCCGACACCGTCACGAGGCCTCTCGCCACCGGGAACACGTCGTTCTCTCCAATCGCACGGCCGAGTGTATGGCAGGCCATGCCGCGCGTCCGCACACGATCTTCCGCAAAGGAGACCATCACGTCGAGCCGAACGAGGTCCCGGTCGGTGATTCCCCAAGTCGATAACGCGCTCCGGATGCGCTGCACGATGGCTGATGCCTTGAGGCCGGATGCCGAGAGGCCGATATCGGGCAGATCGCTCTCCTCGACATACGGGGCCACGCCATAACGCTCGCCGTTTGCCCGCGCTGCTGCACGCAGATGTTCAAAATGCTCCGTTCTCCGGATAAGCGCCGCCGTTCGATGGGAGAGAACTACCGGGATGTCCATGGTCGCCTCCTTGCCCCATGCGCGCCGCGCCTCGCATTGACGACACGCCCAACCGCGGGCCTACCAAAGGCTGCGGACGCACTCCAAACGTTGCCGTGCAGTTCTGTACAGCATAGTCAAAAAAGCGTCGCATAACTCGACGACGAAGCCCGAATTTCGGCCCCATCATTGAGTTATGCGACGCTTTGAGGAACAGGCGGAGACAAGGTAGGCGCGAAGGCGAACCGGATGGACGGGCGGCCCCGCCCGGCGCACACGTGGAGCACGGCCCCAGATAAGCCGAGATGTCCGAACGGTCTGGCCCTTGCCTACTCTTCCTCTTCGCCTACTTCACCTCTATGAGCTCATAGCGGCTCGTACCCAAGCCGATCTTCTCGGCGTGCTCGATCATGCTCCGCCAATTGGTGTCGGGGTGCGTCATGTTGAAGTGATCGTGCTCGCAGCGTTCGGGCACGCCGCCGCCCGCCTCGAGCTTGGCGCGCATGTCCGTGAGCTCGGTATTGGGGAGCGCGGGCGCCGCAAGCGCCATATCGATTGCAGCCTGGTCGATTGCCACGGGGTCAAAGCTCGCGAACATGCCCAGGTCAGGCACGATGGGGGTATCGTTTTCAGGATGGCAATCGCAGTTGGGGCTGATGTCCATGGCGATGGAGATGTGGAAGTTCGGACGATCCTGCACCACGGCCTGCGTGTACTCGGCGATCTTGCAGTTGAGCACATCGACGGCAGCGTCGTACCCGGGGGCGATGGCATCTTGGTTGCACGCGCCGATGCAGCGCCCGCAGCCCACGCAGCGGTCGTGATCGATCTTCGCCACATGCACCGTGCGCGTCTGGCCGTTCGGCAGCTCACGCTCACGCGTATCCTTGAAGCTTACGGCGCCGTGCGCACAGATACGCTCGCAGGCATGGCACCCGATGCACTTCTCCGCCGCGACATCGGGCTTGCCCGCCGCGTGCTGCTCCATCTTGCCCGCGCGGCTGCCGCCACCCATGCCGAGGTTCTTCATGCATCCACCGAAGCCGGCCTGCTCGTGACCCTTAAAATGCGTAAGGCTGATGACGATATCCGCGTCCATGAGTGCGCGGCCGATCTTCGCTTCTTGCACATACTCACCGTTCTTCACCGGAACGAGCACTTCGTCGGTGCCCTTGAGACCGTCGGCGATAATCACCTGGCAGCCCGTCGCATAGGGCGTGAAGCCGTTTTGGTACGCGCAGTCGATGTGCTCGAGCGCGTTTTTGCGACTACCCACGTAGAGCGTGTTGCAGTCCGTAAGAAACGGCTTGCCGCCGAGTTCCTTCACCACATCGGCCACGGCGCGTGCGTAGTTGGGGCGCAGGAAGCTCAGGTTGCCAAGCTCGCCAAAATGCAGCTTGATGGCGACGAACTTGTTCTCGAAGTCAATCTGGTCGATGCCCGCACGGCGGATGAGCCGCTTCAATTTGTCGAGCTGGCTCTCGCGCCCATACGAGCGCAAGTTGGTGAAATAGACCTTAGCGGGCGTGGACTCTGCCATGCGATTCGTCCCCTCTGTCGGCGTTGCAGTGCTCCTATTATCGCCGAAACGCCCGTGCCGGAGCGAGGCGCAGACAGTAAAACGCCCCGAAAGCCAATTGAGTTCCTTGTTGAGTTCCTTGATTTGAGGGCGCTACAGCCTGAGCGCCTCCCGAGCTGCCGCCACGATGCCCTCGACATCATCGGCATCTGGATGCGAAAGCGCCGCGTCAAAGTTGTCGATCATCGCCTGGGCACGCTTATCTTCCGGATTCTTCGCAAGCATGGACTCGTAGCGCGCACGCACGCCAGCGCCCATCTTCCCCTGGCACATGGCGCCGCCCAGGTATTCAACCGAGTCCGAAAGGTGCTTGCGAACGTTGCCCAGGATGCGCTCGAAGTATTCAGGGCTGCCCCCGAACCCCGCCGTGCCGAACAGGAACACGCGCTTTCCTTCAAGCGTCTCAAGAAGAGAGGCCATCTCGGGGGCGCAATCGCCCTTATCGGTCCAAAAGCCCGCAAGCACAGCCTCGGCCGCATCAACCGAAGCGCGGTCCACGGCGGCCGGATCATCCACGAGCATGGCCTCGGAGCCAGCCTTTTCCAACGAATCTACCAGTGCGTTTGCCACCATGCGGGTGTTTCCACCCTTGCTGTTCACCACAACGAGACACTTCATGCCCGCTCCTTTACGCCGCCTCTGAATCGGTATCACCCTACCCCATTCGGCCAGCGCAGAACCACTCAAAAAGCTCGAGGCTCGAATCGGAAGGTTTTCCACACATCGCCGAGCAGGCCGCACCGCAAGAGCGGCAATCCCGCGCTACAGCTCGCGTCCCTCGTAGAGCTTGAGCGAAACGGCGGCAGAGACACCAAGCACCACAACCGTGAACGCTAGGAATATCGCGAAGCACGTCGCCACGCCAACGGGTGTCTCGATGAACCCCAGAAGCGAGGCGATGTTCCCAAAGCTCATGGACCCGTTGTCCAGAATACCCGTTCCGTTGATGATGAGCATGGGCCCCACGAAAAGCAGCACCGTGATCATGGGCAGCCACTGCGTGGTCTTGTTCTGGCCGAACTTGAAGTAGATGGGCGTCTCAATCGACGCGATCAGCGAGCCGAGCGCCATGCAAAACGCGGTGGAGAAAACCGCTCCCAGGAACATGCCCTCGTCAAACGCGATGGCATCCGAGAGGCCGAACGGAAGCTCAACGACACTCCCCAAAGCCAGAATGAGCAGGCAGGCCGCCCAGCCCGCCGCCATGCCCAGGAACCCGAGCGTCACGATGACGCCGTAGCGGCCGAGCACCACATCGCGGCGGCTCACCGGCATGGTCAGCCGGAAGGCGCCCCAGTTGCTCTGCTCGTCGTAAGCGCTCGCCGACATGCAGCCCATCATGAAGAACATCATGGTGAGAATCGCCGGCGCGGCCACTATCGAACCCATGCCCGCCGAAACGAATATCGAGACGAAAAAGCCAACGCCCATGAGCTGTTTGATGTAATCGCGGAAAATCGTCATTTCCATAAGGTACGCGCGCTTCATTTACCGCACACCACCTTTCAGGGTAAGGGAGAGATAGTCGTCGATGGACATCCGGTCGCACGGAACGTTGGGGAAGTTCTCGGCGAAGACAAAGCGATCGGGAACGAGCAGGTCGATGCCATAGTCGTTCTTGCGATAACGCAGCTGGCCCTCGGGGATGATGCCGCTTGCGCAGATGCGCTCGAACTCCGCCACGCGGCAGCGGGCGATGCCCATCTCGTCGGTGATTTCGTCTTTAGCCAAGTCGAAGACGATCCTTCCCTCATCGATGCAAAGCACCCGGTCCGCGATGCGCTCGAGGTCGGAGGTAATGTGGCTCGACATGAGGATGGCACGCCCAGGCTTGGCAACGAAATCGAGCAATCGGTCGAGGAGCTCGTCACGAGCCATGGGGTCGAGACCCGCCGTGGCCTCGTCTAGGATGAGCACGCGGGCATCGTGGCTGAGCGCACAGGCGAGGCTGAGCTTCATGCCCATGCCGCGCGAGAGCTCCTTCACCTGCTTGGTAGCTGCAAGATCGAAATCGTGCGTGAGCTGCTCGAACATGCGAGGATTCCATGAGGCGTACGCATGGGAGAATACGCGCCCCACATCGGCGACGCGAAGGTGCCCGGGCATGGAAATCGTGTCGAAAACCACACCGATGCGCTCCTTCGTCCCGGCGTGCACGGGGCGGGAGAGCTCGTTCGACGGAACGCCGAGGATGGACCCCTCGCCTCCATCGAGGTTGATGAGGCCGAGCAGGGCCTTGATGGTAGTCGACTTGCCGGCGCCGTTCTTGCCAACGAAACCGACGACCTCGCCCTCGCTCACAGAGAGGCTCACGTTATCGAGCGAAAACCCGTCATAGTGCTTGATGATTCCGCGCGCCTCGATGAGCGGGACGTCCTGCGCGGCACCCGGGACCTGCCCCCGGCTTTCGACAATCGTCATCGTACTGTCCTTTCGGTTGACCCTGGGGTCGAGGTGTCAAATTGGGGTCAAATTGGGACTGTCCCGTTTTGACTCACTACATTTGACATTTCGGCCCCGCCATCAGTCCCCGTCTTCGAGCTGCAAGGTGAACATCTCGGTAAGCTCGGTCTTCGAGAGGCCCATGGCGCGGCCGGCATCGACCGCCTGCCCCATGAGCTCCTCCACCTGGCGCAGCTGCTCCTCGCGGATGAGCTCCGCATTGCCTCCGGCGACGAAGCTTCCTTTGCCTTGGACCGTCTCAATGAAGCCATCAGCCTCAAGGTCGGCATAGGCGCGCTTCGTGGTGATGGCGCTCACCCGCAGGCTGTTCGCCAGCGCGCGAATGCTTGGGAGCTGCTCGCCCTCGGCAAGCTCGCCGGAGAGGATCATAGCCTTGATTTGGCCCGTGATCTGCTCGTAGATGGGCTTGCTGCTCGCGTTGGAGATGATGAGTTCCACGAATCCGAATCCTTTCCGTTGCCTGGATGAGCGAGCACGAAACCTCGACGCCGCGCATCCGCAGCGCCCAACGGGGCGTCCCCCGTCAGACAGCAGGCTTGCCGGACGTCTCGGTAAGCCTGTTTGGGCATAGTGTGTATACCCGTTAAGTACAGTATATACACACCTATACACAATGCAAGAAGTTTTTGAATGAACCGGCAACTGGCCGCAAACGCAAGCGCGAAGGCACTGAAGCGCAGGCACCGGGCGCCCGCGAAACGCAGGCACCGGGTGTCTGCGTTTCATCACACGCGAAGGTGAGGCGCGCATGAGACAGATGTACCCGGCACGATTGTCTCACGCCGAGCGGTCCCACTTCGCTTAGGCGTAGGTAAACTGCGAGGTATAAAGCTCGGCGTAGGCACCGCCCGCGGCAAGCAGCTCATCGTGCGTCCCGCGCTCGATAATCTCCCCGTCACGCATTACCAGAATGCAATCGGCATTGCGAATGGTGCTCAACCGATGCGCGACGATAAAGCTCGTCCTTCCTTCCATGAGCTCGTCGAACGCACGCTGAACCTGCAACTCGGTGCGCGTGTCGATGCTCGAGGTGGCCTCGTCGAGCAGAAGGATGGCCGGATCGGTGAGCATCACGCGCGCGATGCACAGCAGCTGACGCTGGCCTTGGCTAAAGGTGCCGCCGTCTTCGGGGATCACCGTGTCGTAGCCCTGCGGCAGAGCGCGGATGAACGAATCGGCTCGCGCTCGCTCCGCCGCCGCAACGACCTCCTCGCGCGTCGCATCGGGCTTGCCGTACGCGATGTTGTCGTGCACCGTGCCCTCGAAGAGCCACGACTCCTGCAGCACCATGCCGAAGGCACGCCGGAGGCTATCGCGCGCGATGCACGAGATGTCTGCACCATCCACGCGTATTTCGCCAGCATCCACATCGTAGAAGCGAAGCAGCAGGTTGATGAGGGTCGTCTTGCCGCAGCCCGTTGGTCCCACCAAGGCGTAACGCTGCCCCGGCTGGGCGTGCACGCAGATATCCCTCAGCAACGGGCGGGTGGGAACGTAGGAGAAGTCCACGTGCGCGAGCTCGACCTCGCCCCGAGCATCCACCAGCTCTATGGCACCGGGAGCATCGGGTTCTTCCTCGGGCGCATCCATGAGCGCAAAAAGGCGTCGCGCCGAGGCAAAGGCGGCCTGAATCTGCGTGATTACGCCGGTGATCTCGTTAAACGGCTTCGTGTACTGGTTGGCATACGAGAGGAAGGTCTGAACGCCGCCCACCGTGAGCGGGGCGGGCCAACCAGTGATAACGCACACGCACCCCATGACCGCTACGATGGCGTAGATCACGTTGTTCACGGCACGCGTTCCCGGATTGGACAGCGAGCTCAGGAACTGAGCGCGCTCGCCGGCAACATAGAGCTCCTGGTTGAGGGCGTCGAACCCCTTGAGTACCTCGTCGCCATGGGCGAACACGTCTACGAGCTTCTGGCATCCCACGAGTTCCTCGACGTACCCGCCGAGCTGCCCTTGGATGCGCTGCTGGTCGATGAAGCTCGAATGGGAGAGCCGCGCGATCGCGGAGGCCACGAGCACCGAGAGCGGCGTCACGAGCACCACGACCACGGCCATGGGAACCGAGATGGAGAGCATGAACGCAAGCGTCCCCGCGATCGTTACCGCTCCGGTAAAGAACTGAGTGAGCCCCTGGAGCAAGCCATCGCCAACTTGATCGGCGTCGTTGACCACGCGACTCATGAGGTCGCCGTGCGCATGGCTGTCGATGAACGAGATGGGCATACGGCCGAGCTTGTCGTTCGCTTGGGTGCGCAAATCGCGCACGGTCTCGTAGGCGAGGCGATTCACACAGTACCCCTGCACCCACTGGAAGGCGGCCGCGCCCACGATGACCACGATGAGCTGCAAGAGGAGAGGCGTGAGCGCGCTGAAGTCCACCCGGCCCGCCGCGATGATGCAGTCGATCCCGCGCCCCACAAGAATGGGCACATAGAGCTGGAGCACGACCGAGATGGCCGAGGCGGCAAATGATAGCAAGAACGAGCCCAGGTGTGGACGAATGCACCCGATGAGCCGGCCGAGCACCTGGCCTGTAGTGAGCGTGCTCTTGAGCGAATCGTCCCGGCCGCTCGGCGCGTCGGGGCCGCCCGAGACGCCACCGGCACCGCCCGAGATACTCGAGGCAACCGTCGCCACCGAGCCCACCGCACCGTACGGGTTAGCCATGGCGCACCTCCTCATGACATGAGACAGTTGTGCCGGGTGAAACTGTCTCATGAGACAGTTGTGCCGGGGGAAACTGTCTCATCCCGGGGGGAACTGTCTCATCCTCGACGCCTTGGGAGGCGCAGATCTCTTGGTAGATAGCACAGGTGCGAACGAGCTCGTCGTGCGTGCCGAGCCCCACCACGTTGCCACGGCGCATGACACAGATGAGGTCCGCGGCGCGCACGCTGGCAACGCGTTGCGAGACCACCACAACGGCCGGGGGCAGCTCCCCAGACGCAGCAGCATCGCGCCCGTACGACGCAAGCGCCACGCGCAAGGCGGCGTCGGTCTTATAGTCGAGCGCGGAGGCCGAATCGTCCAGAATCAGCAGCTTAGGCGCCCCAACGAGCGCTCGTGCGATGGTAAGGCGCTGGCGCTGGCCGCCGGAGAAATTCTTGCCGCCTGCCTCAACCGGGGCATCGAGACCGTCGACCAGCGCGCGAACGAACTCCGCCGCTTGCGCAAGCTCGAGCGCACGCCAAAGATCGTCGTCCGTGGCCTCCGCATCGCGCCAGATGAGGTTGGAGCGGATGGTTCCCGAAACGAGCATGGCCTGCTGGGGCACCATGCCCACGACCTGCCTGAGCTGCTTGAGCTGCCACGCGCGCACATCGCGGCCAAGCACCTCAACCGCCCCTTCCGTCGCGTCGTAGAGCCGCGGGATGAGCGAGACGAGCGTCGACTTGCCCGAACCCGTTCCGCCGATCACGCCGAGCGTCTGTCCCGGCATGAGCGCGAGCGTCGCATCGTGCACGGCGTCCGCAGCCGCACCGGGATAAGCAAAAGAGACGTTGCGCAGGGCAAGCGCGGGGATCCGCTTCGCTCCGCTCGACAGCCCCGCATCCGCCTGCTCCGCCGGGCGCACCTGCTCCGCCGTGTCCGGCAGCCCCGCGCCATCCGCTCGCTCCGCCGCACCCGGCAGCCCCGCCGAGCTCCACAGCTCTACGGGCTCGGCGCCCTCGTCAGTCACGCTCGGCTGGCACGCGAGTACCTCGTTCACGCGTGCGGCCGAGGCGCTCGCCTTGGTAAACACCACCACAAGATTCGCCACGTATACGATAGAAAGCAGCGCTTGGGTCATGTAACTCACAAAGGCCACGACCTGGCCCTGCGTGAGCTCGCCGATGTTCACCTGGATGCCACCCGACCAAAGGATGGCGCAAACAGCGAGGTACATCACCAAAAACGTCACAGGATTGAGCACCGAGGAGAGCCTGCCGACCGCAATGGCGGTAGCAGCTTGATCTTGGGCTGCATCGGCGAGGCGCCGCCGCTCGTGCCCCTCTTTAACAAAGGCGCGCACCACGCGAACGCCCGACAACCCCTCGCGCACGATGAGCGCGATGCGGTCGAGCTTCGCCTGCATACTGCGATAATACGGAATGCATGCCTTCATGACGAACCAGAAGAGACCGCCCACAACGGCCATCGACACCACAAAGATGAGCCCGAGCCGCACGTCGATAGCGAGCGCAGCGACAAGCGAGCCCACGGCCAGAAACGGCCAGCGCATGAGCTGCCGTATGCCGAGCGCGATGGCAAGCTGAACCTGGTTGACGTCGTTGGTGATGCGCGTGGTGAGCGAAGGTGTGCCAAAGCGGTCGAGGTCAGCATGCGAAAGCGCGTTGATGTGCTCGTACAGGCTGTGGCGGATGCTTGTGCCCATGCCCTGCGACGCGCGCGAGGCCATCTTCTGGCAGGCGAGGGCGAAGAGGATGGCAACGGCGGCCATCGCGAGAAGGATTCCGCCGCCCGCGAGCACGGGCTGAACGCTGCGCGTGCCCACGCCCGCGTCGATCATATAGGCCACAATGATGGGCGTGAACAGGTCGAACACGACTTCGATGAGCTTGCAGAGCGGACCGAGAACAAGGTTCGCGCGGTACGAGCCGCCGAAGCGTTTGAGGAGCTTGAACATAGACCGCCTTCGGTCGGGCAATGGATTGCTCAAGCCATGATAGGGCAAGCGGGTTGAGCTCGCAAAACGAAACGGCATGAACTAGTGGGTGCAACAAGGAATTAAGAGGCACACGCCGGAGCGGGACCGAGTGCGGAGGGTCTCGCGAGTGTGCTCTCTATCTAGCAGCGCGCTCCTTGCCCGGCGGGCGTGCTCCCACCTAGTAAGTGCCCCTCTCTCGACAGGCGTGCTCCCTGCCCGACAGCGCTCTCCTTATACAAAAAGCGCCCGTGCGCTCGATGGATCCGGGTGCCCGGCAGAGGCTCCTTATGGCTGCTTCCTCCCGGACCTGACCAGGTTCGGAACATATCGTCACCCGAACCCATCGAGCGCGCTGGGCGCTTGGTCTATGGTACCCGCTTCCACCGCCGCCGTCTAGAAAAACATCGATTAACCCCAACAGATAAGAGATAGCGACACGCCCGCCTCTGCATATTTGGAATTAACGACGCTCATTGCGGCAAATCGTAAGCTGCTCCCTGTTCACCGAGCCGGCTCCGGAACCATCCTCCCGCTCGATGCGGCAAATATGGAGTTACCCCTCCCCTGGCGCTGCAAATCCTGAGTTATCGACAACGCTCCGGCCCCCCGGCGTTGCAGATATGGAGTTATGCTCGGCGAGTGCGGCTGATTCGGAGTTATCGGCAGCTTCCCCTCGCCCAACGTAGCAATTCTGGAGTTAAGGGCTCCCAGCGCTGCAGATCCGGAGTTACGGGTGCCTGTGGAGGCCGATAACTCCGGAACTGCAGCACTCGGCGCGAGTAACTCCGAATCCGCAGCGCTGGAGAATCGAGCTCGATGGGCAAGACTGCTCCAGCGGGCAATCCGCCAAATTCGGCAACCCGTCGTTGCCGGCAGCCACCCACGATGAGCATGGGATGGCCCGAATCCGCCGCCTCGAATTCACCCGCATGCGGCACTGAACATGCCCGGATAAAGAATCGGGAGCCCAGAGCTGCCGACCTTACAGCAGATACGCGCGGATGGCAGCCTCGCCGGCGGCACGGAGGTTGGCTCGTGTCTGGCTGGGGTCGAGAGCATGGGAGAGATCCATCGGCCTACGCACGATGGGCAGAACGAGGTCAACTCCTTGCTCGTACACGGCGTCAAGATCATCGGCTCGACCGCCCACCACAGCAACCACGGGCACACCGGCGGCCCGGGCGCGGCGCGCCACGCCGAGCGGCGCCTTGCCGCCCGCCGTCTGGCCGTCCATCATTCCCTCGCCGGTTACCACTACATCGCAGTCGCGCAGCGCCTCATCGAACCCGGCGCGATCAAGCACCGCATCAATCCCGGGCGTGAGCGTGCCCCCAAGCGCGAGTACCGCCGCGCCCAAACCGCCCGCTGCACCCGCGCCGGGCACACCGGCCAGCGAGCGGAAGCGCGGGGCGGCCACCGCGCGACACGCCGCATCGAGCAGCGCCCCGTAGCGGACCATCCAGCGGTCGTAAGCATCGAGCGCGTCGGGGTCTTGGGCCAGCCCCTTCTGCGGGCCAAAGACACGCAGGGCACCTCGCGATCCCACCAGCGGATTCGTCACATCCGAAAGCGCGATAAGGCGCGCAGGCCCGAGCGCCTGCACCGCCGGCGCCAGATCGATAGAAGCGACCTTCTCAAGTCCCGCGAGACCCGTTGGGATGTCCCGACCGTCCGCATCGAGCAGCCGCGCGCCGAGCGCCTGCAGAAATCCCGCACCACCGTCGTTGGTCGCGCTCCCTCCGAGGCCGAGATAGATGGTTTGCGCGCCGGACGCAATCGCGTCGAGCACCAGCTCACCCACGCCGTAGGTCGTGGCCGCGAGCGCAGCTTGGGGAGTTCGGTCAGAGCTACCGAGGCCCGCGACGACCGCCATCTCGATGAACGCTTCATGGGAAGTGCTGACGGGGCACTCGGTGCCGTGCCCGCTCTCCTCGTGTGCTGCGGAGAATACGTCGCTCGCTTCTGCTGAACGCACGGATTCCGAATCTGCAGCGGAGCCGGCAATCGCTGCTGAAGGCACGTTACCTGCAGCATCGGACAGCAAGTATTCAGCGGAAATAACGTGCCCTAACGCGTCGTGCGCCTGCGCCGCGCGCCTCGTCGTTCCGCCCGATGCCGCGAGCGCCTCCCCCGTCCCTTCTCCTCCGTCTCCGATAGGCATAGCCGTCACCCGCGCATTCGGGCACGCATGGAGAATGCCCTCGGTCACCCATGCTTCTGCCTGAGCGCTCGTGGCGGAACCTTTGAAGGAGTCGATTGCCAGGAGCACACGGGGAGAGGGGCCCAACAAAGCGGCAGCGCGCGCACCGTCCGTGGCGCGGGAAGCGGAGCCTGGATGGGCAGCGGTACGCGCATCGTCCGCGGCAAGGCCGGTCGCGCCGTCCGCAGCAAGGCCGCTCTCGTCGCCCGCAGCAGCATGAGCACCTTCGGCGCGCGGCGCCGTCGCAGCCGCTGCATCTCGCCCACGGCACTGAGTCAGCATAGAGCCGTTTCGAGAACGCAAGACCTCGTCTCGTTTCGAGTCGTGCGCGTCGTTCGCACGCCCCTCACCCCGAAGCTCGGCAAAAAAAGCCTTGAGCACACCTGCGCACTCGTTGGAAAGCACCCCCGCCGTCACCGCAAACGCATGGTTGAGCCGTCGGTCGGAATTCAACTGGTAAAGCGACCCAAGCGCGCCGGCCTTGGGGTCGGCCGCGCCGTAAACGCAGCGGGTCACGCGCGCGTTCACCATAAGACCCGCACACATAACGCAGGGTTCGAGGGTCACGTACACCGTGCAGCCCGTGAGCCGCCAACGTCCGAGCGCGCGGGCTGCCGCGACCATCGCCGAGAACTCTGCATGCGCAGAAGGGTCTTCGTCCAGCTCACGACGGTTGTGCGCCCGGGCGATAATCTCGCCTTCGTAGACCACAACAGCCCCGATGGGCACCTCGCCTTCTGCCGCTGCCGCATGCGCCTCGACCAGCGCCTCGCGCATGAAGCGTTCGTCGAGCCCGCCCAGAGACATGTCGATATTCCGCTCGTCGCCCACAGCCGCCCCTCTTTCTCACGCCGGTCGGTATTCGATGCTATTATTACCTACCACGGAGAGATGGCAGAGCGGTTGAATGCGGCGGTCTTGAAAACCGTTGGGCGCGTGAGCGCCTCGAGGGTTCGAATCCCTCTCTCTCCGCCATGGTGAATGCCAAGCCTGCGTTCCTTTGGGATGCGGGCTTTTTTCTGCAGCGGATGAGGAATTCGAACCCTGTGAAGGTGCGGAACTGAGGAAACGCGGAGCGTTTTCCAGCGAAGCACGCATGACCGCGCGAGCGGCCGCAGCGGACGGCGGCGTGAAGCGGCGCCCCGAACCCCCCTCTCAGCCATAGACGCTCGTAGCCCGTGCCGGTCACCCGGCTCGGGCTTTTTTCTGCAACGAGCGAGAGATTCGAACCCACACAGCGCCTCACCCAAAACGTGTACACGAGCGTCAAAATCTAGCCGAAAAACGGCGATTCGTGACGCTCGTGTACACGTTTTACGCATCAGGGGGGTGCATTGATGTGGGCTCGAGGCATATAAGCCCGAAGCGCGGGCGAAGCGGTGCGCCGCACGCGCCCCATGTACGCGAGCGAGCGCAGCGGCGCACACGCCACTCAAATGCACGCGAGCGAGCGCAGCGATGCTCGCCCAAAGCCGCTACGACCCTCTCCCGCCCCAGCAAGGCCGTAAACGCAGGAGGCCCCGCTTCCCCTTGTTCCGTAATCCGCAGCGCGCAGCGCGAGGACATCGGAACAAGAGAAAGCAGGGCCTCCGCCGGGAGTAAACGACCTATGCGACCTTAACGATCCAGCCCTCGGGGCCCTCGATCTCGCCAGCCTGAATACCGGTGAGCGTCTCACGCAGCTTCTGCATAACCGGGCCCACGTGCTCCATGCCGCCCTCGCCAAAGACGATCTCTTCGTCGCCGTTCACGACCTTGCCCACCGGGCTGATGACGGCGGCCGTGCCGCACATGCCGCATTCGACGAACGCGCCCGCTTGGACCTCGGCAAACTCGACCGGGCGCTCCACCACGGTCATACCGAGCATATCGCGCGCGACCGTAACGAGGCTGCGGCGCGTGATGGACGGCAGAATGGAGTCGGTGTGGCTCTGCGGCACCACGAGCGTGCCGTCCTGGTCAACGAAGAGGAAGTTGGCGCCGCCGGACTCCTCAACATAGGTGTGAGTCATGGGGTCGAGGAACATGTTGTCGGCGAAGCCCTCGGCATGTGCCTGGACGCTGGGATACAAGCTCATGGCGTAGTTGAGGCCGGCCTTGATGGCGCCGGTGCCATGGGGCGCTGCGCGATCGTATTCGGGAACCTTCACGGCCACGGGCTTAACGCCACCGGAATAATACGGGCCCACGGGCGTCACGAGGATGCGGAACTGGTACTCATCTGCCGGCGCAACGCCGATGACCTCGCCCGTTGCCACCATGAACGGACGAACGTAGAGCGTAGCGCCCGAGCCGAACGGCGGCACCCACGCCTCGTTGGCCTTGACGACCATCTTAACGGCCTCGATAAACTTGTCCTCCGGGAAGGGCGGCATCACGATGCGGCGGGCGGAGTCGGCCATACGGGAGGCGTTGAGGTCCGGGCGGAAGCAGACGATGTCGCCGTCTTTGGTGGTATAGGCCTTGAGACCCTCGAAGACCTCCTGGCAGTAATGGAAGATGCCCGCGCACTCGGAGAGTGTGAGCGTGTGATCGGTGGTGAGGCCGCCCTCCTCCCAAGCGCCGTCCTTGTAGTTACAGACGTAGCTGTAGTCCGTGGGCTGATAGGCGAAGCCGAGGCTACCCCAGTCGATATCCTTCTTCTCTGCTGCCATGGGTGCTCCCCTCGTATCGATACGTTGAACCGTGCGCAAACGCAGAGCGCAATCGCGTGCCCTTTATGGTACTCCGTTCACACGCGTCACCGAGAGGTTTCTTGCTTATGAGCGATTTGTTAACGGATGGCGCAGCGAGGGGCGCGGGCCTGGGGGTGATTTGTTAACGGATAACGCAACGAGGGGAGTGGATCTGGGAGCCATTTGTTAACGGATGGCGCGGACCTGGGGGCCATCTGTTAACGGACGCCGCGGCAAGAGAGCATGTGCCCTAGGAAAACACCCAGCTTTTGGAGAAGCACTTCCCCTCGCATGAGGTCACCTCGTGAAGGGCGCTGGCCCCGTTTCTTAATCCTAGTAATTCGCTATACTTAACCGAAAACGCTCGGGCGCTCAGGCTTCACGCCGCCCGCCCCGAGCCGCCGGTCGAGCATGGGACAGGCTCTGCCGCAGTCGCCCCATCTCGCCCGCACGCCCGCCATCATGCCAAAAGGGGCAGCCATGAGCTTTATCGACACCATTCGCGAAGATATCGGCACCGTCAAGACGCACGACCCCGCCGCCCAAAGCGACTTCGTGATCTTCCTCTCCTACCCCGGCCTTCATGCCAAGTGGATGCACACGCCCGAGCACTGGCTGTGGAACCACGGGGCACGCGGCCCCGCGCGCGTGCTGAGCCAGGTCACGCGCTTTTTCACCGGCGTCGAGATTCACCCCGCAGCGCAGTTAGGGCGTCGTTTCTTCATCGACCACGCCATGGGCGTCGTCATCGGCGAGACCACCGTGGTGGGCGATGACTGCGTGCTCTACCAGGGCGTCACGCTTGGCGGAACGGGCAAGGAGTGCGGCAAGCGCCACCCGACGCTTGGCAACAACGTCACGGTGGGCGCCGGCGCCAAGGTTCTCGGCAACATCCAGATCGGCGACAACGTCAAGGTGGGCGGTAATTCCGTCGTGGTAAAAGACGTGCCCGAGAACTGCACCGTCGTAGGCATTCCCGGCCGCGTGGTGCGGCGCAACGGCTGCCGCATCGTCGAGGAGACCTATAACCGCGACAAGCACCGCGAGAACATGCCCGACCCGGTCGAGGAGCAGTCGCGCCTGAACCGCGAGGGCATTCGCAAGAACCATCGGCGCATCAGCGAGCTTGAGCAGCAGGTGGCCGACATGGAACGCCAGCTCGCCGAGCTTACCGAGCTTGTCAATCAGTTCGTTCAGCAACAGCAGAAGAGATAGAGACGGTCGGGCCGGTTCCCATCCGACATGAAAATGGCCCAGCTGGGACGCAGTAAAAAAAGTTCGAGGCTCGAGTCGGAAGATTTTTCGCGACCCACCGAGTAAGCGCCTCGCTCACATTGGCGCGACCTGCGGTTTTGGCAACGCGTAAGCGGGGTCTACTCGGCTTGTCCGCAAAAACCTTCCGACTCGAGCCTCGAACTTCTCCGCAACGTTCAAAAACGCCCAAAACAGCAGGGCCGGCCCCAAGGCCAGCCCCAAAACCCGCGAAAATCCCTACGAGGAGCTCTTGCTAGCTGCGCTCGGCGAGGTTGATGCCGTTCGCCCAGCCCCAGCGCGGGGTCACCGTCGTGCCGTAGAAGCTGATCCAGTAGTCGAGGTTCTGCGTCTCGATGTTGCCCACGTTATGCATGACCCTGTTATCGCCAATGTAGATGCCAATGTGCCCGTAGATGCGCCCGGCCGAGGTATGGCTGTGCGTTGACACGGCAATGAGCATGCCCACCTGCAAGTTCGCCTTGCTCGAACTTATGCACCAGGCGTTATACATGTCGTTCGCGTTGCCTCGCACGCGGCTAAAGCCCGCGTTCTGCATCACCTGGGAGACCCACAGCGCACAATAGCCGCTACCCGGAGACGGCGTGTAGTAGCACGAGTTAACGACGCGCTTCTGCGCCCCGCTCGCCGCGCTGTAATCCTGACCGCTTCCGCGCTCGGGCAGAACCGGCGGATTGGGGTTCTGCGACGCCGCGGCCTCCTGGCGCCTGCGCTCCTCCTCGGCCTCGGCCTGTGCGGCGGCGAGAATCTCCGCATCGCGCTGAGCGATGAGATCTTTGACCTCGCTATCGAGGTTGTTCAGAAGCTCCTGTGTCTCCTGCTGCTTGGCCTGCATCTGCGACAGCTGATCGGCCTGCTGGGTCTTGAGCTCCTCGAGCTGGGCCTTCTGCTCCTCGAGCTGGGCCTTCTGCTCCTCGAGCTGCGACTGAATCTGCTCAATCTGCGCGATGACGGCGCGGTCCTGCTCGTTCACCTTCTCGAGGTAGTACGCGTTCGAGATAAGGTCGTCGAGCGTCGTGGCCGAGAGCAGCACCGAGAGCGCCTCGTTGCCGCCCGTTTTGTAGTTCGTCGCAACACGGTCGGAAAGCAGCGCCTGGTTCTCTTCCAGCTCTTCTTGCTTTTCCTCAATTTGCTGCTCGGTATCTACGATCTGCTGCTCGACATCCTCGATCTGGCTGAGCGTCTCATCTTGCTGCTTGCTGAGCTCCTGATACTGGGTCGAGATTTCGTCGAGCTGCGCCTGGACCTCGTCGTACTTCGCCTGCGCATCGCTCAAGGCGTCGAGCGTCTCCTGCGTGGCCTGGGGCGTAGCGAACGCGCGCACCGGATTGGCGAAGAGCGTCGCCGCGCCCGCCATGGCGAGCATGGCCTTGAGAGCGGAACGCCGCGAGACGGCAGCCGCTTCGCCGCGTGCCGCACGGCCTCTATCGCCTGATGCAGGGGTGTCCGTCGCCTGACATTGGCCACTCTGAGCGGTGGCTGATGGATGAAGTTGCGCCCCGTCTGCGCAAGACGAGGATGCGTGATCGTGGTGTGACATACGTGCTCCGATGTAAGTGTGTTTATATGTCGCCCTCCGCATAAGGATAGCGCATTCCGTCGCGCTCCGGGGCCCGAGTGGGATATTCATCGCTCCTCCCATGCGACGCAACTCGCCCTTCATGCAACGGCTATACTTTTGGAAGCACATCGCGCACCAAAGCAGGAGCAGCGCGTTCAGGCAAACCCAACGTGAGGAGCTTTCATGGCACAGACACTTGCACCCCAGGATACCTGCGTTCTCGTTACCGGCGGAGCTGGGTTCATCGGCTCCCACACCGTGGTCGAGCTGCTTCAGCGCAACTACAAGGTGGTCGTGGTTGACAACTTCTACAACGCGAGCCCCGTTGCCCTCGACCGCGTGCGCGAGATCGCTGGGCCCCAGGCCGCCGAAAACCTTGTCTTCTACGAGGCAGACGTGAATGATCGTGACGCCCTCACCAAGATCTTCGACGCCGAGCAGCCCTCTCGCGTCATCCACTTTGCCGGCTACAAGGCCGTGGGTGAAAGCGTGCAGAAGCCCATCGAGTACTACCAGAACAACATCGGCAACACGCTCACCCTTGTTGATGTCATGCGCGAGCACGGCTGCAAGGACATCATCTTCTCAAGCTCGTCGACCGTCTACGGCGACCCGGACAACCCGCCCGTGACCGAGCAGGACCCCAAGAAGCCCGCCACCAACCCCTACGGCTGGACCAAGTGGATGATCGAGCAGATCCTCATGGACCTGCACACCGCCGACCCGGAGTGGAACGTCGTGCTGCTGCGCTACTTCAACCCCATCGGAGCGCACCCCTCGGGCCTCATCGGCGAGGACCCCAAGGGCATCCCCAACAACCTCGTGCCCTACGTGGCGCAGGTGGCCGTGGGCAAGCGCCCGTTCGTGCAGGTCTTCGGCGACGACTATCCCACACCCGATGGCACCGGCGTGCGCGACTACATCCATGTGGTCGACCTCGCCTGCGGCCATGTCGCAGCGCTTGAATGGATGAACGGCCGCTCCGAGGTGGGCATCTTCAACCTGGGCACGGGCACCGGATCCTCTGTGCTGGACGTGATCCACGCCTTCGAGAAGGCCTGCGGCAAGGAGCTGCCGTACCAGATCTGCCCGCGCCGCGCCGGCGACATTGCAGCCAACTGGTGCGATGCCACCAAGGCTGAGCAGGAGATGGGCTGGAAGGCGCAGTACAACATCGACGACATGTGCCGCGACTCCTGGAACTGGCAGTCCAAGAATCCCGACGGCTTCGCCACTGCCCAATAAGTCATATGGGGACGGGGTTGTTTTGACTCAATGAGTCAAAACAACCCCGTCCCATTTTGCACCCCATTTTGCACCACGAATGAAAGCTTGCACCATGGCCAACGCCTTCGCCGCATACCTCGCCGAGCACCACCATGATCTGGACGCGTATCTGGATTCGTTCTTTACGGAACAAACCCAGCATGCAGACCTTGAGCGCTACCTGTACGCACCGCTCGCCGCCTTTTCTGCCAACGGCGGCAAGCGGCATCGCCCCCTCATCTGCATGCTCGCGGCACGCGCCGTGGGCGGTGATCCCGCTCGCGCCCGAAGCGCCGCGGCGGCGATCGAGCACTTCCAGAGCGCGGCCCTCATTCACGACGATATCGCCGACAAAGGCCAGCTGCGGCGCGGCAAGCCCTGCATGTACCTCACGGAAGGCGTGGGCCGCGCCATTAACTGCGGCGACTACGACATCACGCTTTCCACCGACGCAGTGCTCCGCGACGAAGCGCTCGACGCTCCCCTCAAGCTCCGCGTACTCGGCGAGCTGACCGCCATGATGCAGCGAACCGTCGAAGGGCAGGCACTCGACCTGGGCTGGGTGCAAAACGAGCGCTTCGACCTCACGGTTCAGGATTACCTCACCATGGCAACGCTCAAGACCGCGCACTACAGCGGCGCCGTGCCGCTCGCGGTAGGAGCGATGGTGGGTGGAGGAAGTGAGCAGCAGGTAGAAGCTTTGCGCAGCTTTGGCTTGGCAACCGGCCTGGCTTTCCAGATCCAAGACGACCTTTTGAACCTTGTAGGGGATGCGGGCGACAAGGATTTCCGCAACGACATCACCGAGGGCAAGCGAACCCTTGTAGCCGTTCATGCCTTGGAGCACGCCGAATCCGAGACCCGGCGCGAGCTTGTTGAAATCTTGCGCAGCGGCACCCAAGACGCCGCCCTACTCGAACGCGCTGTGGAAATCTTCGACGAGACGGGCTCGATCGCCTTTGCCCACGACTATGCCCTCCACCTGACCGAACGGTCCAAGGAGGAGCTCTCTGGCATCGAGCTCGAAAACGACTGCCGCGAGCTGCTCCTTTCCATGGCCGATTTCTTCGTCGAACGCCTCAGCTAGCGCGTGGGGGCGCGTGGGATACGCGGATCGCATGGGGTGTCGATGCCCCATGCGGCCTACGCGACGGAGGATGAATCGCGCACACCTGGTGTCTGCGTTTCATTTCTGAGCAGACGGACCGCTCGAGTTTCCGCGACCTGCACCTTGACGATTCAACACCGGGTGCCTGCGTTTCATGCTTAGCGCAGGCGCCGGCTCACGAGAACGCCCACAAGCGCTAGCACCACTGCGACTGCCAGCGAGATGCCCGTAACCAGATAATTGCCCGAGCCAAAGGACGATGCCGCAACCGTCGACGTGACGATCGAGGGGATGCGACCCACCGTGGTGATGAGCAGGACCGGAAGAAACCGCGCTCGGGTAAGGCCGGCGAAGTACGTGAGGAAATCCTTGGGCGTGCCCGGAATCAGGAAAACGATGAACATAACAAGCTCGAGCCGGCGCTCGTCGCGCAGCCACGAGAAGCGGTCGAGCATCGAGCGGTCGAAGAAGAGCCCCACGACGCGCCAACCCCAGCGATGGACGGCCCAGTATACCAGGCTTGTTGCGAGCGCACTCGCCACCAGGCAAAGCGCCGTGCCCTCCCAGAAACCGAAGGCATAGCCGCTCGCAAGCTCGATGGGCTCACCCGGAAGGAACGCGAGCACTACCTGGATCATATTGATACCGATCATCGCAAGGCGGCTCAGCACGCCCCATTGGTCCACGAAGGCGCGCACCGCCCGGGCATCCATGAGCCACGCGACAGCACCGGGCACGTAGCGCCAGCAGGCAATGCCGAGCAACGCACCCACGACAACCAGCACCGCAATCGCGATGACCCGTTTGCGCCGAAGAGCCGCAGGACCTCCCGCCTCAAGCTCCGCTGCCGCGCGAGCGGATCCAGGCGCCTGCGGGATGCCCGGCGCACGATTCTCCACCTGCTCCATCATCGGTTCTCCTCGTTCGTATCCACGGCGAACGTAGCCGTCACACAGGCACCGCCGCCCTCAAGATTTCCCAGCTCAACTGCACCACCGTGCAAGCGCGCGAGCGTGCGCGCGATGTTGAGCCCCAAGCCGAAATGCTCGGCCGATTTGGCCTCGCTGTAGAAAGGATCGCACCCGTGGTGCAGCGCCTCCACCGTGAACCCGCGGCCATCGTCTGTGACCACAAGCTCTAGGCGCACGTCGTTGCGCGATTCCGCGGGGAGCGAGCCCCGCTCGGACTGCAGCAGGTCAACGCTCACCGCCACCTTCGAACGCGCATGGTCGCAGGCATTGCCCAGCAGATTGCCCAGCACCTCCTCAACCAATTGCATATCGATGGAGAGGGGCTCGGGGCACGACTCGGCAGCGCGTTCGGCATCCGGCACGACGACGTGCCCGTCACCCGCCCCGGCGACACTCCCGGCATCCGGCACGGCAACGCTCCCGTCACCCGCCCCGGCAGCGCGCATGCCGTCGCCCAACGAGAAGAGCAGCTTGCAGCCGTTCCCGCGCGTGGCAACATAGCCCGCCGCCTGGCGCTCGAGAACGCGGGCAACATCGGATGGAGCGCATGCCGACCGCATGACCTCGCGGTCTTCCAGCTTGGTAACACGGCTCATGAGCTGCGCGTAAGATTCCAGGCGATCGGCTTGGCCGGAAAGCGTGTCGAGCGTCTTGCGCACGTCCTCCCCACTTCCCGCACGACTGGCCTTCATGCGCGCCATTTCGAGCGTTCCCTTGAGCACCGTCACCGGCGTGCGCAGATCGTGCGCGAACGCGGCGTTAAGACGCCTGCGGTCCTCGGCCGTGCGCCATAGCTCGCGCTGGGTGGCGAGCAGCGAAGACCGCATGCCCTCCATCGCCGCTCCGAGGCGCCCCAGCTCGCGCCCGCGCACAGCGCCAATCTGAAAGTCGAGGTCCTGCCGTGCAATGCGGTCGGCCGCCGCCTCCAGCACGGAAAGCGGGCCCCCGATGTGGCGCCGATAAAACCGGCGGAACAGCAGCACCGCGAGGCCTCCAAAGGCAACGATGGGCACCCCCACGCCCGCCACCAGTCGCAGCGTCCAGTCAATCCAGGTGAGGTAACTCGCCTCGTCGAGCGACACGTAGTAAGCGACATTCGAGAGCACAACATCTTCGCCAAGGTTCGTGTTCGCGAACTCCTCAACCGTTTGCAAGCGCTCGGCACGCTCGCGTGTGTCGTACGCGGGAAGGTCGCTCACGCTCACCGTGGCCTCAGGATCGTATGGAGTGCCATCGGTCTGAAGGTAATCGTCCTCGGTATAGTTTCCGCCCCAATCGGACACACGGTACGAGGGATCGCTGCGAAGAAGCTCCATCGTCGCGTCCACAACCTGCATGTCGCGATTCCAGCCTCCGGCCACGACACCCGCGGACGAATAGCCCTGCGCCGAGTTGGTGAACGCAACGAACACGACCTGCTCGTAGAAATCCTGCAGGTATACGGGCGTCGCTCGCAACAGCTCATCGGTCTGCGCGTCGTAGATGTACGGCCCCGCGTTCACCTCGACATGCTCCGACCGGTGCTCCTCCAACACCCGGTAGTACACCTCCATAAGCGCGTCGATAGCAATGAGCGTCACCGCGCTGGCCGCCACGAGCCACACGAGCGCATACACGAAAAACGCCCGCATGATCGAGGGGTTGCGCCACCAAGCTCGCAGCCGGTCGCGCAGGCGGCGAAGACGGCCTCCGCGCTGCGAATCACCGGCGGCAGAAGCCGTTGCCTGCTCTGCATGGCACTGTTCCCGCAGCCTATCGTCTTGTTTTCCGCTCATCGCGCAGCCCACCTATAGCCAACGCCCCACACCGTCTCGATGACTTCGCCATCCACTCCCGCCTCCGCAAACTTCTTGCGCACTCGACGAACATGCTCGCGAACGATGGATGGGTCGCCCGTTGCGCCCCACCCCCATACCTGCTCGTAGATGTGCAAGCGGTCATACACGCGCCCCGGGTTCTTGCTCAGCAGCGCGATGATGTCGAACTCCGTGCGCGTGAGGTCAAGCGAGATGCGAGCATCCCGGGCCGAGACCTCGACCGTACGCTCTGCATAATCGATCGTGAGGTCATGGTAAATGCGAGCGCTCTGCGGCCTCGACGCGTCGCGCCGCGCCTCACGCGCCAGATGCGCACGCACGCGGCCGCCCAGCACCTCGAGCGAGAACGGCTTGAGCACGTAATCGTCGGCGCCGGCAGCGAACCCGTCGAGCTGGTCGACGTCCTCCACGCGCGCCGTAAGGAAAATGATCGGGCAGCTAAGGTGCTCGCGAATACGGCGGCAGAGCTCGAACCCGTCCATGCCGGGCATGTTCACGTCAAGCAAGGCGAGGTCGATCCCGGCGTGCTCCTCCGTCAAGCTGCGGTTGACCGCATGAAGCGCCTCCTCGGCGTTTTGCGCGCACACGGTTTCATACCCTTCCATGCGGAAGAACTCCTCAAGCATCTGCACGATCGAAAGCTCATCGTCCACGATAAGCAGTCGCTGCTCTTGCCCCATTCCCATCAACCCCACATCGAACTCACTGCATCCGGATGCCGGAACCCCTGTCTTGCCAGCGCGCCCAAGGGGCTCGCCACCTTTTCCGCCGCCGTCGTGCTAGGCCGCGGGTTTTTGCCCGCACGCCGTCGCACTTGGCCGCTGCCCGAACACAAGCGACCGAAGCACCCGCCGTGTCGCCGGGGTTTCCACTATCATCATGCCAAGTAAATGTCGACAATCCATCTACCATTCCGATGTTTTTCAGGCGGAAGCACGCCCGCGGGCAGCGATGCGCGCAACTTGATAGACTATACAAAGAAGATGAACCAATAAAACCACGCCGCAACGCCGGCGTAGGGCAAGCATATAGAAAGAAGCAGCATGGAAGCAATCACCTCGGGCATGCAGGGACCGGCCGTCGAAGACGTGCAGGCGCGCCTCACCCGCTTGGGCTATACCATAGATGCCGCAGAGCTTGAGGCTCAGGAGTTCGGCCCCGCCACCGCAAAAGCGGTTCAGGAGTTCCGCGCGAACATGCAACTCGATGCGGGAGATACCGTGGATACCGCATGCTGGAGCTCCCTCGTCGACGCCTCGTACGCGCTCGGCGACCGCACCCTCTACCTGCGCCTTCCCAACTTCCATGGAGCCGATGTTATGGAGCTCCAGCACGCGCTCAACACCCTGGGCTTCTCGTGCGGGCGCGCAGACGGCTCGTTCGGCCCGCACACCGAGGCGGCCCTCCAGCAATTCCAGGAGAACGTAGGGCTCTTTGCCGACGGCATGGCCTTCCAGGACACCTTCAACTACATTCACCGGCTGCGCCACGTGTGGGAGGGCAAACCACCCGTCGTAGACGCCGAGGAGCGCACCGGTTTCGCGCGCGCAGCGAGCGTGCTCGAGCGCAACCGAATCGCCGTCATGGGCGTGGATCCCATCGCGCGCAACGTCGCGTCGCGCATGTGGAACATCGCCACTGCGACGACGGACGGCAGCGGCATGCAGCTGTGCGACAGCGAAGCGCCCGACGACGTCGATATGATTTTCGAGCTCGCGAGCTCGGAGCTTCCCGAAGATGCCGCACCGCGCGCGACCATCGTGCTGGCAGACTGCCCCAATGTATCGCGGCGCATTCGCACCGCGCTCGCTGCTTCCACCACGCGGCCAACGCTCATTCGATTTGAGCTTACGGGAATCACGAGATACGGATCGTTCACCTCAAGCGACACACAGGCGCTTGCCGTGCAACTGCTCGACGGCGTTTGCGATGCGCTGAGCGATTAGGTACACTGAGTGGGCCGAGCGCACCTTTGGAGCGTCGGCTATGCTTTGGGGCATCGTCCAGCGGCAGGACCCCGGTTTTTGGTGCCGGTTACGGGGGTTCGAATCCCTCTGCCCCAGCCATAAGAAATAGCAGGTCAGACATGGAATACGGTCTGGCCTCTTTTCTTTTCATAGGTTCTATTCATCAAGATTCGAGAGCGGCTCACCTGTTCATGCTCCCTTTGCTGTAAAGCACAACGTAAGGGTTCACTACGCCGTCAACACAGCCTGCAAGATGGGCGCTCATCTCCTCTGGAAGCGCGACGCGCGACGCGCCTTCCTCGCTCGGCGCGCTCTCCCCATGCCATGCGCCCTTCTCGTGCGGCGCACTCGCTCCGCCGCTGGCATCTGCAGAGGCTCCCGCCGATGCAAGCACGCGCATATCCTCGGACGAAGCCTCAACCTGCAAGGACCCCTCAATCAAGCGCGCCCGAACCTGATGAAGCCCGTGCTCAAGCAGATAGTCCTCGCAAGCGCGCACGGCGGCGAGCTTCTGCTCTGTAAGCGGCTCGCCGCACGGGATGCGCGTCGCCAGGCATGCGCCGGCCGGCATGTCCCACACCGGGATGCCCCATTCACGCAGCAGCGCACGTTCCTCATCCTTGTGCCAGCCAGTCTCTAGAAGCGGGGAACGCACCCCAAGCTCCTCGAGGGCGCGCATGCCAGGCCGATAATCGCCCGCATCGTCCGCGTTGCTACCATCCACGACTACCTCGATGCCCCGCGCCTGCGCCTCGGCCAAGATTGCCGAAAAACCAGCCCGCTTACAGTAATAGCAGCGGTTCTCGTCGTTTCGAACAACGTTTTCCAAAGAGAAGGGATCGAGGGGAACCGAGATGAGCGGTAGCCCGAACGCCGACTGACCAGATTCTGCAGCCCGCTCAACCGACACCAGCTCAGGCGTTGCCGAAAACGGAGTCTCGATATGCATGAGCACCGCTCGACTCGGCGCCGCTCGCGCGCAAACCGCAGCCAAAAAGGTGCTGTCGACACCCCCGGAATATCCGACGGCAACCGATTTCCAAGAATCAAGCAGCTCTTCGAGCGCCTGCAGCTTTTCCCGCGTTTCGCGTTCCACGTCATCCTCCGACTTCTTCGCGGTTTCCGGTCCCTCTTGTACCCATCGCAGGCCGGCTCTGGCACAATAATGTGGTCATCTCGTCGACGGTCCGCTGGCCCGTCACATCGGCTCGCCCATGTAATCGATGCTGACCCGCCACACGATCGTAGCAGCACGCTCGCGCTGCCGCCGCTGGCCTAGCCAAACATTCGCAGCGATAGAGCATGAACCTTCAAGAAGGGAACCCCTATGATTAAAGCGGTGCTTTTCGATCTTGACGGCACCCTCGTTGACACCGAGCTGCTCAGTGCGCGCGCATGGCTGGCATCTGGCGAACGCCTGGGTCTCGATGTGAGCGAAGAGCTGATCAAAAGCTTCGTAGGACGCACGGCCGATGCCGTTACCAACATGCTCGTCGAACACCTGGGAATTACCGAAGCAACTGCCCAGGAGCTCTTTTCGCTCCATCGTAGCATCAAAGAAGAGCTCATGGAAAACGAGCTCGCAGCCAAGCCCTTTGCCGTGAAGGCGCTCTCCGTGCTCAAGGATCATGGCTTCGCGCTGGGACTCGCCACCTCGTCGTATCGTCCGGTTGCGGAGCGTGAGCTCGAACCGTTCGGCATGCAGGCGTATTTTGACAGCATCACCTGTGGCGATGAGATTGAGCACGGCAAACCGGCCCCCGATATCTACCTGCTCGCCGCCGAACGCCTCGGCATGCGGCCCGAGGAGTGCGCAGTCGTCGAGGACTCCCCCAACGGGGTTCGCGCAGGAGCCGCAGCTGGCATGTCGGTCTTCTTGGTGCCGGATACGATTGAGCCCACGCCCGAGATTCGATCGATGTGCGTCGATGTGCTCGGCTCGCTCGATGAGCTCGCGGGCGCGATTAGACTGCGCAACGAGGAGATTGCGTAACGCCGGACCCGCAAAAGCCGCTAAAGATACGAGCCCATGTCGAGTTCGGCAAACGCGCGTACCGCTCCGAGCCCGGAAAGCTCCGACCTATGCGCCGCCCCCTGCCCGACCGTGCTCGCTCGCTCCAGCAAAAAGGGCCGAACGAGCTCATGCGTGGCCTCGCCGCGCAGCACGGCAGAAGGTCTCACCGCAACCCGGCTTGCGCCGCTGATGGTATCTGCGCTGGGGGCGCTGCCCAAACCCTGGCTGCCCCGCGCACCCTCCGTGCCGCGGGTGGCACCCACACCCTGGGTGCCACTTACTCCCCGGGCGCCACCCGTGCCGTGGGCTTCGGCCGCACCGCGGGCACTCCCCCCGCCATTCCGGATGCCGATCGCGCTGCCCTGAGCCCCGACCACACCGCTCCGGCCGTTCTCCTCTTCCATAGCCGCGATTTGGCCCACGAGCATTTGGACCCCTTTGCGGCCAATCTCGTATCCAGCAGGCGAACAGGTGGTCAGCGGCACCGCCCCTCCCCAGGCAAGGGGATTTCCATCGCACCCCGCTACCATGATGTCGCCCGGCACATCGCACCCTGCCGCCTGGACACCCTGGATGGCTCCCGCCGCGATAGCATCTGCCAGACCTATGATCGCATCCGGCCGCTCGCGGCTCGCACGCTTCGCAAGCTTTTCCCCCAACCGAGCACCATCAGTAGATCCGCAACGGCTTCCCTCATCAAGCACTTCGAACGAGCATTCAGGATGCTCGGCACCAACGGATTGAATGCCCGCAAGACGCTCGGCAAGCGGCGGCAGCGAAGCAGATCCGATCACGGCAACCCTGCGCGCCCCACACGCGACGACATGCTCTGCAATCAAGCGTCCCTGAGCCCGATAGTCCGCCGAGACCGAGAGCACCTCGCGCGGCGCACCCAGGGCACCTAGGTACACCACCGGCACCGAAGGCGCATGCTGGGGCGGAGACACCCAATACGTCGACGGCTGAACCAGCACGCCAGCAAGCTGCATACCAGTACAAAACCGCAGATAGCGCCTTTCCACCTCTGCGTTTTCGTTTGAATTCATGATGACAAGATCGAAGCCCGCGCGCTCGGCTTCGTTGCGGGCACCGCTTGCTATCTGGACGCTGCAACCATGGTTGAGGCGCGGCAAGACGAGCCCGATCATCGCGTTGGACCCCCCGGCCAGCAGGCGCGCGCTTTGGTTGGGAAGGTAGCCCAGGCGCTCGATAGCCTCTTCGATCAGCCGACGCGTCTCGGGGCGCACGCGCTCTGGGTGGTTGATCGCATTCGATACCGTTCCCAGCGAGACGCCCGCCTCGCGCGCCACGTCGCTGATGTTAACTCGCGCCATCTTGCTCCCGTTACTTTTCCACATCGTGTATTGCCGATTTCGGCATGGTATCTCAGTATAGCAACTCTTTGAAACGCTTTAATGGCAAGCGGAGCCTTGGTATACAATGATGGCGCAACGCATACCGTCACCAAGCTCCAAGTTCGTGACGAAACGACCGTAGGGAGGCCCATGCTCCTCGCCATAGATATGGGAAACACACAAACGGCGCTCGGCCTCTTCGACGCCGACGAGCTCGTACGCTCTTGGCGCATGCCAACCGACCGCACGTTCACTGCGGACGAAATCCATGTTCGTCTGCTCGGCTACCTGCGCATGTACGGCCTTACCCTTGAATGCGTAGACGAAATCGCCTTCGCTGGCGTGGTCCCGCAGCTCACCCGCGAATGGCGCGCCTTCGCCCAGCGCATCGCGGCGAGAAGCATCGCTGTGGGAGCGGACACCGCCGCCGTTACATGCATCCACGCTCCACATCCCGAGGAGGTGGGCGCCGACCGTATCGCCAACGCCGTGGCCGCTGAAAAGCTCTACGGAGCGCCGTCGATCGTGGTCGACTTTGGCACGGCGACCAATATCGACGTGGTCGATTCCGACGGTTACTACATCGGCGGCGCAATCGCCCCGGGACTGCGCATCTCGATGGACGCCCTCGTTGCCCGAGCCGCCCGAATCGCAAGCATCCCGCTGGAGACGCCGCCCCACGCCATCGGCCGTACCACCGAGGAGGCCGTGCAGAGCGGCGCCGTGCTCGGAACGGCTGCTATGGTCGAGGGGCTTGTTGGCCGTATCCGGGCCGAGCTGGGGGCGCCCGAAGCCCGCGTCATCGCGACCGGAGGGCTTGCGAACATCGTGGCAGATTCAACCAACGTATTCGATGTTGTCGACGGGCAGCTCACCCTTAAGGGCATCTGCGAGATAGCTCGACGCATGCGCGACCGCGTACCGCGCACGGCGTAGAACGGCCCGCATTCCTAGCCTGCTCGGGCAGACAGGCACGTGCCGTCAAATAATCCCAGCTTTTCAGACTCTCGCACCAAAGGGGCAATCAAACACCCATCGATACCTGCGGTATTGCTAGCATAAGGGCCGCGCCCATTGGACACGGCCCTCAGAAATCGGGTTTAATCGACACGGCTTCCTTCAGCGTCACGCAACGGAGCCCTCGTCTCCCTGCATGGCGTCGTCCGCAGCAAGCCGATGCGCCATGACATCGCAGGCAAGCGCGCCCACCACCGTTTTAGCATCCTCGATTTTACCATCGAGCACGGCATCCACGAGCTCCTGCACATCGACCAGCTCGACGTTCAGGAATTCGTCCTCGTCGGGCTGGGCCCCCTCAAACGAAAGCTGGGTAGCAAGGTAGATATGGATGAGCTCGTCGGTAAATCCACCCGAGGTGGCGATGGTCGTGAGGTAGGCGATGCGCCCCGCCACAAAGCCGGTCTCCTCCTTGAGCTCGCGCTTCGCGCAGTCGAGCGGCTCCTCGCCGGGGTCCATCTTGCCCGCGGGAATCTCCACCGTCACGCGGTCGAGCGCCGTGCGATACTGGCGCACGAGCGCAATCTTTCCGTTCTCCGTGAGGGCAACGATGGCTACGGCCCCGCAATGGCGCACCACGTCGCGCACGGAGCAACGACCGTTCGGAAGCTTGACCTCCATGCGTTCGACATCGAAGATCCTACCGCTCCACATGGTCTCTTGCGTCAAGATTTGCTCATGCAGCTCGGCGTCGTGCTCGCCTTCGTCGCCGGGAACCAGGTGGCCGCCGTCGTCGGCAGAGGGCACCTCCTCAGGCATTGCGTCCGCATAAGCATCTTCCAGGTCGTCCGTAGTTGAGCTATCGACCATTTTTTCTTCGATCTCTGCCATGTGTCTCCCCTTCGCTCAGCGCGCGTGCAGTGCGCAGTCACGTCAGTTGTACCCAACAACGCAACACGCTACGCCGGCGCAGAGCCTTCTGAATACCCGCCGCGCACAAGAAGAGAAAGGGCCCCGGGAGCAACCCAGAGCCCTTGATGAATCGCAGACACCCGGTATGCGCGATTCATCCAAACGAAAGGAGGCCCCGAGGGAATCCCCCGGGGCCTCCTATAAGGAGCTAGAACTCAGACCTTAGACCTCAGCGTAGACATCCTTGAGCTTCAGCAGGTGCTGATAGCGGGCCATTGCGGCCTCCTCGTTCTCCTTGAAGAGCACCTCGGCGCGCTCGGGGAACGAACGGGTGAGCGAAGCATAGCGGGCCTCGTTCATCAGGAACTCCTGATAACCGCCCTTCGGCTCCTTGGAGTCGAGGGTGAACTTCTTGCCCACCTCGGCGGCGGGGTTGAAGCGGAAGAGGTTCCAGTAGCCGCACTCCACGGCCTTCTTCATCTCGGCCTGGCAGTTCTGCATGCCACCCTTCTTGATGGAGTGCATCTCGCAGGGGCTGTAGCCGATGATGAGGGACGGGCCGTCGTAAGCCTCGGCCTCCTGGATGGCCTTGAGCGTCTGAGCGGGGTTGGCGCCCATGGCAACCTGGGCCACGTACACATAGCCATAGCTCATCGCGATCTCGGCAAGGCTCTTCTTCTTGGTGGTCTTGCCAGCCGCGTCGAACTGGGCCACCTGGCCGAGGTTCGAAGCCTTAGAGGCCTGGCCACCGGTGTTGGAGTACACCTCGGTGTCGAACACGAAGACGTTGACGTCGTTGTTGCTAGCGAGCACGTGATCGAGGCCGCCGAAACCGATGTCATACGCCCAGCCGTCGCCACCGAAGATCCAGAAGCTCTTCTTGGTGAGGAAGGACTTGTCGGCGAGGATCGCCTTGGCCTTGTCGCAGCCGCAAGCCTCGAGGGCCGCGATGTAGGCAGCAGCGGTGGGCTTGGATGCCTCGGCGTCCTTGCGAGCGTCGATCCAGGCCTTACCGGCAGCCTTCACGTCCTCGGGCGTACCCTCGGCAGCGATGAGCTCCTCGGTCAGCACCACGAGCTTGTTCTGGACGGCCTCGTAACCGAGCGCCATGCCCAGGCCGTGCTCGGCGTTGTCCTCGAAGAGGCTGTTGTTCCACGCCGGACCATGGCCGTCCTTGTTGACCGTGTACGGCGAACGGCCAGCCGGGTTGCCCCAAATGGAGGAGCAGCCGGTAGCGTTGGAGATGAACATGCGGTCGCCGCAAACCTGGGTGACGAGGCGCGCATAGGCGGTCTCGGCGCAGCCGGCGCAGGAACCAGAGAACTCAAGCAGCGGCTGCTTGAACTGGCTGCCCTTGACGTTTGCAGCCTCGAGCACGGGCTTCGGCGAGACCTCGGCCACGCAGTAATCGAAGGTCTTCTGCTCCTCGAGCTCCTGCTCCTGCGGCACCATGGTGAGGGCGCCCTTCGGGCAGACCTTGGCGCAGTTGGTGCAGCCCATGCAGTCGAGCGGGCTGATGGCCATGGTGAACTTGAGGCCGGTGTCCTTCGGCATCTTGATGTCGAGCGTGCGCATGCCCTCGGGCGCGTTCGCGATCTCTTCCTCGGTCAGGCCGAACGGGCGGATCGTGGCGTGCGGACACACATACGAGCACTGGTTGCACTGGATGCACTTGTCGGCGTCCCAATGCGGCACCATGACGGCGACGCCGCGCTTCTCGTACGCAGAGGCGCCCTGCTCGAACTGACCGTCGGCGTGATCGACGAACGCGGAGACGGGGAGCTCGTCGCCCTCCATGCGGTTGATGGGCTCCATGATGTTCTTGACCTGCTTGACGAGCTCGGGACGGCCCTTGAGCTCGGCGGCGGGAGCCTCGTCGGCGGCGTCGGCCCACTCGGCGGGAACCTCATGCTTCACGAAGGCGGTGGCGCCGGCGTCGATGGCCTTCCAGTTGGCCTCGACGACGTCCTGGCCCTTCTTGGCGTAGGACTTCTCGGCAGCGTCCTTCATGTACTTGATGGCATCCTCCTGCGGGAGCACGCCGGCGAGCGTGAAGAACGCGGACTGGAGGATGGTGTTGGTGCGCTTGCCCATGCCCACCTGAACCGCCAGGTCGATGGCGTTGATGGTGTAGAGCTGCACGTTGTTCTTGGCGATATAGCGCTTCTCAGCGGCCGAGAGGTGCTTCGAGAGCTCGTCGAAGTCCCACTGGCAGTTGATCATGAGCGTGCCGCCGGGCTTCACGCCCTGGGCGATCTTGAAGTGCTTCGTGATGTAGCTGGGGTTGTGGCACGCCACGAAGTCGGCCTTGGTGATGTAGTACGGGCTCTTGATGGGCTGATCGCCGAAGCGCAGGTGGCTGATGGTCACGCCGCCCGTCTTCTTGGAGTCGTACTGGAAGTAGGCCTGAACGTACTTGTCGGTGTGGTCGCCGATGATCTTGATCGAGTTCTTGTTGGCGCCCACGGTACCGTCGCCGCCAAGGCCCCAGAACTTGCACTCGATGGTGCCCTCGGCCGCGGTGTTGGGCGCGTCGGCGTCCATGGGGAGGGAGAGGTTGGTGACATCGTCGACGATGCCGATGGTGAACTCGCGCTTGGGCTCGTCGGCCTTGAGCTCCTCGTAGACCGAGAACGCAGCCGCGGGCGGCTCGTCCTTGGAACCGAGGCCGTAACGGCCGCCGACAACCTTGATGCCGGTCTTGCCGGACTCATAGAGCGCAGAGACGACGTCCTCGTAGAGCGGCTCGCCGATGGAACCGGCCTCCTTGGTGCGGTCGAGCACGGCGATCTTCTTGACGGTCTCGGGCAGCGCAGCGATGAAGTGCTCGATGGACCACGGACGATACAGGCGGACCTTGACCAGGCCGACCTTCTCGCCATGGGCGTTGAGGTAGTCGATGACCTCCTCGAGGGTATCGCAGAAGGAGCCCATGCAGACCACGACGCGGTCCGCATCCGGCGCGCCATAGTAGTCGAAGAGGTGATAGTTGGTGCCGAGCTTCTCGTTCACCTGGTTCATGTAGTCCTCGACCACCGCAGGCAGCTCGTCGTAGGTCGTGTTGCAGGCCTCACGATGCTGGAAGAAGACGTCGCCGTCCTCGTGGGTGCCGCGGTTGTGCGGGTGCTCCGGATTGAGGGCGTGGTCGCGGAACGCCTGGACGGCGTCCATGTCGCACATCTCGGCCAGATCGTCGAAGTCCCACACGGCAACCTTCTGGATCTCATGCGAGGTGCGGAAGCCGTCGAAGAAGTTCAGGAACGGCACGCGGCCCTTGATGGCGGAAAGGTGCGCCACGGCGGCGAGGTCCATGACCTCCTGGACGTTGGTCTCGGCGAGCATGGCGAAGCCGGTCTGGCGGCAGGCCATCACGTCGGAGTGATCGCCGAAGATGTTAAGCGCGTGGGAGGCAACCGTACGCGCGGAGACGTGGAACACGCCCGGCAGGTGCTCGCCAGCAATCTTGTACATGTTCGGGATCATGAGCAGCAGGCCCTGGGAAGCCGTGTAGGTGGTGGTCAGCGCACCGGCGCAGAGCGAGCCGTGGACGGTGCCCGCGGCGCCCGCCTCGGACTCCATCTCGATGACCTTCACCGGGGTTCCGAAGATGTTCTTCATCCCCTGGGCTGCCCACTGGTCGACATGGTCGGCCATGGGGCTGGACGGCGTGATGGGGTAAATCCCCGCAACTTCGGTGAACGCATACGATACGTATGCGGCGGCCTCGTTGCCGTCCATGGACTTGAACTTGCGCGCCATATACCCTCTCCTCTCATAGGTATACAGGTTCCCGGTGCCTGGTGCGCCGGGGCTTTTCCGCATTTCTTGGAAATTCGCTGGTACTAGGCCGTGTCTGCGCAATTGGCGCGGCCGCGTGCGTCGGGCTTCGGCGATGAGGGGAAGCCGTCTGCTGGCGAAAATCCACATGCGTCGTTATTGTACCGCGTTCGGCGCTACCGTAATCGTGAATCTGAATAGGTGAGGTGAATTGGAGGGGCTGCGCCCATCGCGGCAGGTCCGGAGTTATCCCCCATCCACCGGACCAGTTCCGAAGCCACCCCCGATCGGCACTGCAAATCTGAAGTTATCCGCGCCCAACGTTGCAGATTTGGAGTTACCGCATGCCCAAGGCGGGTACGCTACCGCTCAGCGTCGCCGATATGGAGTTACGCGGGGTCGAGATTCGCCGAGCGCGGCAAAATTGGAGTTACCGTCACCGGCCCGCCCTCCGAGTGCAGCAAATCTGGAGTTATGCATAGCGAGCGCGGCATATATGGAGTTAAGGCCACCTACAGAGGCCGATAACTCCTGATCTGCAGCGTTCGTTGCCCTTAACTCCAAATCTGAAACGGTGAGCAGAACGTAACTCCAAATATGCAGCGATGGAAAAACGCCGTGCAGGAAATCACGCTCTGAGGAGCTCTGAGGTGCCACAAATGAGGAGGGAGCACGCCTTGCGCGCGGCGACCGACGAGTGGGGGATGGAATTCGCCGCCTCAGAGCGCGCGGCGGGCTTCGATGGCGCGGCCGAGGGTCAGCTCATCCGCGTATTCAAGGTCGCCGCCCACGGGCAGGCCACTCGCCAAACGGCTCACCGTCACGCCCAGCGGCTTGATGGTGCGTGCGAGGTAGCTCGCGGTGGTCTCGCCCTCGATGTTGGGGTTCGTAGCGATGATGACCTCTTGGATGTCTTCCTCGCCCAGGCGCATAAGCAGCTCGCGAATATGCAGCTGCTCCGGACCGATCTTGTCCATGGGGCTGATCACGCCGCCGAGCACGTGGTACAAGCCGTGGTAGCTGCCCGTGCGCTCGATGGCGGTCACATCACGCGGCTCGCCAACCACGCAGATGCGCGTGCGATCGCGCATGCTGTCCATGCAGATGGGGCACTCGTCGGCCGTAGCGTAGTTAAAGCAACGGCTGCAGAAGTGCACGTGCTCTTTCACATCGAGGATGGCCTGCGCCAAACGGCGCGCCTCCTCGGCGTCGGCTTCGAGCAGGTGGTAGGCGATGCGCTGGGCACTCTTGGGACCGATGCCCGGCAAACGCCCCAGCTCATCGAGCAAGCGCTGCAAATCTTGGTTGCTCGCCATGGCATCCTTCCTCATCGGCTTCCACGAGCGACATTCGGTGTTACGGGGTCGCACGCACCGTGTGCAAGCACATTCGCGACGGATATCAACGGTTATTATGCAATAAGCCTAGTAAAGCGGTGTCTTTAGCAAAAGAATTTGCAGGTAGAACACTTGTGCAGTTTCGTGCTACTCGACTAGTCCAAAAACAACCGTTGATTTCCGAATCGAGTGAACTTAGAACGGCATGCCCGGAATGTTGAGGCCTCCGGTAACGGCGCCCATCTGGCGGCTCGCAAGCTCGCCGACGCCGCGCAGGGCCTCGTTCACAGCTGCCATAACCATGTCCTCGAGCATCTCGACGTCTTCGGGGTCGATGGCTTCCGGATCGATCTTGAGCGAAGTGACCTGCATGTCGCCGCTCACGGTGACCTTGACCATGCCGCCGCCGGCCGACGCATCGACCGTGGACTGCGCGATGGTCTCTTGTGCGGCGGCGAGCTGTTCCTGCATCTTACGAGCCTGCTTCATCATTTGCTGCATGTTCATCTGAGCCATGGGAACTCCTTTGATTGCGGTGCGGCGCGCATCTGGCAAACCGGGCGCGCCGCGAAATTTGACGTTGGCATCGTACCATGAACGAGTGCGCTACTCCGCGCCGCCCACCTGCGTCACCTTTACTCCGTCGCCGAATACGCTGCCCAGCACCAACGCAATATCGTCAGCGCCTTCGCCGCCCATAGAGACGGAGGGAACCGGCATTGCAGGGGCCGAGTCAGGGGCTGAGGGCGCAGAGCCGGAAGGTCCGCCGGCCGCCGGCATCGGGGACGAGGCTGGCGTAGCCCAGGGAACAGATGATTGGGCGGCGGGCTGAGCGACATCGGAAGAAGATGTCTTCGGCTGCGAAGACGACGAGGGCGCAGCCGCTTTCGCCGAGGGCGCCGCAGCAGCAGCGACCTGTGGCGCGCCAGCCGTGGAGACTGCGGAAGAAACCGTCGTAGGAGCTGCTACCGCAGAGGCTGCAGAAGAGCTGGCCGCAGGAGCGGGAGACGGTGATGCGGCGGCATCGAGATCCGCACCGGGCATATCGAACGGGGGTAGGTCGTCGTCATATGCCATGGCGGCAGCGTCGTCGTAGGGCACCTGGTCGTCATCCCATGCAGGGGCCTCGGAGGCCGGTGCCTGGGCGGGCTTTGTGAAAGCAGGGGCCGGTGCCTGGGCGGGCTCCGAGGGAGCGGGGTCTAGCTTGCGCTCCGGCACCGAGGGGGCTGGCTCAGGCGCTGGGCCAAATTCCGCCGGGGCAGGAGCCCACGGAGCAGAATCTGGCGACAGCCCGGATGCGGGTTCCTGGGCGGCCGGCGTGGCTGCGGGTTTTTTGGCCACTGGCTCGAACGTATCGGGCGATGCCGAAGCAGGAGAGGAGTGGGTCGCCGGGGCTGACGATTCCACCGCGACCTGGGGCCCCGCCGGCGCCTCTGCGACCTGGCCCCCCGCCGGCGCCGTGGCCTCGGGCCGTGCGGCCGATGCAGGCGCCTCCGGCACAGAAGCAGCAGGAGCTGAAGGCTGCGGGGCGGAAGTTTTCGGCGCAGCGGCAGAACCATCCATCACGTAGTGCACCGCACGGTTACCAAAAACAACGCACACCTGCGGAAGCACGATCTCCTGCGTGTCCGGCCGGCCGAGCATCGTGATCGCAAAGCCCGAACCGGGAGGGAAGCTCACCGTAAGCGCGGACCCGTCGTCGGATTGCGCGCGGGAACTCTGCAGAAGCGCACCTCTCGAAGGCTGGGCCGCGGTAACCCGCTTCACCACATCGCTCCACTTGCGCTGCAGCTCGCCCGCATCGGTCACCGCAGGCGTGGGGGCCGCGGCCGACGCAGCGATCTCGGCAGCAGACGGGCGCGAGGAAACGGCTGGGGCGACGGCTGCCGAAGGGCGCGAGGGAGCTGCCGCCGAGGTCGGGGCAGCCTGCCCCGCTGCCCTCGCCGGACGAACAGCTTCGGGACCGGAAGCGTGCTCAGCCCCGGGCCCTCCGGCACGTGCGGGTCCTCGCCCGGCAGCATGCGCAGCCTGAACTCCCTGATCCAAACGCACGTCGGCTTCCCGCTGTTCGGCGCGAACCGAGGGGTCCATCACCCTAGAATCCTGCGGAACAACGGGGGCGACGGGCACCGCGCCACGCTCCTCAACATGTGCAGCGGCAGCCTCGGTCGGCGTGCTCACCGATGGGCGATGGGCCTCACCATCGGCATGAGCAGCCTCAGAACGGGCGGGCGCGCCGCCCTCAGCCGGCGATGCCATCTGCCCCCTCGCAAATCCGGCGGTTTTTGCCCCCGCCGGCGCGAAAGCCTGCTCCGCCGCAGAGACGACTGCCCCGGCGGGAGCAGATACCTTATCGGGTTTGGAAGTTCCAGCCGAACCGGAAGTTCCCGCCGGTGCGGGGGCCTCAGCCGACACGGGCGCCTCGGCTGGCATGGACGCCTTGACCTCATTCGCCACGGGTGCCTTCGCCACCGTCCCCCGCACGCCGGCAAGCGCAGCCACTCCGCTCGCATCAAGAGGCGCTGCGGGCACACCGGAAGCAATCCGGGACTCCAGTCGGTCAATTCGCTCGGCAAGCGCTTCGAGCGTTAGGTCGGATTCGGGGCGAGCGAGCCGGGTAAGCGCGATTTCGAGCACCAGGCGCGTGTCTGCTGCCGTGCGCATCTCGAGCGCAGCATCGTCAAGCACCGTGAGCGCGCGCGCCAGGCGGTCGGCCGTCCCGAACAGCCCGGCCTCCTCGGCCAGCGCCTCGACGTCCTCCGCCCCATCGAAGAGCTCGGGGCGCGCACCCGCCACGCTCACCATATATATATCTCGCGCGTGCGCCACGAGGTCGCGTGTGAGCTCCATGAGGTCCTCGCCGGCATCAACCTGCGTGCGCACGAGCCCGAAGAGCGTAGCCACGTCACGCGCCGCGATGGCCCGGCTGAACTCCGAGAGCACCGTGCCCGACACCTCGCCCAGCAGCGCCCGAGCGTCCGATGCATGCACCGAGCCGTTGCCGAATACCGACAGCTGCTCCAGCGTAGACAGTGCATCACGCATGCCGCCGCGGGCGTGCTTCGCCACGATTTCGAGCGCCTCGGCATCGTAGTCGAAGCCCTCCTGTTCGCAGATGTAGGCGAGCCTGCCCACAATGTCCTCGTTGCCGATACGGTGAAAATCGAACCGCTGGCAGCGCGAAAGGATGGTTTCGGGAATCTTTTGAGGATCGGTCGTGCAGAGCACGAACAGCACATGCTCGGGGGGCTCTTCGAGCGTCTTGAGCAGGGCGTTGAACGCCTGCGTGGTAAGCATGTGGACCTCGTCGATGATATAGATCTTGTATGCGCCGCGCACCGGGGCGAAGCTCACCGAGTTGATGATTTCCTCGCGGACGTTATCCACGCCGGTGCGGCTCGCAGCGTCGAGCTCGTAGACATCCGGATGCGTGCCCTCGGCGATGCGCTGGCATTCCTCGCACGAGCCATCCGGCATGCAGCCAGAGGCGCCCTCGGCGTGGGCAGCCGCAGCGCGCTCGCAGAGCAGCGCCTTGGCAAGGATGCGCGCCATGGTCGTCTTGCCCGTGCCGCGCGGGCCGCAGAACAGGTACGCGTGGCTCAAGCGGCCCTCTGTGATGGCATGCTCCAGCGTTGAAACGATATGTCGCTGTCCCACCACGCTCTCGAACGTCAACGGGCGGTATTTACGATAGAGCGACTCCATGGATTCTCCTTCGTGCAGTACGGTCGACGGCGCCGAGGTGGCCGCTCGCCAACCGGGCAACGGCGTGCCTCCATGATACCCTCCCGCGCGGTCACGCAAGCGCGAGCCTGCCACCGCGCGATTCGGCTCGAAGGGCCGCCGACGCGCCCCCTCCCGGCTCGCCATGTAGCCCCTCCGGCCTGCCAGGCAACCCCTAAGCCGCCGCCAGCCTTACAAGCCGTGAGATGCCAGACGGCGGTCGATCTCCTTGAGCGTGACGCGCGCGGCAAAGAGCTGCCGGTACGTCGCGGTCTTCACCTTGTTCTGCGCCTGAAGGTCCTCCATGCGCGCAACCGTGCTCGAAAGCTCCTCGCGCACCTCGGCCGCAAAGGCCTCGTACGCCGCCAACCGCTCTTGCTCCGTCATGGCCCCTCCCGTCACGCAGCCTTCATAACGGCAGCTATTGTCGCATGGTAAAATGTGCGCCAAGGCATACCGCACTCACATCACAAACGCACCAAGGATGGCCATGCCGCTCTTCTCGCAACATACCCGCCCCCCGCGGGGCGCATCGCCGCATAGCGCGGCCCCCCGCCCGGCAATGCCCGGACGCGCCGCTGCAACCCGTCGCGCGCCCGCGCCGCAGCCGGCGCCAGGAACCACGGCGTCCGCGCTGCTCAAGCGCTATCGGCCGATTGAAACCCGTGCCACTGGCGGCTTTGGCAGTGTGGAGGTCTGCCTCGACGCTCGCCTGCAGCGCCGCGTGGCCATCAAGCGCATTCCCCTCGCCGCACCGTTTGAGGTCGCATCCAACGACGCGCGCGCCGACGCCCTGGCTGAGGCCCGCACCGCGAGCCTCCTGCAGCACCCCAACATCGTCACGGTCATCGACTTCACCTACGACAGCGCTTACGCCTACCTCGTCATGGAGTACGTCGACGGTATGTCGCTCGAGGAGTTCCTCGCCACGGTAGACGGCAACTCGCTCACCTACGACGAATGCGCCTGCATCGCGGACGCCCTCGCGCAGGCACTCTCCTATGCCCACGAAAACGGCGTGTTGCACCTCGACATCAAACCGGCGAACGTGCTCATCGACCGGAGCGGCCACGTCAAGCTCGCAGACTTTGGCATGGCAACGCTCACGAGCGCCGCCGGCTTTGGCGGGGCGCGGGGCGGCACCATCGGCTACATGCCCCCCGAACAGCTACGCGGCGACGCGGTGGATGAGCGCAGCGACGTGTTCGCGCTCGCCGCCGTGCTCTATGAATCCCTCTGTGCCGCGGCGCCGTTCCGCGCGGGCACCCCCGCCGACTCGCTCAAGCGCATAGACAAGGGCGTCATCGTGCCCTCGAGCCTCCTGCCGGACATTCCCGAAACCAGCGAGGAAGCCCTGCTCTGCGCCCTCTCGCCCGAACCGTCGGAACGCATGGCGAGCATTGCGGACTTTAGCGACTGGTTCCTCCCTCACCTGGGAGACGCGCGCGAGGGGCGGAAAAGCCTTGCGCGCATGATTGAGAAGCTCACCGCCGACGACGAGGGCGATTCCGGGGAAACCGAAGCCACAGGGCAACGCCGCGTATGGGAGCTCGACCCTGCCGAGGGTTACCTGGGAAGCCGTACCCCGCGGGCGCGCGCACTCGCCACGAGCGTGATCGGAGGCGTGGGAACGGCAATCTGCTGCGCCCTAATCCTCACGACCCTCGGACTCGACATCCAGGCGAGCGTTCTCGCCGCGATCGCCATCGGCGCCGCCGGCGGCATCGCCCCGCAGATCGGCTCGGCACTGGTAGCCACGGGTTTCCTCATGATGATCATGAGCACCACGAACCTCATCGCCGTCCTGCCTGCAGCCGCCGTGCTCTGCGCGGTTTTCATAGGATGGTGGTACACGTGGGGCCGCACGCTCGGGGCGGCCTCGGCAGCTCTCGTGTGCATCATGGCGCTCGGCGCCGCCACGGGCGATTCCCTCGTGCTCGCAGGCCCGGCGGCGGCCTTAGCGGGATACTTCCTGCCCGCAGTGCCCGCCGCCATCAGCTGCTCGCTCGGAGTTGCCCTCAGCCGATGGCTCGACCTCGCGATCGAGAACGGTGGAGCGCTCGAGAGCGCCGCCGCCTTCGCTTCGCTCGCTGATGCGCCCTTCCTCGCGGGGCTCGCGCTCATCGCTGCGACCTCCGCGGCAACGAGCGCCGCGCTCTCCCGGCACGCCCGCAACATGCGCGATTCGCGCGGCGGCGGCATGCTCGGCGTTGCCTGCGCGCTCGCGGGAATTATGGTTGTTTTGCTGCTCTGTCTTGCAAACCCTATGGAAATTGCCAGCGTGGACACTGCATCGATTGCCAAGATTCTCGGGGCGGGAGCTCTATCCTCTATAATCATCGGCATGTGTGTATATCTGCTTGGCTATCGCAAGGACATCCCGGAGGGTGATCGATCGTGAACTTCCTGAACATCTTCGAGGACCACGTGGCGGGCATCTTCGGTGCCGCGCGCGCCCCGTTCTCGTTTAAGAAGCTCGCCAAGCAGGCGGCTCGCGAGATGGAAGATCAGACCCTCGTGGTCAACGGCGCCAACACCGCGCCGGCGCTCTACACGATCCTCATCTCTGCCGACGACGATTCGCTTATGGCGCCGTTCTACCCACAGCTCGCACGCGAGGTCGCGAGCTTTGTGAAAGCCCAGGCCGACAAGAAGCGCTACGGGTTCGTGGGCGAGCCCCTCGTGCGCTTCATGATCGACCCCGCCCTCAAGCCGGGAAAGTTCTCCGTCTTTGCCGAGAACGTCGACGGCCCCACGCTCGCCCGACTCTATGAGGAGGAGCGCGCCTATCAGAACAGCCTGAGCCAGAACTACGGGCGCTCCGCCGTCAATCGCGCGCAGCAGGCGCCCATGCCGCGCCAGCAGCCCGCTCAGCCGCGCCAGGCCGCTCCCGCGCGCCAGGCCCAACCGCGCCAGGCGCCCGCTCCCGAGGTTCGAAGCGCGGCGCAGCCTATCTCCCTTGCAGGCAACGCCCCCAGCGCAGCAGGCTTGGGCGCCGCCGCCGGTGCGGGCGCTGCAGCAGGCGCCGCGGCGGGTGTCGCGGCAGGTGCCGCCGCGAGCAACATCCCCGATCCGTTCGCGAGCAACGATGCCGCATCCCCCATCCCCGTGCCCAAGACCGTGGGCCGCGAGGCCCTCGCCGGCATGGGCGGCGCAGCAGCAACCGGCGCGTCGCTTGGAATCGGCGCCGTCCCCGCCGTAAGCAACCGCGCTCCCCTGCCCGCGCAGGCGACCGCCCAGCTCGTTGACGTTGTGACGGGAGACGTATACCAGGTGAACGGCCCGGCCTGCATCGTGGGCCGCGAGCGTGCCGTGGCCGATGTGGCCCTGCGCGACCCCAACGTGAGCCGCCGCCACGCTCAGCTCACCTCTACCGGAAACGACTGGTCCATCGAGGACCTCAACTCCACCAACGGCACGTTGGTGAACAACCGTCGCATCACGCGGTGCCCGCTGCGCAACGGCGACCTGCTCACCTTCGGGCTCAGCACCTTCGAATTTAGGAGCTGATGCGAGTGATCGACGTCATCCTCTTCATCGGACGCATCGTTCTGGTCGTCCTGCTCTATATCTTCCTCTTCGCGGTCATGAAGACCGGCGTGGGGCTCGTGCGCGGCCAACGACGCGATTCCGCCATCTGGACCATCGACGTCGACAAGGGCCCGCGCGGTATCCGCGGCATTCACGTTGATATGCTCGGCCCCGTGATCGTGGGCCGTTCCCCCAGCTCCGATATCTGCATCAACGAGCCGTTCGTCTCGGCAAGCCACGCCCGCTTCTCCCTGCAGGGCCCGGCGCTCGTGATCGAAGACCTCAACTCGCTTAACGGCACCCTCGTCAACGGGCGCCAGCTGCTTGAGCCCGCGACGCTCCGCGAAGGCGACGAAGTGCAGATCGGCGACGTCGTCATGAAGGTGAACCGTCGATGACGCCCGAGGAGCAGCATAGCGGGAACATCCCCTCCTTCCTTGAGCAGGCCGAGCACGCCCCTCTTGGCGCGCATATGGCGCCGCCCGAGGGGCTCGATGCCACCCGCGCAAACGCTCCCGCGCATACGGATGAACGCACCCGCGCCCATGCCGCAGAACCCGCGCCGGCACCTGCCCACATGGCAGATCACGGCCATGCCGCAAGCGGCAGCACAGACGATGCGATCGACCTTGAGTCGAGCACGCTCTTTGGCAACGCCCCCGCGGCGACCGCCGCGGCATCCGTCTCAGAGCCTGCGGATACCCCTTTCGAGGGGCAGCCGGCCCCCTTTGCAGAACGGCCCGCCTCCCAACATGAACACGTGCATGCCGAAGAAACAGCCAGCGCAGCTCAGCCGGGCCAAGAGGGCTCGTCGGAGCACGCGCGGCCAGACACTACGGCGGAAATCGATGTCGCGGTCGTAGAGGCACGCCTCGACGACCCAGGCTCGACCCAGAGCTTCGCCCCCATAACGGAGGACCGCATCAACACCGACTCCACCTACGATGCCGGCACGAGCACCTCGCTCATGTGGGGCGCTCGCTCCGATGTGGGCTGCGTGCGTACGCATAACGAAGACTCCTACCTGGTGCAGTCGCCGCTCTTCTGCGTGTGCGACGGCATGGGCGGCCACGCCGCCGGCGAGGTTGCCTCGTCGATCGCGGTCGAGACCATCGCACGCCTGGCCCCGCAGGAAGCCGACCCCACGCGCCTGGCCGCCGCCGTCGAAGCTGCTAATGCCGCCATCATCGAGGCCGCAGCCAACGGTCTGGGAAAGGCGGGCATGGGCTGCACCGCCACCGCAGCGTACATCGAGGGCAACGTCATCGCCATCGCGCACGTTGGCGATTCTCGCGCCTACCTCCTGCACGAGGGGACGCTCATCCGCATCACACACGACCACTCCTATGTTGAGGAGCTCGTCGATGCGGGCGAGATCACGGCGGACGAGGCCCGCGTGCACCCCAACCGGTCGGTCATCACGCGCGCACTCGGGTCTGACCCGGCGATGTACGCAGACCACTTCCAGCTCAACATCGAGGAGGGCGACCGGCTCATCCTGTGCTCGGACGGCCTCTCCAGCATGATTTCGGATGGCGAGATCGAGACCATCGCCACCCAGTCCCCCACCGCGCAGATTTGCACCGACAACCTTGTTGACGCTGCGCTCAACGCGGGCGGTGCCGACAACGTAACCGTCGTCGTGGTCGACGTGGTAGACGACGGCCGTCTGCGCGACCTCGCCCGCCGCCGCAGGCGCAACCTGCTCATCGCCCTCACGGGCCTCATCGCCGCCATCGTGATCGCGTGCGCGGCGGCCGCCATCGTGATCACCAACTCCGTGTTCCTCGGCGTGCACGACGGCTGCGTGGCCATCTACACCGGAGTGCCCGGATCGTTCATGGGGATCGAACTCTCCCACCTGAACGATGAGACGGGCATCGACATAGACGACCTTCCCGAAGACACGCAGAACCGCCTGCGCGCCGGCATCAGCCAGTCGAGCATGGAGCAGGCGCGTCAAACGGTCTCCGAGTACCGTCAGCAAATCTACGAGGAGCAGACCCGAGCCGTCGAGGACGCCGCCGCCATCCACGGCGACGCCAACGCTGAGAGCGCGGGCTCGTCGGGCGACGCCGCGCCTTCCGATGATACGGCTGCGGCAGACCCCGCCGCAGACGCCGTAGATCCCGCCGATGCCGAAGGAGGCGAAAGCTAATGGGTAGCCGCCGAAACACCGAGCTTATGCTGCTCATCGGAGCGGCCTTCCCGGTCACGCTCCTCTACGCCCTCTATGTGGTCACCACCGGAGCGGCCCTCTCGTTCACCACGCTCGCCGTACCGATCGGTCTCTTCGCCGCCTTCGCCGCGGCGCATATCGGCGTGCGCATCTTCGCGCCCGGCGCCGACCCGGCCATCCTGCCCATTGTCTTCGTGCTTTCCGGCGTGGGCATCACCTTCGTCACGCGCCTTGCGCCCGATTCGGCCCTCAACCAGCTCGTCTTCCTGTTTGTCTCCATCGCGCTCATGGTGGCGACGCTTGCCGTGGTTAAGAACCTCGACATGGTGAAGCGCTATAAGTACACCCTCGGCCTCATCGGCATCATCCTGCTGTTGCTGCCCATCTTCATCGGCGAGGATCGTTGGGGTTCCAAGCTGTGGATCAACCTGGGCTTTATCACCATCCAGCCCGGCGAGTTCGCCAAGATCTGCATCGTGCTGTTCCTTGCAGGCTACCTTGCCGAGAACCGAGAGCTGCTCTCCATCGCCAACCACAACGTCATGGGCTTCAAGATTCCGCGCCTGCGCTTGCTCGCCCCGCTGTTCGTCGTATGGGGCGTATGCCTCGCCATCGTCGCCTTCGAACGCGACCTCGGCTCGGCGCTTCTCTTCTACACGCTCTTCCTCATCATGCTCTATGTAGCGACCGGACGCATATCGTATGTGATCATCGGCATCGTGCTGCTTGGCATCGGTGGATTTGGCATGTACCAGATCATGGCGCACGTGCGCACGCGCTTCGAGATCTGGCTCAACCCGTTCAGCGACGCGCAGAACAGCGGCTACCAGCTCGTGCAGTCGCTGTACTCGCTCGCCGACGGCGGGCTCGTGGGCCAGGGCATCGGCCGCGGCATGGCCAATCGCATCCCCGTCGTGGAATCCGACTTCATCTTCTCTGCCATCGGCGAGGAGTGCGGCCTGCTCGGTGGCGCGGCGGTCCTTCTGCTTTTCATGCTGTTCGCAGTACGCGGCCTCACCACTGCCGCGCGCGCCAAGAGCGACCTCGCCGCCTTCAGCGCCACCGGCCTCACTGCGGCCATCAGCTTCCAGGCGTTCCTCATCGTGGGCGGCGTCACCCGCCTTATCCCGCTCACCGGTGTAACCTTGCCCTTCATGAGCCAGGGCGGTTCATCGCTTTTGGCGAGCTTCATCATCGTGGCGCTTCTGATGCGTGCGGGCGACGAGGCAACCGGCCGCGAGACGGAGCTCACCGGCACGGGCATCATGACCGCGCTCGGTGCCGACGCGACCCCCGCACGTGGCGGCTCCCCGGCGTTGAGCAGCGTGGGCACGCGCATCTTCGGCGGGCGCAGCGCCACCGGCAAGCCGCTGGGTGGCTCGGGCTCCATCGGCGGATCGCACGCGCGCCCTGGCTCCCGCATGCGCCGGCGCCTCCTCGACACGCCTGAATCCGGCGTGCTCGGGCGCGTGGCTCTCGCCAAACGCCTCACCCGCACGGTTTTCTTCTTCACGGCGCTCTTTGCGGTGCTCATCGGCAACCTTACCTACATCCAGGTCATCATGGCCGACACCTACAAGAGCATGCCGGGCAACAACCACACCATCGCCCGGCAGGCCTACGTGCAGCGCGGGTCCATCATCACCTCGGACGGCGTGACGCTCGCCGAATCGATCCAGCAGGAAGACGGCACCTACGTGCGCTCCCACCCCAACGGAAACCTCGCGGCGCACACCGTGGGCTACTACTCCACGCGCTACGGCAGTTCGGGCGTGGAGAATTCCATGAACGATACGCTTACCGGCTCGGTCGACTATTCGAGCTGGGAGAATGCCATCCTTTCTCTTGCGGGGGTTTCCCAGCCCGGCAACTCGGTCATGCTGACCATCGACTCGCGCATCCAACGAGCAGCCGAGCAGGCGCTCGACGGGCTCTCGGGCTCGATCGTCGTGCTTGACCCGCGCACCGGCGCCGTGCTCGCCAAGGCGAGTGCGCCGACCTTCGACAACACCGATATCGCAAGCGTGCGCGAGAGCGGCAGCGAGGGCAGCGGCGAATACGACCGCGCCACGCAGGCCCTCTACACACCCGGCTCGACCTTCAAGGTGGTCACGCTCTCTGCGGCGCTCGAGAGTGGTCAGGCCACCCTCGACACCACCTACGACGCGCCCTCCGAGATTGAGATCGGCGGAGCGTCCATCACGAACATGCACGGCAGCTCGTACGGCAGCATCAGCCTGCGCCGCGCCTTCGCATACTCGGCGAACACCGCGTTTGCCCAGCTCGCTAACGACCTCGGCGCCGACACGCTCGTGCAGTACGCGCGCGCCTTCGGCTACGGGCAGTCGCTCGGCCAGGACTTCACGACCACCGCTTCCATCATGCCCAATCCAAGCGAGATGACCGAGTGGGAGCTTGGTTGGGCGGGCGCCGGCCAGCCCGTGGGCCAGGGACACACCCCCGGCCCGCAGACGACCTGCATGCAGAACGCGGTGATCGCCGCAGCCATCGCCAACGACGGCATCGTCATGAACCCGTATGTGGTCTCGCAGGTGCTTTCGCCCGAGGGCACGGTCGTGAGCACCACTCAGCCCCGCTCGCTGGGCCAGGCGGTGAGCTCCACCACGGCATCGCAGGTCAAGGAGGCCATGCTCGAGGTCGTTGAGAACGGCACCGGCTCCGCCACCCAGGTTTCGGGCGTGCAGGTGGCCGGCAAGACCGGCACCGCCGAGGTCTCGAACAGCAACGTGAACTCGACGTTCATCGGCTTCGCACCGTACGACACCCCAACGGTGGCCATCGCCGTCGTGGTGGAGAACTACAACGAAAACGGCGTCTCGGCCGCCTCGGTCGCCGGCGAGGTCCTCGCCGCTGCGCTCGCGGCGCAAGGGTAAGGGGTGGCCATGGATGCACGAAAACGAGAGGCCGAACGCGGGGGACCCGCCGCGAGCTAAGGTGCTCGAGCCGAGGCGCTCGCACAGGCCCGGCTCGCAGGGAACCCGCGTAAGAACGCCCTTCTAGGTAATAATCGCCCGCGTGAGCGGCGTACGTAGATGTGATAGGAGCAAGAAATGCAGCAGCAGGTACTCGGGGGAAGGTACCTCCTCAAGGATAAAGTCGGAACGGGCGGCATGGCCACCGTCTACCGCGCACAAGACCAGGTACTGAACCGCACGGTCGCAGTGAAGATCATGCTGCCCCAGTATGCGGGCGACGCGACCTTTGCCGCCCGCTTCAAGCAGGAGGCGCAGGCGGCGGCTGGCCTCTCGAGCCCGTACATCGTGGGCGTCTACGATTGGGGCAAAGACGGCGACACCTATTACATCGTTATGGAGTACCTGCGCGGCACCGACCTCAAGAGCGGCATCCGCAGCCACGGCGCGCTCGACCCCAAGAAGGTCGCCCAGATTGGCTCGCAGATCTGCGCCGCGCTCTCCGTGGCCCATAAGCACGAGATCATCCACCGCGATATCAAGCCGCAGAACATCATGGTGCTGCCCGACGGCAACATCAAGGTGATGGACTTCGGCATTGCCCGCGCCAAGAACAGCCACCTCACGCAAGATAACAACGTGCTCGGCACCGCGCACTATGTCTCGCCCGAGCAGACGCGCGGCCAAGAGCTCGGACCCACGAGCGACATCTACTCGCTCGGCGTGGTCATGTACGAGTGCGCCACGGGCCAGGTGCCCTTCGACGGCGACGACGCAATCTCTGTTGCTTTGAAGCAGGTTAACGAGCTGCCCGTTCCCCCGTCGCAGCTCAACCCCAACCTCGACGCCGACCTTGAGCGCATCATCCTGCGCTGCATGGAGAAGGATCCCGCCAATCGCTTCCAGACGGCCGACGAGCTGCGCCAGACCCTGAACGCGTACCTCGCGGGGCGCCAGGTGGATGTCCCCGAGCCCACGCGCGTGATCGGCGCGGTGCCCGCGGGCGGCGCCGGCGCCACCGAGACGCGCGTGATGAGCGACCAGACGCAGGCCATGGCGCGCCCAGCGGGCATCGGCAACACCGCGGTGCGCAGTGGGTCCGGCATGAGCTCGAGCGCCTCGGGCGGAGCCGAGCCATACGGTGGAAAGAAAAAGGGCGGCAAGGGCAAGATCGTTGCCGGCGTGGTGGCCGCGCTCGCGATCATCGGCATCATCGCCTTCGCTGCCTTCAGCGCCCTCAACAGCGGAGCGAAGACGGTCACCGTGCCCAACGTCTTGGGTTACACGCAGGAGGAGGCAACCGAGGAGCTTCGGTCGCGTAACCTTGGCGTTAAAACCTCGTCCGGATATAGCGATGAGTACGAAGAGGGCGAGGTCATGAGTCAGACCCCGAGCGGCGGCCTTCAGGTCGAAGAGGGCTATGAGGTTGAGATTCAGATCTCGCGTGGCCCCGAACCGGTAAAGACCACTACGGTGCCCGACCTGAAGGGCAGGACGCGCGAAGAGGCAGAGAAGCTTCTTGAAGAGGCCGGCTTGGTGGGCGTAGCCTCCGAGGCGTCCAACGACGCTGAAGAGGGCACCGTCTTCGAGCAGAGCCCCGCTGAGGGCGAAGAGGTCGAAGAGGGTTCGACGGTCACCTACACCGTTTCTACCGGCCCCGGCACCGTGAGCATCCCCAACGTGGTTGGCGACGGCGAGAACAGCGCCCTCGGCGCGCTCGAGGATGCGGGCTTCTCGGTGTCTCGCGAATACGAGTACAGCAGCCGCGTCGATGCCGGTGTGGTCATAAGCCAGAGCCTCACTGGCTCTGCCATGCCTGGCACCACCATCACCATCACCATCTCGCGTGGGCCGGAGCCCGACACCAGCACCCCCGATACCCCCGCAACTTCGCCCGATTCCCCAACGACGGGAGAGGATGAAGAGGAGTCGGCTGGCGCTGAATAGCCGCTGCGCGTATGCACTACATATGCCGAAGGGGGACGAGTCCGCTCGTCCCCTTTTTTCGTGCGTGTGGGGAGATAAAGCCAGCGCGCGCCCGCATGCCCGCCCACGCGTTCGTCCACCCCTTCCGCGCGCCCGCATGCCCGCCCCTCCCACGCACCCACGCGCGCTCAGTTCTAGCCTGCGCATTTGTATAGATTTATTGCCGTCCTGCATACCGGGGCGGCGCATGCGATAATGACCGCCGCCCAAGGTCAAGCGTGCACACGCCCTTGAGGCCGCTCCAACCACCAAGCTCCTATACCCCTGCTCCAGCAAAGGAGGCCACCATGACCACCGCGCCCGGATCGCTCAGCGATCGTGCCCTCGAACTCGCACGGCTCACCCTCGTTCGCCGCATCATCACCGCTGGTGCCGTCGTGGCATCCGCACTGCTGCAGGCCTTTCTCATCCAGGCATTCGTGAACCCTGCAAACCTGCTCCCCAGCGGCTTCACCGGCATCGCGGTGCTCATCGACCGCATCACGGCGCTCTTCGGCGTGCGCATCTCCACCGACCTCGGCATGCTCGCGCTCAACATCCCACTCGCCTTCATTTGCTGGAACCGCATCTCCAAGCGCTTCGTCTTCTTCTCCATGATGCAGGTCGCGCTTTCCGCCGCGTTCCTGCGCATCTTTGACTTTCAGCCGTTGCTCGACGATCAGATCATGCTCGTCGTCTTCGGTGGCTTTATCTCGGGGCTTTCCATCGCCATCGCGCTCAAAGCGGGCGCCTCGACGGGCGGTACGGACTTCATCTCGCTGCTCGTGGCAAACCGCACCGGCAAGACCATCTGGGGCTTTATCTTTGCCAGCAACTGCGCCCTACTCGTAGTGTTCGGCGCGCTCTTTGGCTGGGAGCATGCAGCGTACTCCATCGTGTTCCAGTTCATTGCAACCAAGACTATCGACAGCTTCTACCACCGTTACGATCGCGTGACGCTGCAGATCACCACGCGGCACGCCGACGCCGTGATGGACGCGTACATCGCGAGCTTCCAACACGGCATCAGCTGCGCCGAGGTGATCGGCGGCTACAGCAGGCAGCGTATGTACCTGCTGCACACCGTTGTCTCGACCTACGAATCCGAGGACATCGTCCGCCTCGTGCGCGAGGTGGACCCCGGCGCCGTCATCAACGTGTTCCGCACCGATAACTTCGTCGGCGGCTGGTGGGGCGGCCACGTGGACGAGCCCGTACCCACCGCTGTGCCCGACCCTGCCAAGCTCCAGGCCCGCGAGGCGGCGCGGCGCTCCCGCCAGGGACTCATGCAGGACGACGGGCGGTAGCAGGGTCGAAAGGGCGCTGTTGTTCTGTTCGAGGGCCCCCTCCCCGCCGCCAAGCGACCGAATAGGATAAAACGTGCGTCCGATGCTCCCGTCAGCGCATCGCTTTGCATAGGGTTATGGCACCTACTTTATGCGGCGGTGAAAAACCAGTCATTTCGCAATACTTTTGATCAGGCCATCTACCAGCAGTTTTATACTGTTCTTGCAGGTAGAAAGCCTGAGCTCGGTACTCAAAACTCCGCCGTTTTAACCGTTTTTTTCATTGACCCAAAAGTAGCAAGCTCAGGCATGAATACTATTGCCGCAAGAGTGCATATTCAGCAATGACCTCCGCGCTTCGCGGGCACCGATCGCGTCGAGAGCGCGCAGCGATTACCACAGCTGCCGCAGCCGTAAAGCATAGCTGCGGTACGCCGCGGGCCCTCGCTAGTCGTCATCCCCGCTGGGTCCCAGCTGCTCCAGCACACGGAGCGCCGCGGCGACGGGCCCCGCCGGATCGTTGGCATCGAGCCCCCGCCCCACACCGGTCCCGGCACCCGCGCCAGCCTTATACGGAACCGAAAGCTTGCGGCTCTTGGGGAAATTCACCGCGCCCAATCGGTCGCGCAAATCGAAGGCGACCACCTTTGGCACGTCAACCCCCTGGTACACAAGCCGTCCTGCCGAAAGCGCGATGCTCTCGAGCCCCAGGCGCTCCGCACGGATGCGCAGGCGCGCCCGATCGAAGAGGTTCCGCGCCGCAAGCGGCAGCTCGCCATAGCGATCTTCGCACTCCCGCTGCGCCTCGTCCACCGCGGCAAGCGTATCGGCCGCGGCGACCTTGCGGTATACGAGCACGCGCCGATCGACCTCGGGCAGGTATTCCTCCTCCAGATAGTAATCTGCCGGCAGGTTGATTGCCACGCTCGCCACCTCGACCTCGCCCGAAGTCTCGCCGCGCGCTTCCGCCACGGCCTGCCCGAGCATCTGCGTGAACAGGTCGAAGCCCACGCTCGACAGGTTGCCGTGCTGCTCCGCGCCCACAAGCGAGCCGGCGCCGCGAATCTCCAGATCGCGCATGGCGATGCGCATGCCGCTCCCGAGCTCTTGGAATTCGCTCAGCGCCGTCAAGCGCTCCGTGGCCTCTTGGGTGAGTGGAAGCTCGCCAGGGAACATGAAGTAGGCGTAGGCCTGCGTGGCGCTGCGGCCCACGCGCCCTTTGAGCTGATAGAGCTGCGCGAGGCCCAAACGCTGCGAGTCCTCGATAATCAGCGTGTTCGTACGGGGGTTGTCGATGCCGCTCTCGATGATGGTCGTCGCCACCAGCACGTCGACGCGCCCCATCGAGAAGTCGATCATCACGTCTTCAACCTCGCGCGGGCTCATCTTACCGTGCGCCACGCCCACGCGCGCCTCGGGCACGGCCTCGTGCACACGGTCAACCGCATCGTCGATGGTCTTCACGCGGTTGCTCACGTAGTACACCTGCCCCTTGCGCCCGAGTTCTAGCCGGATGGCCGCGCTCACCACGTCCGGGTCGTACTCGCCCACGTGCACGATGACCGGCCGGCGCCCGGTGGGCGGCGTCGTGATAAGGCTCATGTCGCGCACGCCGCTGATCGCCATCTGCATGGTGCGCGGAATGGGCGTGGCCGAGAGCGTGAGCACGTCAATCTGCTCGCGCAGGTTCTTGAGCTGCTCCTTGTGCTGCACGCCAAAGCGCTGCTCCTCGTCGATGATGACGAGACCGAGGTTCGCCGGGTTTACATCGCTCGATAGCAGGCGGTGCGTGCCCACGAGCACGTCGAGCTTGCCTTCAGCAAAGGCCGCGAGCGCGCGCTTCTGCTGCCCGGGCGTGCGGAAACGGCTGAGGACCTCGACCTCCACGCCAAACGGGGCGAAGCGCTCGAAGAAGGTCTGGTAGTGCTGCTGGGCCAGAATCGTCGTTGGGCAAAGCACCATAACCTGCCGGCCGCTATCCACGCATTTGAACGCCGCACGCAAAGCGACCTCGGTCTTTCCGAAGCCCACGTCGCCGCAGAGCAGCCGGTCCATGGGCTTTGCCGCCTCCATATCCGCCTTGATGTCGGAGATGGCATCTAGCTGGTCGTGCGTGGGCTCGTACGGGAAGCTCGCCTCCATCTCGATCTGCTCGGGCGTGTCTGGCGGGCAGGCCACGCCCGTGATCGAGCTGCGACGCGTGTACAGGTCCACGAGGTCGAAGGCGAGCTTCTTCGCCGACTTACGCGCCCTTTTGGTTGCCCGGCTCCAGTCGGCGGTGTTGAGCCGCGTGAGCCTGGGGTTCTGCCCGTCTGGCCCAACGTAACGGCTGATGCGGTCGACCTGCTCAAGCGGCACGTAAAGCTTATCGCCGTCCGCATATTCCAGAAGGAAGTAGTCGCGCTCCTTGCCGGCCACCTCTTGGCGCACGATCGACGCGAAGTGCGCGATGCCATGCGTGGCATGTACGACGTAATCGCCCGGCTTGAAGGGGAAGGTGACCTCCGTAACGTCAACGCGCCGCGCTGTACGGCGGCCCCGGCGCGCGTCCATGCGAGCGTTGAGGTCGCTTATCGAGAAGACCGCCAGATGCGCCTCGGGCACCACCACGCCAGAAGGAAGCGGCAAATCGATGAAGGTCACGCGACCGCGCGTAAGCGTGGGAACGGCCACGCCGCCCCCACGCTGATCCATTTTGGGACGGGGTCGTTTTGACTCATGCTTTGACTGCTGGGCACCGGGCGTCTGCGTTTCATGCGAACCGCGCGCCTCGCTCGGTGCGGCATGGTGGGTCTGCTTCGGCGCGCTCTCCGAGCGTTCGATGCGCTTAAGGTTGAGACGGTCGGCCACGCGCACAGAGATGGCGGGGCTCACCGCCCCTTCGTTCTCGGGAGCCGTCTGCAGCGACTCCTCGAAGGGGATGCCCTCATCGGTAAACGAGAGCTCGAGCGACTCGCGCGCGCCGCGATCCGGAGCGGCAAACACGCACGCAAAGCGATTCGCCGTGACCTCCTGAATGCGCGAGATGAACCGCGTGTCCGACCCAGCGATCGCAGGCTGCTCGATCTTGAGCTCGGCCGTAACCGCGCCGCCCGCGCGGATGATGGAAACGTAGTTCAAACGTTGCTGTCTGCCAAAATCGAGCTGCTGCGGGCGCACGTAGAGCCCGTCGAGATGACTCACCCCCGCTTCTCCGGCGCGCCGTTCAAGCTCCTCATAGGCGCGCGTGCAATCGTCGAACAGGGAACGCGGCTCGGAAAGCACCACGAGCGCGTCTGGGCTCATGTGCGCAAGCGGGCTCGCGGTTCCCTCGTACATGATGGGCAGGAAGCGATCAAGCTCCGGCGTTACCACCCGCGCGTCAACGAGTTCGAGAAGCGCCGCGATCGCGGTATCGTCGCGCGAAGCCTGATACAGCGCGACATGCATGCGATGCACCGCGTCGTCGGTAAGCGCAAGTTCCCTACAGGGGAAAACCTCGACCTGCTGCTCGTCGCCGATGGTCTGGCCCGTCGAGGTGACCATCCTGCGAATACGATCGATCTCATCGCCGAAGAACTCGATGCGCACCGCTTCTCGCGCCTGCGCAGGAAAGATGTCTACGCTGTCACCGTGAACGCGGAAAAGCCCCGGCACATCGGCCGCGTCGGACGCGGTGTACCCCATGCCCACAAGCGTGCGCGGCACATCTTCGAACGGTCGCTCCTCGCCCACGGCAAACGTGGTCGAGGCCCAGTACCGGCTTTCGGCCGGCGGGACGCAACGCAAAAGAGCGCGCGCGGAAGCAACCATGATGCACGCCTCGCCCCGCGCGATGCGGCCGAGCGAAGCGCATCGAGCCGCCACGATCGCGTCGTCGGGCTGCTTGTCCTGCCAGGGATAATCGGCGCGCTCCGGAAACCGCGCCACATGCTCGAGCCCCACGTAGGCCGCAAGCGCCCGGGCGGCGCGGTCGGCGGCCTCCTCGCCAGAAACGATATAGACCACAGGCCGTGGCCGACGAGCGAACTGTGCAGCGAGCATGAGCACTCGGCCGGACTGCGAGACGGCGAGCGTGGCGTCCTTCCCCGCATCGAGCGCGGACTCGATCACTTGTGGCGCCTCGGCGGTATAGAGCTGTGCGGCAATGCGATGGATGAGCATAGGCACCTTCCCCGACGCAGCGGCGGGCCAGACCGACTATCAAGCTAGCCCGGCCCGCTTATCCACGCCGAAAACCCGCCAGGGCAAGCCCCGGCGGGTCGAACGATTGTCTGTGAGCTTGTATGGTACCGCAAGTACGCCGGGACATCGCGCTCGCCCGAGCTCATGCCCCGATAACCGCGCGCAACACTCGCTCAAACAACGCTTGCCCATGCCCGCCCCACCGCACTTCGCTCATGCGAGCGCGGCCAACGGTACGCTCGTTCCACTTTTGGGAATATCTTTTTATCCTGCTGGCCATAAGCCAGCCGCTGCCCAGAAAAAGCGCAGGATTCCCTTGTTCACGCAAGGGCTATCGAGCGCTAGGCGTAAAACATATTCCCAAAACTGGAACGAACAAAGGGCCCAAGCGCTGGCAACAAGATTCGCGGCCCACATGCAGCTTCTCGCTCGGGCATTCCATGGCAGAGCGGCAGGACCTGTAGCCTCGAACCTTTCCGTTATGCGAGCGCCCCCATTCGCACGAACATGATTCTAACAGCAGGAGCGCTGCAAAGGACAATGTCACAGCACCGTATAATGGTTCACAACACAACTGGTTATGCCGAAAGGACCGTCGTGGACTTCCCACTTATATGCGCTCTCGTTGCCGCCGTCGCCGCTGCCATCGCCGCGGTCGCCGCGCTTGCCTGCCTCGCCACCGTGCGTCGCATCGCCGTACAAGCAGAAAACGATCGCACCGCATCCGAGGCTCGCGCGCAGGAACTGACGCACCATGCTCAGGAAACGCAGCGCGCGCTCGACGGCGCCCAGCAATCTCTCGGCGCGCTCGTTCAGCATGCAGCTGCCACGACTCCGCTCATGCAGCAGCGCTTCGATACGGTCTCACAGCAGATCGCTCGCACCGGGGACCAGATGGACGCTCTTCGCCGCGAGACCACGCAGCAGCTCGGGCAAAACCGCGAGAACATCGAGGGCCGTCTCGACCAAGTGCGCGAAACCGTAGACCGTCAGCTGGGCCAGATGCGAACGACCGTTGACCGGCAACTAGGCGACATCCGCACCGACAACGCACGCCAGCTCGACCAGGTGCGCGCCACGGTAGATGAAAAGCTCTCTCGCACGCTCAACGATCGGCTCTCGGCATCGTTCAAACAGGTGAGCGATCAGCTCGAAGCTGTTTATAAGGGCCTCGGCGATATGCAGAGCATCGCCTCTGGCGTTGGCGACCTCAAGCGCGTGCTGAGCAACGTGAAAACACGCGGCATGCTCGGCGAGGTGCAGCTTGGCGCCATCCTCTCGGACATCCTCGCCCCCGAACAATACCTGGAAAACGTGGCGACGAAACCTGGAAGCTCCGAGCGCGTCGAATTTGCCGTGAAGCTTCCCGTGGAGAGCGGCGACCCCATCCTGCTGCCCATCGACGCCAAATTTCCCGGCGACACCTACGAGCACCTGCGCGACGCCCTCGACGACGGCGACGCTGAGTCAATCGCCGCGGCACGGCGCGCGCTCGAGACGCGCATTAAGAGCGAGGCGAAAGACATCTCGAGCAAGTATCTCAGCGTGCCCGAAACCACCAACTTCGCCATCATGTTTTTGCCCTTCGAGGGGCTCTATGCCGAGGTAGTCGACCGTCCCGGGCTGGTCGAGGTATTGCAGCGAGACTACCATGTCAACGTGGCGGGCCCCTCCACCATGGCGGCGCTCTTGAACAGCCTGCAGATGAGCTACCAGACGTTCCGCCTGCAAAAACGCACCGACGACGTGCTTCGCGTGCTCGCTGCCGTTAAGGCTGAGCTTCCCAACTACCAAGAAGCGCTTCGCCGCGCCCGCAAGCAGATTGACACAGCGGGCCGCACGGTCGACAGCATCATCACGACGCGGACCAATGTCATTGAGCGCAAGCTCAACGACATCAGCGCCCTCGCCGACGACGATGCCGCCGAGGTCCTTGGGATTGAAGCGAGTACCGAGCACGGTAATTCCTGCGCCAAGGCTCTGGATGAGAGCGCAATCCTAGAACCCATCCATTCAAACACGGAGGCGATAGGCGCTACCGATAGGAACGAGCGCGGAGACGACGCAACCTCCTAACGCCCTATCGCTAGCGAATCCTATTCATGCTGCACACGGTTATTCCGATGCGCGGCTCTTCGCCTCCACCACGATGCGTCGTGGCTCCTCCGACCGAGTGTGGCCGTGTGCCCTTGCCCGATCGTCCACATAGTCGCCTACTCGCAACAAGCGGAGCACATTGGTAAGATGGCCATGTCATCACAACCTTGCTGAGCACGATGCCTTGCATGTTTGGCAGTGACGCAGAGAGGACTCGCCATGCCCCGTGAAACCAACGCCGCCAAGCGCGAGCGCGCAATTGAGGTCTGTGAACGGCTTGACCGGCGCTACGGCCCCGTCGAGTGCTTTCTCGACCACGAGAACCCCTTCCGCCTCGTCATTTCGGTCCTCCTTTCTGCCCAAACCACCGATGCGCAGGTGAACAAAGTTACGCCGGAGCTTTTCCGCCGCTGGCCCACTCCCGAGGCCATGGCTGGTGCCACACCTGCAGAGATCGCCGAGGTAATCAAGTCGCTCGGCTTCTATAAAACGAAGGCCAAGCACTGCGTCGAGGCTGCTCAGATGATCGTTGCCGATTACGGCGGCCACGTTCCGGCCGATATGAAAGAGCTCGTCAAGCTCCCTGGAGTGGGGCGAAAGACGGCCAACATCGTGCTCAATGTGAGCTTTGGCATCGTTGAGGGAATCGCGGTCGACACGCACGTCAACCGAATCGCCCACCGGCTCAAGCTCTCGCCCAAGACCCATGAGAAGGAACCGCTCAAAACGGAACAGGACCTTCTCAAAATCCTTCCCAAAGAGTATTGGCGCAACGTGAATCACCAATGGATCAAGTTCGGACGCGAAATCTGCGATGCACGCAAGCCGCTCTGCAGCGAATGCCCCCTCTCGGATATCTGCCCCAGCGTGCGCTGCTAGCCCCTAGTTCACACTCTTGCCCCGGATACGCTGCGAACCCCAGCTCACGCCCTTAGCCTCCACTCACATCGCCATCACCGAGCGCACAAACGACTCCACGCGCGAGGGCATGGCAGCGAGCACGTCGAGCACCTCTTCCGGCGTGGCCCCGTTGATAATGCAGGTCAGAACATACGACCCGACAAACACCGCCGCGAGCCCAAGGGGAATGAGCACGATGAGCGCGAGCACGCGCAGACAAGCAGCGATGCGACGGCGACGCGCCCGGCGGCGTTGGAAGGCGAGCTCTTCGCGGTACGCATCTTGCGCGACCGAATAGCCGTCGCTCGTTTGAGACGGCACGCGCGGGGCCTCGTGTTCACCTCGATGCTCGGCATACGTTTCGCACGCGCGGCTCCGCTCGGAAGACCCCTCGCGCCCGGCTCGCTGCGCAGCGGGTGCATCGCTCCCGATTTGTTGGTCGACGGGCACCCGGCACCCGGCCTGCTGCGCGACAGGCGCCCCAAGCCCGGCCTGCTGCGCGGCATATTGCTCTTGCATGGCACGCAGCCATGCGTTTTGGGACCGACGCTCGCGCTCCAACCGGTCATTTACTTGTTTGGGAGTCTCGATAAAAAGGTCCATGCAACATCCTCCTCGGAGAGGCATGCATGGAAAGGTAGGCCAAGCATGGCACGGAGCTTGGCCCACGTCAAGCGTGCCCAGCGTCGAAATCGATAAACGGCATGCCCTGCGGACGCCGAGCGAAAGCTCGCTCCATCAACCACGATTCGAGCACGACCGGGGCGGCAACCCCACCAGGCAGCGTCACACAGCAGATACGCCTCATGGGCAGGTCGCGCCATGCAAGAAACGGCTGTGCGCAAATAGGGCACAACGCAAACGCCATAACGCGAAAGGGCGCCCATGCAAAAGGCCGCCCATGCAACAAACGGCATGGACGGCCTCAGAACCTAGGCGACGCGTTGGAACGCCGAGCCTACACTAGTAGTTGATCGCCTGCTCCTCGAAGTAGCTCTGCGGATGGTTGCAGACGGGGCAAAGCTGCGGAGCCGTGGGGCCAACATGCAGGTGGCCGCAGTTCAGGCACTTCCAAACCTTGACGCCCTCGCGCTCGAAGACCTCGCCCTTCTCAACGCGCTCGGCGAGCTTAAGATAGCGCTCCTCGTGCGCCTTCTCCACCGCGCCAACGCCCTTGAACTTGGCGGCAATCTCCTTGAAGCCCTCCTCCTCGGCGGTCTGCGCGAACTCGGCGTACATCGTGGTCCACTCGTAGTTCTCGCCAGCGGCGGCGTCCTTCAGGTTGTCGAGCGTGCCCGGCACCGCACCGCCGTGCAGATACTTAAACCACAGCTTGGCGTGCTCGGACTCGTTCTTGGCGGTCTCCATGAAGATGTCGGAGATCTGGACGTAGCCGTCCTTCTTGGCCTGCGAAGAGTAGTAACGATACTTGGTGTGCGCCTGCGACTCACCGGCGAACGCGGTCTCGAGGTTCTTCTTAGTCTGCGAGTTCTCGAAATCCATTGGACTCTCTCCCCTCCTGCTGGTATCAGCAGTCGTTGTTCGCGCACTCACGGTGCGCCTATGCTGAGGTTATACCCTCGGCGGTAGATTATACTCTTACTTATTAGGAATTAATTCTAATAAAACGAAAGAATCGCATATACTGCGCCAGCCAGATGAAGCTTATTCAACTT